>Ga0209474_10002108_pt1 | contig 18586 bp, 15 predicted proteins | sample GraSoiAngelo_145_FD_185902 | JGI IMG/M metagenome (GOLD analysis project Ga0209474, IMG submission 185902) | Grasslands soil microbial communities from the Angelo Coastal Reserve, California, USA - 14_1009_05_20cm (SPAdes) (version 2) | ecosystem: Environmental > Terrestrial > Soil > Grasslands... | reverse complement strand
CGCCGGCGCGGCGGTCGTGACCGACGAAGATCGACAACTGCTTGGCATATTCACGCACGGCGATTTCGTTCGGCATTTTCAAACCGATTCGAAGATTGGCGAACGATTAGTGGCGGACCTGATGACGTTAAATCCCGTAACCGTGCACAAAGACAAATTGGCAGTCGAAGTTTTGAATTTGCTGGAGCGCCATCGCATCGACGATTTGGTCGTCATTGATGATGACAATGTACCAGTGGGCGTCGTTGATTCGCAGGATGTTGCGCGGCTGAAATTATTGTAGGGCGACATTGTTGCCATGTAATCTTTTTAACATCACGTCTTAGCCCATGATTGCAGCTAACGACCTTCGCAGGGGAATGGCCATCAAATACAATGGCAACCCCGCCATTGTGCTCGAAGTCCATCATCGCACACCAGGGAATTTGCGTGCGTTTGTCCAGGCAATCATCCGCTACATTAACACCGGCAAAAGCGCCGATGTCCGTTTTGGTTCTACCGACAAAGTGGAACTAGTCGAGATCGAGCGAAAGACGCTCGAGTTCAGTTACAAGGACCGGAACGGCTATCATTTCATGGATCCCGAGACGTACGACACGATCACGTTGCAGGAGAACCTGATTGGCGACGCCAAGGATTATCTGGTTGAAAATCTCGCGGTGCAGGTGGTCTATGCCGAGGGCAAACCAGTGCAGGTTGAGCTGCCGGCGTCCGTCAGCCTGAAGGTGACCGAGTCGCCAGAGGGGCTCCGCGGCGATACCGCGAGCAACGTCACCAAACCCGCGACGCTCGAGACTGGAAAGAAAATCAACGTCCCTCTTTTCATTAAAGAAGGCGAAACGATCAAGATCGACACCCGCACCGGCGCCTACATGGGAAGAGCGTGATTGCGGCGTTCTGGGGAGCACAGGCTGCCAGCCTGTTCATCTTGGCAGCTTGCCGAGATGCACCGTGCAAGTTGAGAATAACCGTTGAGTGCATGTGTCCGCCAGGCTACCGGAAACTACAGGCCAGCAGCCTGTATTCCCCAGGCAGGGTAAATTTCGCTTTTCCAAATTCGTTGCAATCCGCGTAATCTGCGGACGATTTTGAGAGCAACGAAGCGAAGATCGACAAACAATCGCGGAAGGCGCAAACCCGAGCGCGGCCGGAAGGTAGTCCGAAGTGTCGCGCGCGCGACCTCGAGAAGCTTCGTCGCTGCGTCCGAGCCGCTTACCGTGCCGACGCGTTGGGTGAAATTTGTTTTTGCGATTTTTCTGATCCCGATCTGCGCCGTTCTTACTCAGACATTTTTCACCGTATTCGCGCGCGCGACGGCTACGCAACGGTTGTGGGCAGGCGAAGAATTTTGGTTTTTTTCGTTGGGCGCGGTGCTGTGGCTCATCGCATTCTTCGGTTTGCCGCGTCCAATTGTAATCTACGTTTTTGGACACGAACTTACTCACGCGCTTTGGGTTTTGCTGATGGGCGGACGCGTTACCCGATTTCGTGTCGGTCGCGACGGCGGACACATCGTTACCAGCAAGGCCAATTTTTGGATTGCACTGGCGCCTTATTTTTTCCCGCTCTACAGCATTCTGGCGATCGCGATTTACGGCGTGCTCAGCTTTTCTCTAAACGTGCAGCCGTATGGGCGATTGCTCTACGCCGTGATCGGCGCGACCTGGGCGTTCCATTTCACGTTTACCTGCTGGATGATCCCGAAAAATCAGACCGATCTGAGCGATCAGGGGACGTTTTTCTCGCTGGTTGTCATCTACCTTATGAACCTGCTGCTGCTCAGCGTGATGCTGATTCTTGCTTCACCGCAAATCACGTTTGCTGGCTTCGGCGCGGATTTACTGACCAATCTGAGCAACTTCTCGAACTGGCTTGTCGATCTTTTCCAAGAATTCGCGCGGCGCCATTAGGGTTTATTTCTTCGCAAGAAATAGAGGAAAGTCACGAGCGCCAACCAGCCGAGAACAGGGGTACGGTCCATCCCACACCAATGGCGCCGCCAAGCGCAATCATTGTGAGCTGCCAGCGTGTGAGCTTTCTCTGGAGACCTCGTTCCTGATCGCTGCGAGCGCGCGGCATCGCTCGTGCGGCGCGTCGCTTAGGCGGAGCTCAGCGGGGCCGTAGCTATGGAAGAGACAACGCTGGCCCCATGCGGTCTCGCTGCCTCACGCAACTTTGCGATCACTCTCGGAACGACTTCAATTGCGCGGTCGATTTGCGCGTCCGTGTTGAATCGGCTAAACGAAAATCGCAGACTGCGCCGGGCGCCATCTCCAGCCGAATCCATCGCTCGCAGCACATGCGAAGCCTCATGCGAACCGGTTCGACACGCCGATCCAGCCGAGCAACAAATGCGATGTCGATCTAGCAGGAGAAGCGCCGTCGACGACTCCACTCCTTCGAAGGACAAGCTCGAGGTATTAGGGACTCGCGCTGCCCCTGCACCGTTGATAGAGGCGCCGCTTACCGTTTCGAGAATCGCTTTCTCAAATCGGTCGCGCATCGAACTGATATGCGTTTTGCCTTCCGCTAGATATTCGAGCGTGCGCTCGGCTGCTTTTCCCAGACCGACAATCGACGCGACATTTTCCGTCCCGCCCCGGCGCCCATCTTCCTGGCCGCCGCCGGCGATCAACGGGTGAAAACGCGTTCCGCGACGAACATAAAGCGCGCCGACACCTTTCGGTCCATGAAATTTGTGCGCTGAAAGAGAAAGAAAACTGATTGCCGTATCGCGAACACAAATCGGGATTTTCCCGACCGCTTGGACGGCGTCCGTGTGAAAAAGCACGCCTTTTGCGCGGCAGAGTTCAGCGATTTTCTCGACCGGAAATAACACGCCGGTCTCATTATTTGCCCACATCATGGAAACCAGCGCCGTTTCCGAGCGAACGGCCGCTTTCAATTCGTCAAGATCGACGTTCCCATCTCGATCCACGCCAAGAAACGTCACGTCACATCCCCTTTTCACGAGATCCTGGCAAGGTCGCACCACAGCGCTGTGCTCGACAGCGCTGGTCACAATGTGTCCACCACGGCGGATTCGTCCATTGGCGAATTTGCCGCGCGGCTCAGATTGCATAGCGGAGTTGATGACCGCGTTGTTCGATTCCGTCCCGCCGCTTGTGAACACAATCTCGGACGGCTCGCATCCGACTAACGCCGCCAGCCGTTCACGGGCAAGATTGACAGCATCTCGCGCTTTCGCGGCAAAAGCGTATCCGCTGGAAGGATTGCCGTAATACTCCCTCAGAGAGGACAGCATTTCCTCGATCACCGCCGGATCGAGCGGCGTCGTGGCATTGTTATCGAGATAAATAATTTCGTCAGCGGCCATGAACCCAACCATTCTAGATACAGCGCAAGCCTCTGCAATCCCCGCCTTCGTAGAGAACGCTCTTCTGTCGATTCGCTAATTCTGTCTAGATTACGATTGCTCAGGCCGGCATCCCTTCACCGCGCGCTTCGTCCTGAATTTAACCTCTCAGCCGCAGCCCTGGCTGGTGCCGCATTCGATGCAGACGCCGCATGCGCCTGCGCGGATCACTTTGTCGCTGCCGCACACGGAGCAGGTGATTCCCATGAAGATGCTGCCAAGCGCCACTGTTACTCGATTGGCACGGCTATCGTCATCGCTCCCATTTCCTCCGGCAGCGGTCCCGCCATTCGCGGGATTGGCCGACTTATTTGTGATCACATCAATCACCTCTTTCTCGCCAGTGCGCGCCAAATCGGTTACCGGCCGGTTCAGAGATTTTTTTTCGATCTCGGCAATTTCTTTGAGAGGCAAGTCAGGCTGGCCTCGGTTGGGCGCCGTTGCTTCCTTATAGCCTTTGATGAATTCGCACGCGAGCCAACGGAAAACGTAGTCAGTGATGCTGGTCGCATGACGAATGTCTGGATTTTTTGTGAACCCGCTCGGCTCGAATCTTTGATATGCGAATTTTTTTACCAAACTTTCCAGCGGCACGCCGTATTGCAGAGCAATTGAAGTGAGGGTGCCGACGGTGTCCATCAGCCCGCCGATGGTACTGCCTTCCTTAGACATGGTAATGAAAAGCTCACCTGGTTGCCCGTCTTCGTACAAACCAACGGTGATGTAGCCTTCATGACCGGCGATCTCGAACTTGTGGGTCAACGATGTGCGCGTGTCCGGCATTCGATGCCGAACTGGTTGATCGAGCCGGCTACGCAGCGTTGTCAATTCTTGTTCGAGCTCGAGAATTCGCTTTTGAAGCGCATCGGTGGCAGAACCGGCATCACCGATGCCGGGCACAGCAGCGCCCATGTCTTTTGTTTTGCGCGTGTTCAGAGGCGCAGATCGTTTCGAGCCATCGCGGTAAATCGCAATCGATTTTAACCCGAGCCGCCAACCTTCGACGTATGTATTCATGATGTCGTCCACGGTGGCCGCTTCCGGCATATTGACCGTTTTCGAAATCGCGCCGCTCAGGAATGGCTGGGCCGCTGCCATCATTCGCAGATGCGCCATATAATTGAGACTGCGTTTGCCTTTGAAGGGCTTGAACGCACAATCGAAGATCGACAAATGCTCTGGTTTTAGCCCTGAGGAGACCTTGGACCCATCGGTGTCGATGACATCCTCGATCGTGTCAAATGCATCAATGTGCGCGATGATCCTTTCGATCTGTTCGGCATTGTAACCTAGTTTCTCCAATGCAGGCTTAACGGTTTGATTGACAATTTTGAGCATCCCGCCGCCCGCCAGTAGCTTGTATTTCACCAGCGCGATGTCCGGTTCGATCCCTGTGGTGTCGCAGTCCATCAGGAAACTGATCGTGCCCGTCGGCGCGAGGACGGTGACTTGCGCATTGCGATAACCGTAGCGCTTTCCGAGTGCCGCTGCGCTGTCCCAAACTTTTGCGGCTTCTTCTTTCAAATGCGCGAACTCCTTCGCATCCGAGATTTCGCGCACTGCACATCGATGCAGTTCGATGACTTCCAGCATGGGCGCGACGTTGTCCTTCGCGACGGGCTTTGGCACGCCGGTGGCCCGCGCATCGTGATAGCCGGGGAACGACCCCAGCGCGTGGGCCATGCGCGCGCTTTGTTCGTAAGCTTCGCCGGTCATGATCGCCGTGACCGCGCCACACAGCGCCCGGCCTTCCACGCTGTCGTAACCGTAGCCGTAGCTCATGATGAGCGAGCCGAGATTCGCGTAACCGAGCCCGAGCGTGCGAAAAATATGTGAGTTCTCCGCGATTTCTTTGATCGGGTAGCTCGCGTTATCGACAATGATCTCCTGAGCAGTGATGAAAATGCGTACTGCCGCCTTAAATCGCTCGACATCGAAATCGCCGTCGGCAGTCTTGAACTTCATCAAGTTTAGCGAGGCCAGATTGCAGGCCGTGTTATCGAGAAACAGGTACTCACTGCACGGGTTCGTCGAATTTTGCCGGCCTGTGCTTTTGCAGGTGTGCCATTTGTGGATCGTCGTATCGAATTGCATCCCAGGATCGCCACAGACCCATGTGCCCTCGGCAATTTTGCGTAGCAACGTGCGCGCGCTTTTTTTCTCGCAAGGCTTGCCGTCGGTCACGCGGCGCGTCCACCATTCGCGACCTTCCAGCGCTGCCTCCATGAATTCGTCGCTTACTCGCACGCTTACGTTCTCGTTCTGATACATGACCGAGCCGTACGCGTCGCCGTTATAGCTACCGTCATAGCCTTGCTCGATCAGAGCCCACGCTTTCTTCTCTTCCTTTTGCTTGGCGTCGATGAACTCCTCGATGTCTGGGTGCCAATCTTTGAGCGTGTTCATCTTCGCCGCGCGCCGCGTTTTCCCGCCGCTCTTCACCACGTTCGCAACCTGATCGTAGACTTTGAGGAATGAGAGCGGTCCGCTTGGTTTACCGCCGCCGCTCAATTTTTCCCTTGTCGATCTTAGCGAAGAAAGATCGGTGCCGGTGCCGCTGCCATACTTGAAAAGCATCGCCTCACTCGTGGCCAAGCGCATGATGTCTTCCATCGTGTCGTCCACACTCTGGATGAAGCAGGCGCTGCCCTGAGGGTACTCGTATTGCGAAGGCGCTCGCGCTGCTTTGCCGATCTCGCGATTGTAAAAATAGTTGCCGGCGGCCCCGCCCTTACCGACGCCGTACTGGTGATACAAACCAACATTGAACCAGACTGGCGAGTTAAACGCGCCGTGCTGGTTCAAGCAAAGCCACGTCAGCTCGTCGTAAAAAATTTCCGCGGCTTCGGCGTCCGCGAAGTAACCATCCGCTATTCCACAATCGGTGATCGTCCGTGTAACGCGATGAATCAATTGCCGCACTGAAGTTTCTCTTCCGCCTTTGTACGGATCAGTGCCGTTGGCGATGTCGCCGTAGAAATATTTTGAGACCGCGATCTTGGTCGCGAGGGCGCTCCAGTTTTTTGGAACTTCGATATCTTCCTGCTTGAAAATGACTTTGCCGCTGTCGTCGTTGATTTCCGCCGTGCGTCGTTCCCATTCGATTTGATCAAACGGCGCAACGGCAGTGTCGCTGAACACGCGGTCAAAACGCAGGCCGGCATTCTTCTTCTCGGGCTTCATTTTGCGGCGGTGAGTTGGTTTAGGCGATCGCCCAAGCGATACAGGCGGAATTCCGGATTTAAGTTGAATCATGGCAGCGGCTCCGATTGAGTTTTGTGAATCAGGTGGGAATATTCGTGAACAGCGGCGCTAACAAGCTGTGAATTGCAGTTAACAACAAGTAATAGCGTGGCTCTCCAGCGGAGATACAATATGCAGTCCCAAGTATACAGATGGCAAGCCCCAAATTGTAACATTTTTCAGGCCCAGATGCAGCCTCGCAGCGCAGGGAAGAATGCGCTCCGAAGCCCTCCATGCCCACAAAGCAGACTGGATCATCTTGAAAGAGGCCAATTGCCTGAAATTCAACTCCGAAAATATTCGCGACGCGCACCAAATCGTCGGCTTCCAAATGGAGGTTTGCGTTCGATGCCCGCTGGCGAATACTTCGGAGTTGGATGTTGGACGTCGAGCGTTCGACGTTCTTTTTCTTGAGTAGGAAGGGTGGCTGAGTCCGGTTTAAGGCACTCGACTCGAAATCGAGCGTGGGGAAACCCACCGTGGGTTCGAATCCCACCCCTTCCGCCGAATCGCCTTGGTTTTTTCGGTGTCGGTGAGCGGCATTTGCCCGATTACCTCGTGAAGAGTCAGCCGGTCACGGCCCTTCCACCGATAAGCGAACTCATCCGCAGCCAATCCAACCCCGGCGAAAGTCGAGGACACGCGTCGCCGCGTTGAGAAGCGAAACCTATAATGGATATCATCTCGCATTCTCACGGAAGCGACTGAAGAGACGAAAGGAGCATACACATGAGTCAGCAAGGACTTGAAACAATCGAATCAACCACGCAGAAAACACACGAGTGGATCGCGCGCGTGGCGGAAGCTTTGCACATGGAGAAACGCGACGCATACAAATCGCTGCGAGCGGTACTGCAGACGGTGCGGGACCGACTGCAGGTCGATATAGCAGTTCATTTCGGAGCACAGCTCCCGATGCTTATACGCGGTCTCTATTACGAAGGCTGGGAGCCATCAAAAGTGCCGATCAAATTATCACGACAACAATTCCTCGACTCCATTCGGGAAAAAATCGTCGCCGACCGCGTGATCGACCCGTTGGAGACCACACAAGCCGTACTCTCCGTGGTATCGACTTATATTGGCGGGGGCGAAATCGACAAGGTGAAACATAGTTTTCCACACGATATGCAATCCCTGTTTCCAGACCTCGCGAAAGCTGCGTAGTTGGATCGGCGGATCAGCCGCCATGGAAATAGCTTTTCCAAATCGAGCCGAAGCCGGCCGGCTGCTTGCGGAGAAGCTTGAGAAATATGTGGGTCGCAATGACGTGATTGTGCTTGGTCTCCCCCGGGGCGGTGTGCCGGTAGCGTTCGAAGTCGCGCAGCGACTCGGCGCGCCGCTGGATGTTTTCATTGTGCGCAAGCTGGGCATGCCGGGTTTTGAGGAACTTGCCGCGGGCGCGATTGCCTCCGGGGGCGTGCGTGTTCTGAACGAAGATGTCGTACGCGCTTTGCCTAACGCTGAGGAAGCGATCGAATCGGTCACGGCGAGGGAAACGGCGGAACTGGAACGCCGTGAGCAAAAATATCGTGACGGCCGGCCCGCACCGGAACTGCGCGATCGAATAGTCATTCTTGTGGACGACGGATTGGCCACCGGCGCAACCATGCGCGCCGCGGTAAAGGCGCTGCGACAGAGCGCAGCTGCAAAAATTGTCGTAGCCGTGCCGGTAGGTCCGCCGGATACATGCCACGAGCTCGAAGAACAAGCCGATGAAACAATCTGCCTGAGTATGCCTGAATTCTTTCAGGCGGTCGGCCAATATTATGAAGATTTTTCGCAGATCAGCGACGAAGACGTGCGGGAGTTACTTGGTCGCGCCGCGGAGGAACACAAATGACGGACGCCGAATTTGTTCGCGAAATCGCACAGCCGCTCTCTGGCGGGGCAGAAGATTATGACGGTCTTCTCGAGCTAATCGGCGACGCTCGATTTGTCCTGCTGGGCGAAGCGACACACGGCACCCACGAATTCTATTCTGAGCGCGCCGCGATCACGAAACGGCTTATCGCCGAGAAAGGTTTCTCTATCCTGGCGATTGAAGCGGACTGGCCGGATTCGTCCCGAGTGCATAGCTATGTGCGCGGCACCACGACGGACGCCAACGCTAATGAAGCGCTCTCGGGTTTTCGCAGGTTTCCTACCTGGATGTGGCGGAACACGGTCCTCCTCGAGTTCGTAGAGTGGCTGCGTAGCTTTAACGGCGGTCTCGATCCGAAGCGATCGCCCGTGGGATTTTACGGTATGGATCTCTACAGCCTGCATGCCTCAATTGAGGCGGTGCTCAAATATCTGGAGAAAGTCGATCCCGATTCAGCGAAGCGCGCCCGGCAGCGATACTCCTGCTTCGATCATTTCAGCCACAAGCCCCAGGAATACGGCTATGCCACGGCTGTCGGTGCAGCCGAACCTTGCGAAGAGATAGTCGTCGAACAACTCGTGGAACTGCAAAGCAAGGCGTCCGAATTTCTGAGTCGTGATGGCGAGATTGCTACCGAGGAGCTTTTCTTTGCAGAACAAAACGCGCGACTGGTCAAAAACGCCGAGCAATACTACCGATCCATGTTTCGTGGGCGTGCGTCATCGTGGAATTTGCGCGACCGGCACATGGTCGAGACAATCGAAAATCTGATTGCGCATCTCGATGGAAGCCAGCAACCGAAAGCAGTTGTTTGGGCGCACAATTCGCATCTCGGAGACGCGCGCGCGACAGAGATGAGTCATTACAGTGAAGTGAACGTCGGCCAGCTCATGCGGGAACGTTTCGGCAACGAAACCGTACTGATCGGCTTCAGCACGTATCGTGGTACCGTGACCGCAGCCTCGGATTGGGGTGCGCCGACAGAACGCAAAAACGTCAGGCCCGCGCTGCGAGGTAGTTATGAGGAATTGTTTCACGAGACCGGACTGCCTCGTTTTTGGATCGATTTGCGAGGCGCCGGTCAGATTGGTGTGTTGCAACAGCGGCGGATCGAGCGCGCCATTGGTGTGATTTTCCGTCCCGAAACAGAACGATTGAGCCATTATTTTCATGCACGGTTACCTGAACAGTTCGATGCAATCGTTCACATCGATGAAACACGCGCAGTTGAGCCGCTGGAGCGAACCAGCATTTGGGACACCGGTGAATTACCGGAAACCTATCCGTTTAAAGTTTAACCCACACTCCTAATCTCACTCTTGCTCGTGCTCTTACTCTTGCTCGAAACCGTCACATTTGAGAGCAGGAGCATGAGCAAGACTAGGAATTAAGCCATGAGCGAAGTGCAAATTCACGCCGAGCATGCAGTCCTCTCGGGAAATTTGACTATTCCAGAAAATGCAACTGCGCTGGTTCTTTTCGCGCACGGCAGCGGGAGCAGCCGGCACAGTCCACGAAATCAATTTGTCGCGGGCACGCTAAACGATGCCGGGCTGGCGACGTTGCTTTTTGATTTGCTCACCCAAGAAGAAGAAGCGATTGACATTCAAACTCGCCAGCATCGATTCAACATTGGTTTGCTAGCCGAGCGTCTTGTGCACGCGACGAAGTGGGCAAAGCAGCAAGAGCACACGCGCGATTTGCGCATTGGCTACTTCGGCTCGAGCACGGGCGGAGCCGCGGCGCTGGTGGCCGCAGTAGAAATCCCAAAAGATGCCGGCGCTGTGGTATCGCGCGGCGGGCGCCCGGATCTCGCCGGTGACGCGCTGCCAAAAGTCCAGGCGCCCACTTTGCTCATTGTCGGCGGCAACGACGACGTCGTGATCGAGCTCAACGAAATGGCGCGCGATCAAATGCGCTGCGAAGTGAAACTCGAGATTATTCCGGACGCGACACATCTCTTTGAAGAACCGGGCGCGCTGGAACAAGTCGCCAAACTCGCAAGCGAGTGGTTTGTCAATCACATCGGCGCGCCCTGATTGTCATTCCGCTTCACTTCGCTCAGGATGACACGCGTTCTCTATTTTCGAGCGTTTTTATAGGTAACCACCCTTCCCCACAAACTCTTCGTTCCCCAAATTCCGGCGCGCAGGCATTCCAGCTGCACTATCTGGCTATGATCGACAAAGAGGTTCACGTCTGCGCCGTAGTTTTTGATGTACCACGCGAACACATCGGGATCAGCGGCTTCAAACATAAGCCTGTCCATACCAACCTCGTCGATGAATTTCGCGGGAACATCCGTGCGCCATGGATCGACATTCTCGGTAATGCCCTCGCTCTCGATCATGATGATGTCCGCACCAGCCTCGAGAAATCGTTTTGCTTGCCCGATCGCCCAGCTTGGATCGCGTGTCCCTTCCGCTTTTAATTCTGCGGCGGCCGTTGCGCCACCAGCGCCAAATTGAATTCCCACTTCCGGTTTCGCCTTTAATCCGGATTTGCGCACCAATTCAATCAGCCGGAGCCAATCGTCAGTCGGGATGGAAATAAAACCCGCTGAGATTTCGATAATGTCGAAACCCAGCTTCTTGCACTCGGCGACGTATTTGCGAACCGCATCACTGCCTTGTGCCAGCACCCGCTCTATAAAGCCGCCCGTGGAAACGATCACATCGTGCTTGTGGCAAAGATCGATAATCTCCTGCACTGCTCGCTGTGGCATGAGCGTGAACGAACCTCCGGCAAACTTTAGCGAATCAACGTAAGCGCCCATGGTCTCAAACAAATCTTCGAGATATCGCCGGCCGACTAGCGAGTAATATGGGCCGCGGATTTCAGTTAAGCCGCGTTTCCGTGGTTTGCTTTCGTGCTCGTTGATTTGTAGAAACGAAAAACTGCGTTTGGGCTGCTTCGTTCGCTTCATCGCTCCTCATATTACAAACGTCGAGTGAGCGAGTACTGGCTGTCTGGGAAGCACAGGCCGCCGGCCTGTAGTTCGCAGGCAGCTTACCGCGAACCGCATCCCATATCTTCAGGTGGTGGTATCCGGTGCATTCGGCCAGCGGCCGGATGCTGCAGGCTGGCAGCCTGCGCTCCCCAGATATTCGCGAAACGGCATTGGGTGTCTAAATTGCAAGTCGTGTGATGACGTCCCCACGCCACAGTTTCTCCGCCTTAACGACTGATCTTTATGAGGTCACCATGGCATATGGCTATTGGAAGGCCGGCATGAGTAACCATGAGGCGGTGTTTCACGTCACGTTTCGTGAGAATCCGTTCGGCGGTGAGTTTACTATCGCGTGCGGCCTGGCGACGGCGATTGACTTCCTGCAAGCATTCCATTTTACGGAAATAGAAATCGATTATCTCGCCTCGCAACACGGAAACGACAGTAAGCCGCTGTTCGATCCAGCCTTTTTGGATTATCTGCGCGGTTTGCGATTAGTCTGCGACATCGATGCCATGCCGGAGGGAACACTAGTCTTCCCCAACGAGGCCCTAATCCGGGTCTGCGGCCCCATCATTGAATGTCAGTTGATGGAAACGGCTTTGCTAACCATTCTGAATTTCCAAAGCCTGATCGCGACTAAAGCGGCACGCGTTTGTCTGGCTGCCGAGAATGAAGCTGTAATTGAATTTGGTTTGCGTCGGGCGCAGGGAGTGGATGGGGGCTTAAGCGCGGCGCGCGCAGCTTACATCGGCGGCTGCGCGGGGACATCGAACTTACAGGCCGGCCAACGCTACCGAATTCCGGTGAGCGGAACGCAAGCGCACAGTTGGATCATGTTTTTCGAGACTGAAACTGAGGCATTTCAAACTTATGCCAAAGCGATGCCTAACAACTGCGTTTTTCTGGTAGACACATACGATTCTATCGAGGGCGTGCGTCACGCGATCGATGTGGCGCGGCAGTTGCGGAAGGATGGGCACGAAATGATCGGCGTGCGGCTGGATTCCGGCGACCGGGTTGCGTTGAGCATCGAAGCGCGGCGGATGCTTGATGAAGCTGGATTCACAAACGTGAAAATTGTCTGTTCTGGCGATCTCGACGAATACGAGATCGCGGACATGAAGCAGCGCGGCGCGAAGATCGATCTTTGGGGCGTGGGAACGAAGCTTACTACCGGCTGGCCGGATGCTGCCTTGGGTGGCATTTATAAACTCGGCGCCGTGCGGCGTCCGGGCACTCAATGGCAATACCGGATCAAACTTTCCAATGAACCGGCGAAGACTTCATGCCCAGGCTCATTGCAGGTCCGGCGGTTTCATCAGCCGGACAGCAGATTTATCGCCGACGCGATTTATGAAATCGATCACGGAGTACGTGAACCTTGTGAAATTGTAGATATCGAAACCAAGAAGGAGACGAACATTCCGGCGAAGACCGGTTATTCCGATTTGCTGGTGCCCATCTTCCGCCGAGGCGAACTTGTCTATGAAGCGCCAAACATCGAGGCGTCGCGTGAGCACGCGCGGCGGCAGCTCAGTTGTGCGCCTCCTGAGATTTTGCGGTTGCACAATCCAGCGCCTTACAAGATCGGCCTCGAAAGGTCATTGCACGAGTTGCGATCAGAATTAATCGCGCGCGCGAAGAAACAATGCAGTTCAACCGAATGAATGCGCTAATCATTGTCGATCTTCAGAATGATTTTTTGCCGGGCGGCGCGTTGGCGGTCCCCCACGGCGACGAAGTCATCCCGCTTGCCAATGATTTGCAGCAGCGATTCGAGCTGGTTCTCGCAACGCAGGACTGGCATCCACCGAACCACGGCAGCTTTGCGGCAAATCATAGTGGGAAAAAACCAGGCGACCGCATCATGCTGGACGGCATCGAGCAGATCCTCTGGCCGGTGCACTGCGTTCAGAACACGAAGGGCGCAGAATTTGCCCCCTCATTCGACACGAGCCGAATCGCTCACATTTTTCACAAAGGAATCGATCCTAAGATCGATAGTTACAGTACGTTCTTCGACAACGCTCATCGCCGGGAAACCGGCCTGGCTGATTATTTGAAGAAGCGCGCCATCAATGAGATTTACCTGATGGGTCTCGCATTGGATTATTGCGTAAAATACAGCACACTCGACGCCCGTCAGCTCGGGTTGAATACGTACGTCATCGTCGATGGCTGCCGCGGGATCGAGCTGGAGGCAGGCGACATTGAGCGTGCCATTGATGAAATGAAACGCGTCGGCGCGGTTCTTTTGCAAAGCAGCGAGCTGTAGCCGGAGTCGCTGACTCCGGCAGCCGCGGTCAGCCACCGCGGCCTATCGCTACGCTGGTAGCACAGCTGAGGGCGTCACTTCGCTATCGATCGTTTCCTGTTTTCAACACAGGGTTGGGTACGCACTCCGGCCCGGTCTTTTGATAGGCAGTGTCCAACGTCCGTAAAAACTCTTTCGAACCCTTCGCAGGAACGCCCGTATATCCTCAAGCGTTTCATTTGTGAGCGAACGGGTTTGGCGCCCATCGAACGCGCCAAACCGTAGCAATCGGTCTCGTCGAATTTCACCGCAATAGTCGAAGGAGGTCTTACCACGGCATCCGTGTTGCCGCCCCCTCAAATACTGTGTTTGGATTGTTCTGGATCATCGCTAGCTGCTTGCCATCTGGATCGACGAATATGTCAAAGCTCGGGCCTCCAGTGAACGAGAGCGTGCCCCTGCAGTCCGTGTTCACCGCATAGGTCCCTGGCGAGTTGCTCGAATGGAGGATCGTGCCATTTATGCTGACCGTGGCGAATGGGCTGACCAGCGTACCGTCGCCATTGAAGTTGATGCCTTCTACAATGGCTTTTGGCACGGCAACACCGCCGACGATGTTGTATCCATGCGCACTGAATACGTACTCACCGCGTAGCGTTCGCACGCTGCAAGTTTGCTGTGGGCTGGACGCGCGCGCGACACCGGCCGTGCCCAGCATCGTCGCGGCAGCCAGGCTGGCCAACGCGCACGCGAAGAGTGAGCAGCTTGTTATAATCTTCATTAGTTTTGTTTTCATAATCATCGTTTCTTTCTGTTTAAGGTTTTCTTGCTTTGGCCTTCTTTGGCTGCTCATCGTGAGGAGTCATTTCTGGCCGTTCATGGAGTACAGAACGGAAACCAGTGCGAGGTTACGCGGAAAGTTGTAGAGGCCGTCGTGCTGTAGAGGCAGCCGTGTCGGCTGCGAGCCCGAGAGTTATCCCTAAAATGCAGGCGGCACGCCTGCCACCACAGAGATTACTTGGGTGCGAGGGAGGCGACGATTTTCTCAAAGCGCGGGTCACCGCGCAATGGGTCCCACCACGGCATCAGTTTCAATTCGCCATAGCCGACGTTGCTGGGAGGGCGGATAGCGATGGCAAGCTGTTCGCAGGCGAGATCTTTTTCTCCAACCCACGCTGCAATCACTGCAAAGTATCTGACCAGGTACTGGCCAACGAGTGCGTCTTTCTCTACTGGCAAAAGCTCGAGTGCGTGGCGGCCTTCGCGCAGCGCTTCCTCTTTTCGGCCGAGGCCGGCGTCGATCATGCCCAGCACGCACCACGACGGGCCGAAATCCGGCTGAGCCGCGACGATTTTCTCCTGCTCCGCGTGCGCAGCGGTAAATGCCGACTGCGCTTTCTGCTCGTCGTTGGTCATGCGTGCGATCACGCCTTCGACAAATGCGCGATTGAATTGGACCTGATCAACTATCCGAATTTCCTTGTTACCCAGCGCGCTCAAGGCTTGTGTTGCGGCAGCGCCGTCACGTTCGGCTAATGCGCAGAAGAGCCAATTCGCAGCGGTAGCCGATCTTACAGCGGCGGGATTTGTCGCCCGAAGCGAATCGATCGCCTCATGCAATGGGCGGGTATTAGCGTTCACATCCAGCTCCCAGTTCGGAAGAGCTAGTTTCATAAGGACGTCGTCGGGTTCGGCGACAGCTAGAGCGCGGGTCAGCCATCTCTTTGCTTCCGCATAGCGGCGGAACCTCGCGTAATCCGATGAAAGGTCCCCGAGCGTGCCTAGGTCGCGGGGGTCGAGCTCGGCTGCGCGTTCCAGATTTCGTCTGGAGTCTTCCCAGTGCCCTTGCCGTCTCTGGATGAAACCCATCATTTGAAATATGCGCGCTTTGTTGGGAAGAGTCTGGCGAGCGACTTCCAGTTCGGCCAGCGCGCCGTCATAATCGCCATAACCTCGATAGAGATGCACCGCTTCTGCGAAGTGCGCTTCGCCCGAATCCGGCTTCAGACGAAAAGCGGAATCGATCGCGTCCTTCGCCATGGCCAACCGCGCTGGGGTACGGTCGATCCCATCGAAATAAATCTGATCATGAGCGAAGGCCAGTTGGCAATACGCATCGAGAAACGATGGGTCGCGCGCGACAACCCGGTTCAGCAAATCGATTGCCTGCACGAGATCCGCTATCGGGGTGTTTTTCCCAAAAAGGATATCATTGGCGCGCGAATAGAGATCGAAAGCAACGAGATCGCCGGTCGGGCTGCGCTCAATGGCCAATTTCTCAGTGGGTGTAATTTTGGCATGAAGCTGCCCGGCGACCCTTTGCGCGACCTCACTTTGGATTGTGAACAGATCATTCAAATCGCGGTCGTATTGTTCGACCCAGACGTGGGTATCAGTCCGCGTGTCGATCAACTGCGCGTTCAGATGAAGATGCGTGCCGGTCCTGCGGACGCTGCCCTCCAGAACGTGAGATACCCGCAGCTCGTTACCGATCTGGCGCATATTTCGTTTGCCGCGGTAATCCATGACGCTGGTTCGGCTGATCACTTTCAGGTCGGCGATTTTCGCAAGCTTGGTCAAAATGTCGTCCTGCACGCCATCGGCAAAAGCCGCGTTCTCTTTCTGGTCGCTTAAATTTTCAAACGGTAGAACGGCGATTCCGTTTGTTACCGGATGGTGGATTAGTTCGCTCTTCCACACGTTCCATCCAACCACTGCGACCAATGCAACTACAGATGCCGCAAGCAACGCGCTCGTCGGATTGCGCTGGACCCATTTCTTTCCTCGCGCGAAAAATCCCGTGTGCCGCGCCTGAATCGGTTCGTGCTTGAGCCAGTGTTCAAGATCTTCGGCCAGCGCGAGAGCGGAAGAATAGCGACGCTTCGGATCCTTTTCGAGACAATTGAGGCAGATCGTGGAGAGATCCCGATCTATTTTCGGATTTAAGAGGCGCGGTTGCCGCGGCTCGGTATCCAAAAGTAGCTTGATCGTCTCGTAGGTTGTTCCTCCGGCAAAAGGCGGCTGACCTGTCAGTAGTTGGTAAAGTACTGCGCCAAGTCCATAGACATCTGTGACGCTGCTGATAGCCGCATTGTTTCCTACTGCTTGTTCTGGCGCCATGTAACTGGGCGTGCCCAAAACTTCCATCGTGCGCGTGACGGTGCTCTCGGACTCCACCAATCGAGCAAGGCCAAAATCGGTCAGGTGCGGTTCGCCCTTTTGATCGAGCAGAATGTTCCCCGGCTTGATGTCACGATGCAGAATACCGTGCTCATGCGCATAATGAACGGTGCGGGCCACCTTCGCGATCAGCTCCGCCGCCTGCCGGATCGACATCGGCGTTTGTTTAACTACTTCGTCAAGCTGCCCCCCTTCGACGAATTTCATGCTGAAATAGCATGAGCCATCGCGCTCGCCGACTTCGTGGATTGGAACGATGCCGGGATGCTCCAACTTGGCTGCCGCTTCGGCCTCCAGGCGGAAACGTTTGAGGTGTGCTTCGGTGGCCCAATGGCCTAGTCCGATGATTTTGAGAGCGACGATGCGATTGAGGCTTTTTTGGCGTGCTCGAAATACTACGCCTTGTCCGCCGCGGCCAATTTGCTCAAGCAATTCGTAATCGCCGAAGTCCATCAGCATCGGTATGGGACGGCCGGGGTCATCGACCCCGGCTATAGGTTCATCCAAGCCGAGACCCGTCTCCAGCAGACAGGCGCCGCAGGATTGCTGCGGCGAATTCGGTGGAATGGCTGCTCCGCATTTGCGACAAAATTTGCCTGTTGTGATTCTCATCGTCCGGCCATTCCTTTCACTCAATAATGCACGGAAATTCCTGATAGGTTACGACCGCAACGCTGCGATGAGGTGGCGCAGCTCATCTTCAATCTCGGCTGGCGTTGCCACCGTGTGCGCAACTTCCTCGCGCAACAACTGTCGATAACGCTGTCTTAGTCGATGGAAGGCTTGTTTGACCGCGTAAGACAGCGTTATCGACAGTTGTTGCGCGAGGAAGTTGCGCACAACTGTCGATAACGCTGTCTTAGTCGATGGAAGGCTTGTTTGACCGCGTTCTCGGTCATGCCAAACTCGCGCGCAATCTCCGCTTGCGACGGTCGATCCGGCTCGTCGGAGAGCAATGTGTTCAACCGCTCCAGCAACGACGCGTTAGCTGATCCCTGAGATTCCTCGCGCAAGCGCGCGAACACCCGGTCGAGGACGGTAAGCGCCCAGCGGCGATCATAAAGCAGATCGGCGCTCAGCATGTCGCTGCGATCGAACTCGCTGGAATCGTAGGATTCGATCCCGTCGAGCGGAATCAGCGTTCGGCCGCCGCCGCGTTTGATCGTCGAGGCATCACGGCGCTCATTGGCCATGAAATGCTTGAGCGAAGCGAGAAGAAAAGAACGCAAGCGGCCCTTCTCCTGTCTCACGGATTGGAAATCTTTGCGCTCTAAAATCAGCGTGAAAAACCCCTGGGTGATATCTTTCGCCTCCTCTGGTTTAGTACCCTGTCGCCTGACGAAGCCATAGATAGGTCGCCAGTACGTGCGGCAAAGATTTTCGAGCGCTTCCTGTGCCGCTGGCGATTCACCTTGTGCCTCCAGCACCACGCTCCAGTGTGTCGTGGTAAACACCCCCGCGCCGACAGGCACCGAACCAGTCGCGCTCAGTGAAGTCACGTCATCAGCAGCAGGCACGCCGCCATTCAAGTAAAAAGTCCCGGCGAAAGCAAGCCTGCCTGGAACGGAACAGATGTTGGCTCTGCAGGGCGCGCCGACCCTGCGCCGATTACGCCGGCAACACGGTCGAGAGCGTTACCTCGCTGTCGACGGTTTGCTGGGAAACATTCTCGACCGTCGCCCCAATTTTTGATCCGTCGCGATCAACTATCCAGAC
>Ga0209474_10002106_pt1 | contig 18602 bp, 22 predicted proteins | sample GraSoiAngelo_145_FD_185902 | JGI IMG/M metagenome (GOLD analysis project Ga0209474, IMG submission 185902) | Grasslands soil microbial communities from the Angelo Coastal Reserve, California, USA - 14_1009_05_20cm (SPAdes) (version 2) | ecosystem: Environmental > Terrestrial > Soil > Grasslands... | reverse complement strand
GCCGGCGCGTTCCAGGCGGATTTACCTCCGGCAATCTTTTTAAGTCGTCCGGTTCACCGCACACGATCAATTTCGACATGTAAATGTAGCCAACATGATCGCATCGCTCCGCTTCATCCATGTAATGCGTTGTCACAAAAAGCGTCATGCCTTTGCCGGCGAACTCAAAGAGTAAGTCCCACAGTTCGCGTCGCGCGACCGGGTCGATGCCAGCAGTCGGCTCATCGAGGAACAGAACGGTTGGCCTATGCATGAGCGAACAAGCCATCGCGAGTCGTTGTCGCCAGCCACCGGAAAGCTGCCCGGCACGCTTGTTCATATACGGCTCAAGGTGCGTGGTGGCGATCATCTCGTCGCGCCGCTGATTCAATTCGCTGCCGCTCAAGCCATAAAGTTTTCCTGCAAAAATGAGGTTCTCGTTCACGGTCAACTCGTCGTAGAGCGAAAATTTCTGCGACATGTAACCGATCATCTCTTTGATCGGTTCGATATCTCGCACAACGTCGTGACCGCCGATGCGAGCAGTTCCGTCGCTTGGCTCAAGAATTCCACATAGCATCCGAATCACGGTCGTCTTCCCCGAGCCGTTCGGCCCGAGAAAACCGAAGATCGATCCTTTGCCGACGGAAAATGAAACATGATCGACAGCCGTGAACGTGCCGAAGCGTTTCGTCAGCTTGTCAACCTCAATCATCGGCTCAGGCCTCTTTCGATCGGGGTGGACCTCGGTGTCCTTCGCGTTCATTCGTGCTTGTTGGTCATTTCACATTCGGAAAATAAACATCAGCGGCCATTCCGGCGCGCAGGTGATCGTCGTCGCTGGGCAAACGAATCTTAACGCCGAACACTTGTTTGATCCGGTCGGCGACGGTTTGCACGTTGCGCGGCGTGAATTCGGCCTGGCGGCTAATCTGTTCGACCGTTCCCTCAAAATCCTTACCGCGGAAAGAGTCAACCCGAACGCGTACCGAATCGCCCACCTTTATTAAACCGAGCCACGGCTCCGGCACATACACACGCACCCACAGATGATTTGTAAGAAGCAGCGTCGCGACTTCGCGATTGGCGGGCAACACGTCCCCTACCTTCACGCTGAGCACCTCCAGAACCGAATCGGCCGGCGCGGTAACTTGCATTTCGGCAAGCTGGGCATCGATATCGGCAAGCTGGGCGCGCGCTTGCGTGACACGCATCTTGGCCGCCTCGACATTTTTTTCCTGCGCTCGCGCCGAGCTCCCTGCGCGCTCGGCGTCATTTGGGGAAACGACCTTGCGTTTGAGCAAATCTTGCTGGCGTCGGGCATCGTCGCGCAGAAATTCCAGTTGCGCCGCCTGGGAATCGGCGTCGTGAATCGCGGTATTAATCTGCGCTTCGGCAAGATCGCGTCGTGCGTGCAGTTCGGAAGCATCCAGTTCCACGATGGGTTGTCCGGCCCGCAGGGTGTCGCCTTCCCAGGCAAAAATCTTTTCGACCCGACCGCCGCTGCGCGGACCTACATGCACTTCGTCCACCTCGATTGTTCCGGAGACGGAATTGTTCCGATGGCCGCAAGCCGAGGCGAAGAGCGACAACGCAAACAATGCTGCGCCGCAAACACAATTGTTGATCTTTCTTCGCACGAACGTCGCTACGAAACCGGATTTCGCCCTTCTGCGCAAGCAATTGAACCCTGCCTCTGCCCGTTGTAGCTGGCATCGGTGATGCCGGTTCCGTTGCGGTCCTAGTCGGACTCCTATGGTTTTGGGTAGATTCGGCGGGTGGTAAAACCCAGCCGGGGTCACCGCCCCCGACTACAACTTCGAACTGAGGGCTTGGCCTGATTTGGTGCTTTCCCCTGGCCTGTTGCTTCGTCTTACGTACGTTTCGAGTAACTGCCAACCACAAAATGAAAACGCGTTGCTTCGATCACATCGATTTACGGGTGAAAGACATGAAAGTCGCAAGAAAGTTTTACGCGAAGTTTTTGCCCCAGCTCGGATTCGTCCACGAAAGTCCAGGACGAAAATACCATACTTTTTATTCCGCCGGCGGGGACAAGCCTTCGGAATTTTTTGGTTTCACACAAGACAAAGGACATCAGCCAAACGGAACACGCATCGCATTCTGGGCGGACACGCGCAAGGAAGTGGACCGGATTGCGGATCTTGTGCGAGAAGCGGGCGGGAAAACTCTCGAAGGCCCGGAAGTGTGTCGCGACTACAGTCCGGGCTACTACGCATTTTTCTTCGAGGACCCCGACGGGAACAAGTTGGAGATTTGCTGCCGGGAAAGTCCGATCATTGCGAAATGAACGAACTTCGGCGAAGAGTTGGACAATGAGTAATCCGGCGCACGTTCCTGCGATTCTGCAGGAACCGCGTCGCCATCGTTATCTCAAGCTGATCGCGCTCTTCAAAATAGGCAAAGGCGTCCTGCTCCTTTTGCTGGGCGTTTCACTGCTGTTTCTGAACGCCCGTACCCGCTGGATGGATTTCCTATCGAATTGGGCCGCGGACGAAATTCTGCTGGAGCACAGCAAGGCCATCCACTACCTGCTCAACAAACTGCAAGCTGTGCTCCAAGGCGGCGTATTGCGCGCCACCGGTTTTTTGGCCCTCTTTTACACGGCTGTTCTTTTTACTGAGGGAATTGGCGTTTATTTGCAACAGCGCTGGGCGGAACTACTGATGATTTTTGCAACTGGCGCACTGATTCCAATCGAGGTGCGTCATATTTGGCACCGCCCAGGCCTGGTGGGCGTGCTCATCTTGCTGGCAAACTGTTTCATCGTTTGGTTCCTCTATCGCGTGCTCAAACGCGACAAACCGAAAGCGCAGGTCCCGCAACCGCGCGAATTAGTACAGACGCGTTAGGAGAATCTAAGGTGGGCGCGAGCCGGTTCAATCCAGCGGGCTCTTAACACCGGTTCCCGGCCTGTTCAAGACATGCGTGTAAATCATCCACGTAAAGACTTTGTCCACGTGGTCTAGCATGAAACTGCGGCCCAGGCTGCAAGGCTAAGTTGAACTCGTCGCGATGGATCTGATCGGATTTTCCGAAGATAATGCGCTAGCTGAGCTTTGAGAAACCTTCTCCCGGCGCCACTCTTGAGATATTTCTCGCGGCCTAGTGCGTCAGCCTGCTCCAGATAAGCTTCGTAATAGATCAACTTCCAAGGACCGCGGTACGAAGTTGCAAATGAACCGCCTTGAACATGCTCCTTAAATCGTTTCCGCAAATTCGCGGAATATCCAATGTAGAATCCGTCATCACTTACGGAGCGAAGTACATATACGTAATACATTAGTTGGATGTCACTCCTGGCGCGTGAGCGAAGCTTTTACGCGCTGGTCGAGCAATTTAGGTTTGTTTTTCGTCGGCGTGCTGACTACCGTCCCCTGCATGACGCCGATTCTGCCGTCTTCAATCCTGAACTCAAGCCGGATTAGGCGGACGCGCAGCGCCTAAGCTATATGTTAAATAGAAAAGTTTAGAAGTTTTGGAAGTGCCAATGCAATTAGCCGCCAGTAGTAAAGAAGGGCTCGCGCGTCCACCTAACAGAACGGAGTTGCGGGCCCAACGTCGTGTTAGTCGGCGCTGCGCGCCGCCTAACCTGCGTTGGAGCAAAATCCCTCCTTCGTCGGGACTGACGCCCCGCTCGCTCGAGCAGCCGAGCTTCGCTCTTCTGCCCATCGCTCGGGGGTTTTGCTCAACTCCGTTCTGTTAGGCCTTTCAAGCTTTCACGATCAATCCGATGTGCACCGAGCTACCGCCTACGCACTCCGAGCGGGTAACGATGACGCTCCTTTGCGACATCGAGCCAGCTGTCGCGCAGGCTTTGAATTCTCTCGGTAGCCACATGACGAAGCGCATGGAGGACATGTACTATTTCTACGCCGCCAAACACATTCATGATACTTTGGATGCGTTTATCGTCTTACGAGCGCAACACCGTTTAGACGGCTCACGCCTTCTAGTCCGACCAGCGCTCGAAACGATGCTGAAGCTTCGCGCTGTGCGCGCGAAGCCCGAGCTTCTGCACCGTGCGCTCGTGGCGGACAACAAGGAAATGGACAAATGGTTTTCTTCGGTCGCCCGACGGCACAACTTGCCCTATACGCCGATTTCCGAGCGGACGGAATGGGCAGCTTTCAGAGCACGTTTTGCGTCGCAGTTTGGAGCTGAGAATCTCGAAGATGGCGCACCACTCACCGCATATGACGCAGCAAAAGCCATCGGCATCGAACCATATTACGACACCCATTATCGAGGCTTCAGCCACTACACACACGGACTTTTGGAAGCGATCAGTGGTGCTCTGGATCAGCTAATAGATCCTGAAGCAAGCCGTGTCATGTTGCAGAGCGCCATGACAGCGCTAGACGCAGTAACTTATCTTGGCGCGAATTGCCCGAACCTTGAATCACTCAGCCAACGCGCCAGCGAGGTCTTAACAAAAATACCGGACAAACTGCTCCGACGAAAGGCCGAAGGGGCCTAACCAAGCGATGCAGCGAACCGCGGACCGTCCTTATCTCTAGATTTGAGAGCATGCGAACATCATTTCTCGCTCGCGCGGTCGCTGATCTTGAGTCTCGTTAGGTCAGATCAGATGACTGTTACACTCCGCGAAGTTACGAAGGAAGATCTGCCGACTTTTTTTGAGCATCAGCTGGATGCCGAGGCGACGCGTATGGCGGCGTTTCCCAGCCGCGACCGCGACGCCTTTATGGCGCACTGGGCCAGAATCATGAGTAAGGAGACCAACGAGACCGGAATCCTAAACACCATCCTCGCGGACGGCACCGTGGCTGGCAACGTCGTCTATTGGGAAGCGGCGGGGGAGCCGAACATCGCCTACTGGCTCGGCAAGACACATTGGGGGAAGGGGATTGCTAGTGCGGCCCTGGCCCAATTCTTGACCAAGATAGAGGCGCGACCAGTTTACGCGCATGTGGCAAAGCACAATTTCGCTTCGATACGTGTCTTACAAAAATGCGGATTCCAACTTGCACGAGAGGATATGTCCGATGATGGCGAAGAACTTGTTATGGAGCTGCGCTCAGATCGTTGCGCCACGGCCGCCAATAAACCCACAAAGACCTAACCATGCGATGGAGCGAACGGCGGACCGTTGTACCTTCCACTTTTTGAGATGACTTCCACACTTTCAGTTCGAGCGACGCGCGCCCTCGTCCGCCGTCGCTCATCTTGTTCTCGTTAGATGCTCCCGCTCACACACGCCTGGTCGCGCGCACAAAAGTGCCTGCTCATCGCCGCGGTCCTGATTGCACTCGCGGCATTCGGTACATTGGTCCAAAGCGTCGAGCGTCGCTACCGCCCACCGGACGGCAACATCCTCGCTGGCACTTGGGAGATGACCGCGCCCTATAGCAAGGATAGCTCCACCGTCTTGCGACTCGACCCGGAGCGGACTGCAGCGTGGCATAGTGGAGCTTGGGTTCGCTATCCTGCGGCCGGGCAGCAGGGTTATTCCGAGATGATGTGGTATGCTGGCGGTCGATACATCTACATGCACTTCGAGGAGGGCTCGCCGCAGATTTGGCAGATCATCCAAATTCTTCCAGACGAGCTTCGCCTTCGCCATGCAAAGCGAGACTATACTTTCAAACGCATCTAACCCAGGCGATGCAGCGAACCGCGAGCAAGGCTCCGATCCACTGCATGAGTATCTGCTATCCACTCTGTGGCTGCGAGTCACACTTCACCGGGCTCGCGGTCGCTGATCTTGTGTCTCGTTAGGTCTTTCACGCATGTCGCTCCGAGACGCAATCAATCTCCGCAGGCGCAAGTCTGGGGTAATCATGATGGCTGGTTTCGCGCTTTTCGCTCTCGGTGGAATAGCGTCATCCACCAACCACAGCTTCATTGCAGTCTCGTTGCTCGGGTTTCTCATGTTCGGAGGCGGTATGCTTTATCAGTTTTACGGCATTCGCTGCCCACGCTGCGGCGGCAAGATCGGCTTTGCGCTGAACTCGTTTGGAAATCTTTTCGCCGTGCCTTCTCAGTTTCGCTTTTGTCCGCTCTGTGGTGTGGGGTTGGACACGCAACTTGATGCAACACAACAGACCTAACCAATCGCTGGAGCCAACCGCTGGTCGTCGCGATGCGTACATTTGATTTATGAAACAGTTTCCGATGTTTGCCACGCTCGCTGCCGCCGGCGGTGGCTCAGCTCATTCTCGTTAGACCTATGAAGTTTTGCGCCGAAAATAACGTTACTTAGCCGATGCCGACAAAACCAATACCTGAAGGATTCCATTCCATCACTCCGTATCTATTCGCCGAAGGCGCCGCACGGTTGATTGATTTCATCTCCACAGCGTTCGAGGGGGAGTTGATGTTCCAGCAAAAGCGCCCAGATGGCACAGTAATGCACGCTACGATTCGAGTCGGCGACTCAATGCTTATGCTCGCGGACCCGACGCCGGAGTTCGGAGCGATGCCCACTTCAATTTACTTGTATGTACCGGATTGTGACGCCGTCTATCAGCGGGCGCTCGACTCCGGCGGAGTATCTGTTTTTCCGATGATGACGTTGCCTTCCGGTCAGCGGTACGGCGGCATCAAAGACCCTTGTGGTAATATTTGGTGGGTTGCCACACAGGTTGAGGATGTTCCGCCCGACGAACAGGAGCGACGGTGGAAGCAATTCAAAATGCCACAAGTGACAACGGATCCAAAGAAGGCCTAACCAAGCGATGCAGCGAACCGCGAGCCAGACTGCGATCTACCTCCTGAGTGTTTGCCATCCACTTCTTCCCTACGTTGCTAGCCACAGAGGGCTCGCGGTCGCTGATCTGGTGTCTCGTTAGACGAGGTTAACGCTTGCCCGCAATACCGGTGAAATACAAACCAACAGGAAAATAAAGCCGTGAAATTACTGTCAAACATCCCAATCTTTGCGCTCGCACTGTCTCTCATCGGCGGATTCCCCTTACCCAGCATTGCGCAGGAGTCTCGATGGGGATCGCCGGATGAGGACGCCGTTAAATTCATAAAGGCCGTCGAGGCAAAGTGGGCAAGCTCAGCCTGTGGCCCGCAGCCGGATCTTAAGGACGTTTTTGCGGACGACTTCCAGGGGACGTCCCCAACGGGCCGACGCTACGGCAAGGAGGAGGCTATCACCACGGATACAAAGTCTCTGTCGCGCGACTGCCAACTCGGGGAGGTAAAGGTCAGATTCTTCGGCGACTCCATCGCCATAGCGTACGGAGCGGAAAACAGCATGATCAAAGACAACAACGGCAAGGAGACGAAGAGTTGCTGGGTCTGGACCGACACGTGGCTAAAGCGCGCCGGGAAGTGGCAGATCGTGGCCGCGCAGGACACTATCGTTCCTTGTAACCCGCAGGCTGTCCTGCGAGCCCTCGATTATCGCCTGCTGGCCCGGAGCGTTACGCAAGAGTCACTCAATACCCTCGTCTAACCGGGCGGTGGAGCGAACGGCGACCCGCCTTGTCTCCACGCTTAGAATAGCTACCATGTCTTTCATGTCATCAGAGCCCGCGCGCGGTCGCCGTCGCTAACCTTTGTCTCGTTAGACCCAAATGCCGCTCACAGCTGACGAGTTTCCCGAAGTTGCTTCCTTCGTTGGTCATGCTGTGTGGCAGATTCAAGTTGCTGGAAGAGACCGTAGCGCTGCATCTTGTGCTAGTTCACAAAGTAGATGCTAAGACGGCGCGGCGCGATGCGGAAACCATGTTCGCGAAGACTTCGAAGCAGACGTTGGGTCAGCTGTTCGGCGCTATTCGCGACACGGGAAAGGAGCCATCGGATTTGTTGTCACGCTTGGAACATTTTGTAGACGAGCGAAATTGGCTCATTCACCGGAGCCGCCACGAGAACCGCAAAGACCTTTATTCGGACGCGCGGCGTCCTCAACTGATCGCGAGAATCAACGCTGTGGCCGATCAGGCCCTCTCCTTACTAACAGAATTTCAGAATTTGACCGACACGCATTTGATTGCGCGGGGTATGGATCGTGCCAAGATGCAAGCACGTGCGGATGAGATTTATCGCGAGTGGACCGCCGGGGTCTAACCAGACGATGCAGCCAACCGCTGGCCCGCGTACGACCTCGCTTCCTATAACTAAAACGATTCCATTGCAGTTCACGCTCGCTCCCGCCAGCGGTGGCTGATCTTTTGGCTCGTTAGGCGTTGACGCGCGTGCTACGCTACTCGGCATGAAGTTTCCGTTCGATAAGCTTATCGCCCGATTGGTTGCGCTGGGCATTCCCGCGCTCGTGCTAATAGCAGCCATTGCATCCACGGGTTTAGCGGGTGGTGCCGCCATCGTCGCTGCGCTCGCGATGCTCGGTGGCCCGTTTGGCATGATGGGCGGCGTGCTTGTCCTCGGCCTCCTTGTTCTCATCAGTCATGCCATTGCCGACTATGGCTTCGAGACCGTCTTCCTGCGTGTGCTGCGCGGCCTGCGAGCGAAGGGGTATACGAAAGCACAGATACTTAAGACCATTGAAGCATATCCTATTTCGCTCGAGCTCAAACTTAAGTTGGCTGCTTACATCGAGAAGTTCTGGGACGATGGTCCGGAAGCCGCAGGTTCTGCGGCGACGGTTCGCCCACCGAACACGCCGCGTGATGCATCCGACGCGAAACCATTTCCGCCAGCTACCCCAAACGCCTAACCAATCGCTGGAGCCAACTCCGAAAGTGTTCGCGAGCGAGGAACGCCTTGGCCGTTGTGAAGTCCACATTTGATTTTATGAAACAGTTCTCGACGTTTGCCCCGCTCGCCCCTTGCCAGCAGTGGCTCAGCTCCGTCTCGTTAGGTGACTTATCCGATCATTGCTAGGCGCTAAACAACCACATGAACTCAGTCAAGAAACAAGCAAGAGTCGCGGGAGTCCTGTATCTATTGGCCAGCATCCCCGCTCCCTTTTGCCTCATCTATGTCCCCAGCAAGCTGATCGTGCCTGGAGACGCGACGGCGACGGCCGATCACGTTCGCGCTTCCGGGACCCTTCTCCGCTTCGGTATTGCGAGCGAACTGATCTCCTCGATCGTTTTTATTTTTGTAGTTCTGGCTCTGTACCGCTTGCTCAAGGGGGTTAACAAGAACCATGCTTTGGCGATGGTGATCTTGCTCCTGGTCTCCATCCCCATCTCGCTTCTCAACGTGCTCAACGATATCGCGGCTTTGATTCTCGTCAGCGGTGCCGATTTCCTGTCAGTGTTTGACAAGCGTCAGCTGGATGCCTTGGCCTACCTTTTCCTCCGTTTGCACATCCAGGGATTTGTCGTTGCCGCAATCTTCTGGGGGCTTTGGCTATTTCCTTTCGCGATTCTTGTCATTCGATCGGGTTTCATCCCCCGCGTCTTGGGCTTCTTACTGTTTATTGCAGGTTTCGGCTATGTGGCGAGCTCCCTTACCTCACTCCTTTTTCCACCGTACGCGCATCTTGTCGGCCAATTCGCGATGGTTCTTGAGATTGGGGAATTGCCGATAATCTTTTGGCTTTTGATCTGGGGCGCAAAGGATCAACCATTAGACGAGCAACATTCAGATGCCGCTATTGCTTAATAACCTGTGTTTGCAACATCAACCACCCAACCAAGCGGTCCAGCTGACAGCCATCATAACCAGGAGTCAACTCTATGAAACTAAAGCGTATTTTGAAGCGTATCCTGAAGTGGACTTCAGTCGCAATTTTACTCGCGTTGTTCGTGGGAATATTCGCGCTGTTTATCGCCTATTGGAGATCGACCAACGACTGTGGTCGCACCGCTGCGCCCAAGAATCCTATGAAAGCTATCGTTTATTGCGACTATGGTTTAGCCAATCTTAAGCTTGAGGAGGTTGAAAAGCCCGTTCCGAATGACGATCAGATCTTGGTAAGAGTTCGCGCGGCATCGGTCAATCCCTATGACTGGCACTTCATCGAAGGCACGCCCAAGATCATGCGCGCAATGGGCGTCGGGCTCCGCAAACCAAAGGACACACGAGTAGGCGTTGATTTTGCGGGAACGGTCGAAGCCATTGGTAAAAACGTCACGCAGTTCAAACCGGGCGACGAAGTCTTCGGCGGCAAGGGCGGGGCCTTCGCCGATTACGTTTGTCCGCGCGCGGGTCGAGCCGTCGCGCTCAAACCGGCGAACATCACATTTGAGCAAGCGGCTTCTGTCAACATCGCGGGCATCACGGCGTTGCAGGCTTTACGCGACAAAGGGAAAGTTCAGTCAGGGCAGAAGGTCTTGATTAACGGCGCGTCCGGAGGTGTCGGGACGTTCGCGGTGCAAATCGCGAAATCATTGGGCGCGGATGTGACCGGTGTCTGCAGTACGCGAAACGTCGATCTTGTCCGATCACTCGGCGCGGATCACGTGATTGATTACACCAAAGAAGATTTCACTAAAACCGGGAAACGTTACGACGTGATTCTCGACAATGTTGGGAACCAGCCGTTGTTACATTTCAGGCGCGCCTTAATTCCCAAGGGCAAATACGTCATGATCGGTGGTGGAGGACCAAACGACCAGGGATTGATCGGGCCTTTGTTTCGTCCGATCAAAGCGATGCTATTGTCACCGTTCGTGAGTCAGGAGATGGGCATGTTTATGGCCGACACGAATCAAAAGGACCTGGCTGTTCTGGCCGATCTCATGCAATCCGGAAAGGTGAAACCGGTCATTGATAGGACTTATAAGTTGAGTGAGGTCCCGGCCGCAATCGCGTATCTGGAACAAGGCCACGCTCGAGGCAAAGTCGTAATAACTGTGGAGTAACGACAAAACCTCACGGGTCAGTGCCAATCTTGCCGCGGGTTCTTCGCGCAGCGTCACCACTGGGGTTAGATCGCGCTTACGATTTTCAGCTTCAACTCGATCGTATGGATCATCAATTTTATCTACCTTTGGAAGCGTTGGGCGGAGGACCCTGTAGGCACGCCTACCATCTAACGAGGCGACGCAGTCAACTGTTGGCCGCTCCGATGCCTCGCCTTACTTTATGGAAACACATCCACCGCAATCCATGCTCGCCATCGCCAGCAGTGGCTGAGCTCCCTCTCGTCAGGCCTGTTTTGGCCGGATGCCGAATTTGGCGAGTGCCGTGGCCGTTTTCTCGATCGGCAGACCAACGACATTTGTGTAGGAGCCGTCGATCTTTGCGATGATCTCTGCGCCGTAACCTTGCGCGGCGTACGCGCCGGCCTTATCCAGCGGATTCACTTTCGCAAGGTAATTTTCGATCGTTGCGCTGCTCAGGCGGTGAAAACGCACACGCGAAAATTCATGGAACGTTGCCGGTTGTCCGGCCGCGAAACGATAAATGAAAACGGCGGAGCAAACTTCGTGCGTTCGTCCGCTCAAGCGGCGTAGAATCTGCGCAGCCTCGCTCAAATCTGTCGGTTTACCGATGATTTCATCCTGCAGCGCGACGAGTGTGTCGGCCGCAAGCACGACCTTGTCTGGATAAGCTCGTGCGATCGGTACACCCTTTCGGATTGCGTTCCACGTGGTCAGCTCGCGCAAGGTAAGATCGATATCCAACTTTTCCGTGGCGTGCGGTGCGACGGGTTCAAACTCAAAGCCTGCTTCGGAGAGCAGTGCGGCCCGTCTGGGCGAAGCTGACGCCAACAGTAATTCAACCACCGCGGAGCAATCGGGGACCTTATGGGCTCGGCGAAGCGGACGGAGCTGTATTCTTTTTGTCAAAAATGTCCGGCAGCTTCGTCTCCTTAAAGTCGCTCGGGACGGTGAACTCACTATCGCTGATCGGGTTCTGATTCACGGAGATAATCGTACTCGTTACCTCCGTAGCGGTCCCGCCTGGCTTAGTCGCCTGACCTTGTATAGTCGTAGTCATGCGTGTGCGGATGGGGAGCCCAGGGAAATCGCGATAGTCGGGCGCGCCGGGATTGGCCGCGTTCCAAAATTCCGACTGGATGGATTGCAGTTGTGCCAGGATGGCGGCGCCGTCCGGATAGTTGGACGCGATCCAGTAGGTGGCTTTGAAATCGGGCCCGTCATAAGTGTATTGCTCAGTTTCATAACCGTTCACCGTCTCCTTCTGTCCCGTCGGTGTGAGTTTGACTTTTGCAGCGCCTTCTTTTTTCGCATTAGGCTTTTGGATCATGTTAGCGACGGCCTTCACTTTATCCGCCGAGATACGCACGACGGTTTTCTGATCGTTCATCAGATTGGTCACCTCTCCGGTCTTCCCGTCAAGAATCGTAGTGACCTGTGGGGAAGCTTCGACGCGCACTTTGTCACCTTTGAGCTTGAGAGTCATATTCGCAGCCGATCCGGCTCTTTCCAACTTTTGGACGATCGTCAGATCGGCTCGAGCACTAAGGAGCAAAGAAATGCCTAGGACCACGGAACAGGCGGCGATTTTCATATGACAACACATCTAGATGCCGGTCACTGAAATGCAAGGGGCGCATTCCGCTTGTGATTGAACCGCTAGAATTGGCGTTGCGATGGAGCGGTGCGGCTATGAGGACTTCGCCTGATAGACGAATGCTCTCTGACCAGCGTCGCGAAACGCTCCGAGTGGCGTCAATCCAATTTAGTAATCGAGATCCCGAACGAGCTATTCCCGTGATCCGTGGCTCGATTGTGCCGGCTTCTGTGTCTTAAGCAGGTTGATAGCGTCGCGCAATTCCGCGGCACGTTCGTACAGTTCACTGGCGATCGCGGTTTCCATCTCGCGCTGCATGAGCTCCAGCTTTGAGAGCGGGCGTTTCGCTTTCACTTCCTCGAGCCATTCGTCAAGAAACGCAATCTCCGAGTTTTTTGATGCGAGCTCGGGAAAATTTGAATGGAGAAAGAAATTCGTAATAGCGTCACGCCCGCGCTCGATTTCGGCCATGGCTTCGCCAAATTTCCCCTGACCGAGAAAAATGGAGGCCTTGGCGCGCGTATTCATCATGAGCACGTACGGCCGGAACTGTTGCAAGCTCCAAGAAAGCTCCTCGCGATCAGTGTGCTCGGTGACAAAAGTGAAAAGATCGAGATTGCGCTGTGTGTCGCGCACGACGCCCGCGAAATCGTTGACCTGAAATAAACTTAAATAGCGGTGATAATACTGGATGCCTTCTTGCTGAAGTTCGGCACATTCTTCGGGCGTGAGTTTGTAATCTTCGCTCTTTCCCGCCGCGCGAACCGCGCGTCGCTGGTGGTATTCTAGAAGCGACTCGCAGTTGTGCGGGCGTTGTCCATCGGGCCGGCCGGTCACTTCCATTTGGAGCACGCCGAGATCTACCCGCAGTTGCAACTTCTCGCGGCCATCGAGGCCGGTGATCTTGCGTACCTTGACGTGGCCATTCTCGTGCGGCCAATCTTTTAGGATGGTATTCAAATCCAAACTCATCTCAGACGGAACATCGAACATTTAACCTTCGCTTGTCAATAAAGTCGCAGGAGCGGGTAGTAACGGTTAAAATCGCCTCCACTGTTTATTAATCGCGCCATTGCCAAAGTTTGGCCTTTCGCGGAATCTTTCCCGACATGGAGCAGGCGATTGATTCGTTCATCCGCTTCCTCGCGGTCGAGCGAGGTCTTTCAGAAAACTATCAACTCTCCACTCAACGATCGCTGAGCGAATTCGCGCAGTGGTGCGCCGCAAAAGAAAAGATCGACCATCCTCGCAGCGTAACCCTGCCGGTCATAAGCAAATATCTCGCCGACCGCAAACGTGCCGGGCTTTCCGCCTCGTCGATCAAATTAATTGTGGTGGCGTTGAAGATCTTCTTTCGATTTTTAGCCGGTAAGGGCGCGGTTGAACGCGATCCGGCGGAGGCGCTCGCGCTCCCGCGGATCGAACGCTACCTTCCCGAAACGCTTAACGAATTGCAGGTCGAGCAGTTGTTGGAAAAGATCAACACAAAGGTTTCTCACGGCTTGCGCGATCGGGCGATGATCGAGCTGCTCTACGCGAGCGGGCTGCGCACTTCAGAGCTGGCAAATGCGCGGCTGGAGAATTTCAATTTCGAAGAGCGCATTATGCGCGTGACCGGCAAAGGGAACAAGACCCGAATTGTGCCGATCGGCCGCAAAGCGTGCGAAGCGCTCGCCGCCTACTTGTCCACGGAACGCCCGAAGTTCGTAAAGCGCAGCAGCAGCAGCGAGATTTTCCTTTCGGAGCGCGGCACGAAATTAACAACGACTCGTATCTGGCAGATCGTGAAAAAACATGCACGGCACTCCGGATTGGAAAAAAATATTTATCCACATCTTCTCCGGCACAGTTTCGCGACCCATCTGCTCGGAAATGGCGCCGACCTCCGCATAATCCAGGAAATGCTCGGGCACGCGGATATCTCGACAACGCAGGTGTACACCCACGTCGATCAACAGCGGCTGAAAGCCGTACATCGACAATTTCACCCGCGCGCGTAGCGTCACGCTCCTTTTATGATGAGACGAACTGTCCTCCTCGTAATCGCAGGCGCCGTCGCCGCATTCGCGATCTGGTATGTTCGGCGCGTTTCGCAAGAAACATCGAGCGCCTCCGTGAGCGCGCTTCTCCCGCGCGAAACAATTTTCCTGGCGCACCTGCCAGACTTCAATCGAACACGCGATCAGTTTGATCACTCCGACGTTTGTCTGCTCTACCGCGAACCTGCGGTGCAGGATTTTCTTCGTAAGCCGCTGACCAAACTTCCGAAAAAGGCCTCGGCTTCTCAAACGCTACGAGAGATCGAACAACTCGATCCCAAGAATGCTTTTTTCGCGCTGACGTCGATAGCAAACGATAGCCTAAAGGTTGTCGTGGGATTTCGTTTTCGCGAAGACCCGAACAGCGCGGAAAAAATCATCACTGGATGGTGTTCGCAGGCGCTCGGCAATCCCAGCGACCGCGAGACGGTCGATTATCAGCGGCGCAAGATCCGCATTTCCACCTTTGGTCTCTTTTCGCTGGCAAGCGTTTATGACAGAGATTGGTTCTTCGCTTCGAACAATCTCGCTGAAATAAGAGCGCTTCTCGACCGGGCCGACGGTCGAGTCAAAAACGCAAAGAACACACTAGATGCGGACGAGTCATATCGCACGGCGGGCCCTCACTTGCCGTCGAGTTACGCTGCCTCTTTTTATCTACAACCGAAGACGATTTCCGAGCGACTTGCCGCTCTCCGCGCTGCCATCCAATCGTCAGGTGCGCCGAATGAACGGCTCCTATTGGAACAGGTGCGCAGTATTTCTGGCGCGATGTACTTCGAGAGCGGAAAAATACACGATCTACTTTTTGTCGGAATGCCGAAATTGGAACAGGATGCGACGCTTAGCCGATCATCACTTGCGCTTGGCACGAAAGAGACGTTTTTCTATCTGTCGATGTTGCTCAATGTCGGGCAAAAGATTGATGCACTAAATCAAGCAGCAGGCATTGGGGGTGCAGTGCAGAAATTTTTTCAAACCTTTTCCGAAAGTGGAATCACGGCCGATGACTGGAAGGCCGCGTTCGGCGTGGAATTAGGATCGTTAGCGGACTGGCCGTCGAAGGCAACCTGGCCTTCCTTAATTCTCACGCTGCCGGTCATAGACATGGCCAAAGCCAGCAAGATCGTAGAGGCAGTCACGCACGCGGATAAGAACGCGATTTGGACGCAGACTGAGAAGGATAGTGTGCGTTATTTTTCGATGCCGTCACCCGCCACTCTGGTCGCGATCACCCCCACTATTGCTTTGTCGAATAGGATCCTGATCGCCGGTTTCGATCCGGTTTCGATTGAACAGGCGATAAAGCGCGACAGCAGCGGGTCATCGGAGCTTTCAAATTCGCAAACTTACCAGACAGCGGCCAAGCTGGTGCCGAGCCCAACGAACTTTTTTGCCTATATCGACGCAGCTCTATTGTATTCCCGGCTTGATGCTTCGCTTCGGCCGATGTTGTTAATGGCGTCGGCTTTCATGCCGGGGATGACTGATTCTGTCGATCTTACAAGGCTTCCAGCAGCCGAGATCATCACGAAGCACCTTAGCCCGATCGTCTCTTCGCAGAGATATGATGGTGATGGCTATGTGGCCGAGTCGGTCGGGCCGATCACGCTGGATCAATCGGCGATCGGTCTTGCAATTCTCAGCGGGGTTGGTGCCGCGGCGCGTCAAAAAGCCAGCGGCAGCTTGACTGGTTGGGGTTCTTCAACGGGAAGTCCGCAGCCATCTTTGAGCCCGCCGTCCACGCCCAATCCACCTCCAACGCCCTAGAAATGGAGCGAATAGTTGCGCCATTTCGACACTCTTTTGGCGATTCAAAAACTGGGACAAGAAAACTGCTGCGCTTTGCCGAAAATGTGCTATCCTTCTCGCTCTATGGCTATTCTAAAGAAAAATGCATTCTCCCGTCGAGTTCCGGATCTAGTGACCGAGGAGCTGGTCGCAGTCCTTTCGCGGCGCTCTTCCTTTGAGTTCAAGCAGCTTTTCGATATCGTACACGAGAATCTACGAGCGCGGAATGCGGCAAGCGGTGGTGAGGAAATGCTGCGGCTCCGGGCTTACGAGAAACTGCAAAATCTCGTTGCGCGCGGTGCGGTCAAAAAGAATGGCAAGAAATATAAAGGGCTGCCTTCAGCTTTGGCAAATGCGATTGCGCCGCACAACGGCCATCTGGCTGGCGTAAGGTAAGCGAATCCAACCGTAGCCAAACTGATCTTCGGCGAGCCTTCAGATGCTCCGAGAATATCTGCCGGTTTTCCTGCAAATTGTCGTGGCGATGCTGTTTGCCGGTTCAGCATTGCTCGTTAGCGTTCTCGTCGGCAAAAGCGGGAAACGCACACCAGCAAAAGATACCGCATATGAATGCGGGATGGTGCCACAGGGAGGAGTGCAGCCCAGATTCAGCGTGAAGTTTTATCTGGTCGCGATGCTCTTCATCCTCTTCGATCTCGAGATCGTGTTCATGTATCCCTGGGCAGTGGTTTACAGAGAGTCGATCAAGCAGAGCGGGCTCATCTTTTGGAGTATGCTCAGCTTTATTTCGATCTTAATGGTGGGCTACGTTTACGCGCTCAAAAAGGGCGCGCTGGACTGGAAAAAATGATCGCCGAGGGGGCGGCGGATCGACATTATCCACTCGCGGGATTCGCACTTGCGCGTCCCGCTCGAAGCACCTAATAGCTTTAGCCTTAATGATTCACCATATCGTTCTCTACAAACTCAAGCCCGAGGTTACTCCCGCCCGCGTGGAGGGGATGATGATGAACGCGCGGATGCAGCTCTTGAAAATTCCCGAGGTTTTGAGCATCAAATGCGGCAAGCGGGTTGATCCTGAAATGCCTTGGCCATTTTTTATTGCAATCGATTTTGAGTCGATGGACAAATACGCCATCTTCCGCGAGGACTCCATCCACGTGAAGTTTATGGAGGAAGTGATTAAGCCGAATACGGCGGATTCCTTGACCTTGGATTTCGAGATGGATCCGGGTAAGGACGTCCGTTTCTCGTAGCGGTAGCGGTTCGGCTCTCGCTCCGGGCAGGCTCTGGCATAGCGTTCGTTGCTATTTCCTTGCACCGCGCGTAATCATCGATCTCGATGCGGCTCGGCTATTTCTATTCCCGGTATCCTCTCACATCGCAGACCTTTTGCGATGCCGAGATGCTGGCCCTGGAACGTCTTGGCGTCGCCCTCGAGATTGGCTCCGTTTACCCGCCGCTCACCAGTTTACGCCACGAACATATTTCCCGGCTACGGGCCCCGATTTGCTACGCACCACCGCAGAAAATCCTGAAGATCTGGGAAAAAAACGCTAAAACCACCAGCAAATGGCCAGGTGAGCTTGTCGCTCGGCATGAGCAGAAATACGGCCCGAGCGTGAAGGCCGAGCAACGCGCACGCAATGCCCTCTACTTCGCAGAGTCTTTCCTACGCAACGGCGTCGATCATGTTCACGTTCAATTTGCCAATCGCGCAGCACACACCGCCATTTTCATAAAGGAAATTTCAGGAATTCCTTTCAGCGTAACGGCGCACGGGCAGGATTTCATGAAGGACTTGGGCGACAATAATCTCCTGCGCGAAATCTGCTGCGCCGCGGAGTTTGTTGCGGCTGTAACTGATTATAGCCGCGAGCTGCTTTGCCAGCGGTGCCCAGATTCCGCTGCAAAAATTTACCGGATCTATAACGGGATTGACCTCGACCATTTCCCGCCGCTGGCTTCGGCCACGATAAATCGAGTGGCGCGCGTCATCAGCGTGGGCCGGCTTGTAGCATTCAAAGGGTTCGAGCATCTCATCGACGCGTGCGCGGAGCTGGCGCGCCGGGGGCTTGATTTCAGATGCGAAATAATTGGCGATGGTCCGCTGCGCGACGCTCTCCAGAAAAAGATCGACATGTTGAACCTCTCAGCACGAGTCAATTTGCTCGGTTCTCTGTCACAGGAAGTGGTGCTCGAAAAATTGCGGTCTGCCGATATCTTTGCGCTCGCCTCGGTGACGGACCGTCAAGGCGCTAGCGATGTTTTTCCGACCGTAATCATCGAAGCGATGGCGGCGGCGCGCCCTGTCGTTTCCACTCGTCTCGCTGGAATCCCCGAATCGGTCATACCCGGTGAAACGGGATTGTTAGTGTCGCCCGGGGATACGAGCGGGCTCAGCCAAGCGCTCGAGCAATTGATACGCGATCCTGAATTGCGGGC
>Ga0209474_10002105_pt1 | contig 18603 bp, 16 predicted proteins | sample GraSoiAngelo_145_FD_185902 | JGI IMG/M metagenome (GOLD analysis project Ga0209474, IMG submission 185902) | Grasslands soil microbial communities from the Angelo Coastal Reserve, California, USA - 14_1009_05_20cm (SPAdes) (version 2) | ecosystem: Environmental > Terrestrial > Soil > Grasslands... | reverse complement strand
CGCGCCGCCGCGCTCAGCCCCGCGAAGCCCGCGCCGATGACCACGACGTCGAATCGGTTTACGTCCACAGCCATTGCCTCAACGCGATGAAGGCCTGGATCGGCTTCGGCACGCGCGCGCGCGCGGTGAACACATCGTGGCCGCTCCGCTCGATCCGCCGCAGCGTTTCGAAGTAGACGGCGCGCATGATCTCAGCCGACACGAGCCGCTGCCGATCGGCGTCGGGCAGCGCCCGCCGCGCACGCGCGTAGAAGTCGTGCGCGCGCCGGCACTCGAACGCGACGACCCGGCGCACCGGCTCGCTCGCCACGCCCGCGGAGAGATCGTCCATGGTGCAGCCGCACGCGCGCAGATCGGCGAGCGGCAGGTAGACGCGGCCTCGCGCGTAGTCATCCTTGACGTCGCGCAGGATGTTGGTGAGCTGCAGCGCGACGCCCAGATCGAGCGCATACGCGCAGGCGCGCTCGTCGCGGCAGCCGAAGACGCGGATGCAGATCAGGCCGACCGCCGACGCCACGCGCCGGCAGTACTGCAGCAGATCGTCGAACGTTTCGTAGCGCATCGTGTCGAGATCCATGGCGACGCCGTCGATGACGTCCTCGAAGGCCCGTCGCGGGAGATCGAAGGCGGCGACCAGCGGCTGCAGCCGCCGCGCCTCGTCGGTCGCCGGTTCGCGGCCGTCGAAGGCGCGCGCGAGCTCCTCGCGCCAGAACGCCACCGCCGCCCGGCCGGTCGGCGCGCCGGCCACCACCGCCTCTTCGTCCACCGCATCGTCCACGGCGCGGCAGAAATCCCAGACGGCGATGATCGCGCGGCGCTGCTCGGGCGGCAGCACCAGGAACGAGTAGTAGAAGCTGGTCTTGCGCGCCATCAAACGTGCGCGCTCCAGCGCAGCGCGCGCCAGAGGATCACCGGCACGTCGCCGCCGCCGAGCGTCGGCCGATAGGTGAGCAGCTCGCGCCGCGCGCGATCCACCCGCTCGAGAATGCGCTGGCCGCCGAGCCACGTGAGCCGCAGCTCGTAGCGCAGCCGTCCGCGCACGCCGTCGCAGACGGCGCGGCCCGCGGCGAACTGTTCGCGCGTGACGGCCACGCACTGCGCGAGCGCCGAGGTCCACGCGGCCGACAGCGGCCCGGCGGGCACCGCGACGAGGTCGCGCTCGCTCGCGCCCGACGCCGCCTGCACGTCGCGCGGGACGTACAAGCGGCCGCTGCGCCAGTCGCGGCCGAAGTCCTGCCAGAAATTCGCGAGCTGCAGCGCGGTGCACAGCGCATCGGACGATCGATCGAGCGCCTCGTCGCGGTGGCCGGCAATTCGGAGCACGAGTCGGCCGACCGGGTTCGCCGACCGGCGGCAATAGTCGAACACGTCGCTCCACGAAGCGTAGCGCGTCGTCATGGTATCCTGACCGAACGCGCTCACGAGATCGTCGAACAACGCCATCGGCAGATCGAGCGATCGGATCGAATGCGCCAGCGCGGCGACGATGAGGTCCTCGTGCTCGTGAGGCGCGCCCTCGGCGCTCTCCACCGTGACGGCGGCGTGCAGGCGGCGCCGCCAGGCGTTCAGCTGCGCCAGCCGATCGGAAGCCGGCGCGGATCCCTCGTCGGCGATGTCGTCGGCGACTCGCGCGAACGCGTAGACGGCGGCGACGTGCGGGCGCATCGGCGCCGGCAGCAGCTGCGACGCCACCGGAAAATTCTCGTAGTGCGACCGCGCCAGCGCCTCGCACGCCGCGTACGCGCGCGTCAGCGGCTCGGGCCAGAGCGCCACGACGGCATTTTAGTCCGATATGCGTGACCTGTTCGCCGCGCTGGTCGCGCTCGCGCTGCTCGTGGCGGCGGCGAGCCTCGCGACGACGCTGCAGGGGTACCGGCGCCGGCGGCGCCGCCTGCGCGACTCCGAGCGCGCGCTCGGACGGACCATTGTTGCGGAGATTCCCGCGGGCGACGACCTCGTGCTCTTCAGCGCCGACGCGTCGCGCTTCTACTACGGGGATCGATCGATCGACAAGGATCTGATCGCCGCCGTCCGCGTGCTGATCAACGGCGCGCCGATCGCGGCGGCTGTGTCGACGCGCCACCCGGAGGCGGTCGATCGGCGGCCGACCAGCTTCGAGGATCGGCCGGAGGGGATCGCGCGCGATCGCTGGGACGTGGCGATCGAGACGGTCAGCGGCACCGTCCTGGTCGAGTGCGGCGCCATCCGGGAGCGCGTCTCGCAGGAGCTCGCGCGCACCGTGTACGAGGCCGTCAAGAACGCCGTCGAGCGCAATTAAGAATTGAGAATCGTCACCATTCGGTCTCAGTGATGCCGCTGCGGTGATTGACCGAGCGCGCGAGGACGAAGAGCAGGTCCGAGAGGCGGTTGATGTATCGCACGAGCACGGGATCGACGGGCGGATCGAGCGCGACGATGCGGCGCTCGGCGCGGCGGCACACGGTGCGCGCGACGTGCAGCGCGGCGCCGGCCGGCGTGCCGCCGGCGAGCACGAAGCGGCGCAGCGGCGGCAGCGCCGCGTCGAGCCGATCGATCGTCTGCTCGAGCCGCGCCACCTCCGCGTCGGAGACGATCGCCTTCGTGACGCGCGCGGCGAGCTTGTCGGCCGGATCGGCGAGCTGCGCGCCGAGCGCGAAGAGATCGCGCTGGATGGCCGCGACCTCGGCGTCGACGGGCGCGCCCGGAGACGACGCGCGGACGAGGCCGAGCCAGGCGTTCAGCTCGTCGACCTCGCCGTACGCGTCCACGCGCGGATCGTCCTTGCGCGCGCGGGTGCCGTCGAAGAGCGACGTCTCGCCCGTGTCGCCGGTTCGCGTGTAGATCTTCACGTCGGGACGCCATTATGGCATCTACGAAGCTGCCGATCCCGGCGGCGGCCGCGCGTCGCCGCTTCCGCCGCCGCCTGCTGACGTGGTACCGCCGCCACGGGCGCGACCTGCCGTGGCGCCAGACCGACGACCCCTATCACATCCTCGTGTCGGAGATCATGCTGCAGCAGACGCAGGTCGATCGCGTGCTGCCGAAGTACGCCGAGTGGCTGCGCCGCTACCCGTCGCTCGACGCGCTCGCGGCGGCGCCGGATCACGAGGTCGCCGAGGCGTGGCGGCCGCTCGGCTACAACGTCCGCCCGCGGCGGCTCCAGTCGATCGCGCGCGAATCGGTCGCGAAGTACGGCGGCCGGCTGCCGTCGGACGAAGCGACGCTTCGCTCGTTCAAGGGCATCGGTCAGTACACCGCCGGCGCGATCCGCAGTTTCGCGTTTCGCGAGCGCGCGGCGATTCTCGACACCAACGTCGCGCGCGTGCTGTTCCGCGTCTTCGTCGCCGCCGGCGATCCGAAGGCGCACGTGATGAAGCGGCATCTCTGGACGGTGTCGGACGCGCTCGTGCCGTCGCGCGACGTGTTCGACTTCAATCAGGCGCTGATGGATCTGGGTGCGATGGTCTGCGTGGCCCGGTCGCCGAAATGCCTCGTGTGCCCGATGCAGAAGGACTGCGCGTGGCGCCAACGATCGTCGTGACGGCCGCCGTCGTCGAGCGCGACGGCCGGGTGCTCGTCACGCGGCGCCAGCGCGGCGTCCACCTCGAGGGGCTCTGGGAGTTTCCGGGCGGCAAGCAGGAAGACGGCGAATCGCTCGCGGCGTGCCTCGGGCGCGAGCTCCGGGAGGAGCTCGACGTCGCCGCGCACGTCGGCGAGGAAATATACACGACGACGCATGACTATCCGGAGCGGCGCGTGGAGCTGCACTTCCTGCGGTGCGAGCTCCGAGGCGAGCCGCGGCCGCTGCTCGGGCAGGAGATTCGATGGGTCGCGCGCGCGGACCTCGCGTCGCTCGAGTTTCCGCCGGCGGATGCGGAGTTGATCAGGATCCTGGGAGCGGCGTGACACGATCTTTCACGAAGACACGAAGAACGGTAGCTTCACCACTTCCCCGGGCAAGCCCTCGACGTCTACCGTCGTTCCCGGCTCGACGAAGTCGCGGTGCACGTAGCCGAGCGCGATCGGCCGCTGCAGCGCCGGCGACATCGTGCTGCTGGTCACCTCGCCGATCTCGCGATCGCCCGATCGGATGCGCGCGCCCGAGGGCGGCGGCTGCGCCCCGGTCAATGCGATCCCGACGAGCTTCCGCGCCACGCGCCCGTGCCCGCGATGCAGCACGCGGATGACGATCTCCTGCCCGACGTAGCACCCCTTCGTGAAGCTGATCGCGCGCTCCTCGATGCCCGCCTCGAGCGGAATCGTCTCCTCGTTCATGTCGCGATGGAACTTCGGCACGCCGGCTTCGATCCGCAGCGCCTCCGACGTCGCCTCGTCCATCTCCGGCACGCCCGCGGACGTCAAGGCGGACTTCACGCCGGCGGCCTGCGCGCGCTCGACGGAGAGATCGAAGCCCGGCTCGCCGGCATCCGCCACGCGCGCCACGATCGCGGCGCCGTGCGTCGAGGCCACGCGAAGGTTGCCGTGCTCGGGCAGCGCCGCCAGCGCGCCGGCGTCGACGCCGCCGAGCGCCGCCGCGGCGACGCGCGGGGCTTCGGGTCCGACGACCGCGATGTGCGCAAACGTGTCGGTGACGTCGCCGAGTTGGACGTCCTCGCTGAAGATGAACTGATCGAGCTTCGCGATCACGGCGTCCTTCACGGCGCGATCGAGGGTCAGCAGTATCACGTCGCCGAGCTCGTAGACGTACATGTCGGCGATCATCCGCCCCTGCGCCGTGAGATACGCGGCGTAGCAGCCCGTTCCCGGCGCCAACGCGGCGATGTCGTTGGTGAGCAGACCCTGCAGGTAGCTCGCGCGATCGGCGCCGGAGACGACGATGCCGCCGCGATCGCCGCGTTCGACGAACGCGGCGCGCTCGCGCGCGGCGGTGTACGCGCCGGCGGAAACAGCGGGAATCATGATGCTATGCTGGAGTATGCCCTCGTTCCATTCTATCCGCGCGGGCGCAGCCGCGGCAGCGCTGGCGCTGTCGGCGGCCCACGCGGCGTCGGCCCAGATCGTGCCGGCGCCCCCGCCGCTGCCGGAGGCGAATGGCACGACGTTCACGGTCTTCTACAACGGCCGGGCGCTCGGCTCGGAGCAAATCGCCGTCAACCGCGTCGCCGACGGCTGGGTGATCTCGAGCTCGGGCCGCCTGGCCGCGCCGATCGACGCCCTCGCGCGCCGTCTGCAGATCCGCTACACCGCCGACTGGCATCCGATCTCGTTCGACTTCGACGGCACGCTGCGCGGCCAGCTTCAGACCATGCATACGACCGTCGAGGGAACGACGGCGAAATCGGATCTCACGATCGGCACCGAGACGACGCAGCGCACCAACACGATCGATCCGGCGTCGCTGCTCATCCTCACCAACAGTTTCTTCGCCGGCTACGAAGCAGTCGCCGCACGCGCGCGCACGGCGCCGGCCGGCACCGACATCCCGATCTTCGCCGAAGGTCCGATGACGATGTTCCGCGGACGCATCGGCGCCGCGGCCGACGAACAGATTCAAACCGTCGCGCGGCGCGTCGCCGCGCACCGGGCGACGCTCACGCTGACCGTGCCGGGCGGTTCGGTCGACGCCGTCATCTGGTGGGACGACGCCGGGCGGCTGGTGCGCTTCAGCGTGCCGGGGCAGCAGATCGAGGTCGCGCGCGAGGACATCGCGGCGGTGTCGTCGCGCACCGTGCGCATCTCGCGCGCCAACGACGAAGCGGTGACGATTCCGAGCAACGGGTTCACGCTCGCGGGCACGCTGTCGCGGCCCGCCTCGTCCACTGTGCCGCGGCTGCCGGCGGTCGTGCTCGCGGGCGGCAGCGGCGGCGGCGATCGCGACGGGTTCGTCGCCGGCGTGCCGATTCTCGGCCAGATCGCCGGCGCGCTCGCCGACGCCGGGTTCATCGTGATCCGCTACGACAAGCGCGGCATGGGCCAGAGCGGCGGCCGCGCGGAGGCGGCGACGCTCGCCGACTACGCGGACGATCTGCGCGCCGCGGTGAAATTTCTCGAGGCGCGCAAGGACGTCGACCCGAAGCGCCTCGCCGTCGTCGGCCACGGCGAGGGCGGCATCGTCGCGCTGATCGCCGCGTCGAAGGAGAAGCGCATCGACGCCGTGGCGCTCGTCGCGACGCCGGGCGTGACCGGCGCGGACTTGATGCTCGCGCAGCAGCGGCACCTCCTCGATCGCATGAAGATCACGCCTGAAGAGCGCCAGGCGAAGATCGACGCGCAGAAAAAGATCCACGACGCCGTGCTGAGCGGAAAAGGGCTGGACGCGCTGCCGGCCGACGTCCGGCGCACGGTCGACAACGCGGAGTTCCAGAGCCTGCTCGCGAGCGATCCCGCGAAGCTGATGAAGGCCGTCAGCCAGCCGCTTCTGATCCTGCAGGGAGAGCTCGACACGCAGGTGGAGCCGAAGAACGCGGACCTCCTCGCCGAAATGGCGGCGCGCCGGAAGAAAGCGCCGCCGGCCGAAGTCGTAAAAGTCCCCGGCGTCAATCATCTGCTCGCCACGGCGGCCACCGGCGAAGTGGACGAGTACGCGGCGCTGAAAGACAAACAGGTCGCCGCGCCTGTCACGCAGGCGCTCGTCTCGTGGCTGACAAAGACGCTCTCGACCGCGCGCTAGCGATCGCGCGGCGGTACATCGCGGCGCGGCGCGAGCGGCCGGTGTGGCCGACGGCGACGCTCGGCGACATCCGCGCCGCGCTGGGCGGCCCGCTGCCTCCGCATCCACTCGATGCATCCGAGGTCGTCGCCGATCTCGCGGCCGCGGCCGAGCCCGGCCTCGTGACGACATCCGGCCCGCGCTATTTCGGCTTCGTGACCGGCGGCGCGCTGCCCGCGGCGGTCGCCGCCGAATGGGTGGCGGCGGCGTGGGATCAGAACGCGGGGCTTTTCGTGATGTCGCCCACCGCCGCGGTCGCGGAGGAGATCGCCGGCCAATGGCTGATCGATCTGCTGCGGCTGCCGCGGCACGCGAGCGTCGGCTTCGTCACCGGCGCGCACATGGCAAATTTCACCGCGCTCGCGGCGGCGCGCCACGAGCTGCTGCGGCGCGCCGGCTACGACGTCGAGGCCGACGGCCTGCAAGCCGCGCCGCGCCTCAACGTCGTCGTCGGCGCCGAGGTGCACGTGTCGGTGATTGGCGCGCTGCGCCTGCTCGGGATCGGGTCGTCGCAGGTCGTTCGCGTGGAAGCGGACGGACAGGGGCGCATGCGGCCGGAGGCGCTCGCCGACACCCTCGATCGCCTGAGCGGACCGACGATCGTCTGCGCGCAGGCGGGGAACGTCAACACGGGCGCATTCGATCCATTCGACGAGGTGGCCGACGCGGCGCGGCGGCACGGCGCGTGGCTGCACGTCGACGGCGCGTTCGGCCTGTGGGCCGCGTGCAGCGAGTCGCTGCGGCATCTGGTCGGCGGCGTCGAGCGCGCCGATTCGTGGGCGACCGACGCGCACAAGTGGCTGAACGCGCCGTACGATTCGGGCCTCGTGTTCACGTCCCATCCCGAAGCGCACCGCGCGGCGATGAGCGTCGAGGCCGCGTATCTGGTGCGATCGGCCGACGAGCCGCGCGAGCCGATGGACTGGGTGCCGGAATCGTCGCGCCGCGCGCGCGGATTCGCGGTCTATGCGGCGCTGCGCGCGCTCGGGAGAAGCGGCGTCGAGGATCTCGTCGATCGCTGCTGCCGCCTGGCCGCGCGCTTCGCGGAGCTTCTGCGGCGAGAGCCGTCGATGCAGGTGCTCAACGACGTCGTGCTGAATCAGGTGCTCGCGCTGCGACTCGTTCAGGAGGAGCGCGTCTGCTGGCTCGGCGGCACGCGCTGGCACGGGATGGAGGCGATGCGAATCTCGGTGTCGAACTGGTCGACGACAGAAGAGGACGTCGATCGTTCAGCGGATTCGATCGTGCGCGCGGCGCGCCAGGTGGTCGGCGTTCGCGTCTGATGGAGTCCCGCCCGCGAGTCCCCGCAATCCGCAATCCGTAATCCGCAATACGGTTTAGTCGTCACGAAGCGCCTGCGCCGGATCGATGCGCAGCCCCTGACGCGCGGCCGACGCGCACGCCGCGATCCCGACGAGGCCGACGAGCGCGACGGCGGCGGCGAGCACGAACGGATCGTCGGCGCGGACATCGAAGAGCAGGCTCGCGACGAGCCGGCCGACGGCGAGCGCGCCGAGCGTGCCGGCCGCGAGGCCGATCGCGATCGGCGCCGTGCCCTGCCGCACGACGAGCGCAGTCACTTCCGATGGCCGCGCGCCGAGCGCGACGCGGATGTTCATCTCCCGGCGGCGCCGCGACACGCCGTAGGACGTGGACGCGTACACGCCGAGCGCGGCGATGACGAGCGCGACGGCGCCGAAGGCGACGAACAGCCGCATCTGGTAGCGGCGCCCGGCCACCGACGCGCCGACGATCGCGTCGAGCGCGCGCGCGTCGCCGACGGCGATGTCGGGATCGATCGCGCGCACGGCCGCGCGCACCGGCGCCATCGCCGCAGCCGGATCGGTCGCGGTCCTGATCACGATCGACAGCGACGGACGGGTCCGCCACCAGTACGGCAGATAGACCATCAACGGCGGCGTGCGATCGAGCGACGTGAGCTTCGCGTCGGCGACGACGCCCACCACCTCGAAGCCGGCTTCGTCCGGCAGGCCGCGGCTGAAGCGCTTGCCGATCGGATCCTGACCCGGCCAGAGGCGAGCCGCCGTCCGATCCGAGACGAGCGCCGGCATCGTGCCGCGGCCGCGGCCTTCGTTCTCGCCGAACGCGCGGCCGCGCAGAATCGTGATGCCGAGCGCGCGGAAGAAGTCCGGCCCGACGAAGCGATAGTTGGCCGACGGCTGCTCGGACCGCGGGAGGGTGCTGCCGTCCGGCGCGATCGAGTTCACCTGCGTCGATCCCGAGAGCGGCGGCGCCGACAGGGTGGACGCGCTCTGAATGCCCGGCAGCGCGCGAACAGCCGCAACCAGGCGATCGTATGCGGCGAGACGCGCCGGTTCGGGCGCGTAGCGGCTCGCCGGCATCGAGATCGGCACGACGAGCGCGTGCTCCGCCGCGAAGCCGCGATCGACGCTCATCAGCCTGACGAAGCTCGCCGTGAGCAGCCCGGTGACGACGAGCAATGTGAGCGAAAGCGCGACCTGCAGCGCGAGCAGCGCGCCGCGCGTCCGCGCGCTGCCGCGATCGCCGGTGGTGGAGAGCGCGCCGGCGCGGAGCGTCTGTTCGACGTCGGCGCGCGAGGTTCTCCACGCCGGCAGCATCGCGACGAGGACGCCCGATGCGATTGACACGGCGGCCGCGAAGGCAAAGACGCGCGCATCGAGCGCGACCTCGCTCGCGCGCGGCAGATCGACGGGCGCCGTCTTCACGAAGAGCGAGAGCGCCGCCCTCGCGATCGCGATGCCGAGCGCGCCTCCGGCGGCGGCGAGCACGAGCTGCTCCGCGACGGCGCGCGCGACGAGGCGCGAGCGCGCGGCGCCGAGCGCAGACCGAATCGCGGCGTCGCGCAGCCGGCCGGTCGCGCGCGTGAGCGACAGGTTCGCGAGGTTCGAGCACGCGATGAGCAGGACCGCGGCGACGGCGGCGAGCAGGAACAGCAGGCCGGTGCGCGCGCGGCCGACGATCGTCTCGGCGAGCGGCGCGACCACGCTCGCGAGCGTCACCGGCTGGCCGGCTTCCTTCGTCGCGATGGCGCTGACCTGCCGCTGCAGGACATCCAGCTCGGCGTGCGCCTGCTGAATGGTGGCGCCGGCGCGCAGGCGGCCGATCGCCTCGTTGTTGTGATCGCCTTCCCAGCCGACGCGCTCCGCTTCCATCCGGATGGGGACGAAGAGATCGGCCGGCGCCAACCGCGCCGTCGGCAGCTGGAAGTCGACGGCCAGGACGCCGACGATCGTCCGCGGCTGCCCGTCGAGGACGAGCGATCGGCCGACGATCGCGGGGTCGGCGCCGTAGCGCCGGCGCCACAGCGCGTCGCTCAGCACAGCGACCTCGGGCTGCGCAACCGGCTCGTCGGCGGGCGTCAGCGCGCGTCCGATCGCGGCCCGCACCTGCAGGACGTCGAAGAGCGATCCGCTGCAGCGGCCGACGGCGATCTCCACGGCGTCGCCGGCACCGGTGAGATTGCCGGGGCGCACGATGTACTGCGCCATCGACGCGAACGTGCGCGCGTGCGTGCGCCAGTATTCGAAGTGCTGCTCGTTCACCTCGAGCACCGGAATCCTGTCGGCGAGCTGGCCCCAGACTTCGCGAATCGACACGAGCCGGTGCGATTCGCGGTACGCGAGCGGCTCGAGCAGGACGCTGTTGACGATGGAGAAGACCGCCGTCGTCGCGCCGATCGTCAGCGCGAGCGTGAAGACGACGGTGAGCGTGTAGCCGCGGTCGCGGCGGAGTCCGCGGAGCGCGTCGCGCAGGTCGAAGAGAGCGGCCATTTCACTCTATTCGTACCTCAGCGCCTCGATGGGGTCCAGGCGCGACGCCTTGAGCGCCGGCAGCAGCCCGCTGACGAGGCCGACGGCCATCAGGATCCCCGCGGTAATCGACAGCAGCTTCACCGACAGGATGAGGTGGATGTCGGTCACGCGGCTCGCGTCGTCCAACAGCTCGGCGAGAAACGGACGCGGGCTGAGGAGCCACACCAGCCCCCACGACACGCCGATGCCGAGCACGCCGCCCGCGAACGTCGTCGCGAGCGACTCGAGCAGAAACTGCAGCAGGATCTCGCGCCGCTTCGCGCCGAGCGCCTTGCGGACGCCGATCTCGCGCGTGCGCTCCTGCACGTTGACGAACATGATGTTCATGATGCCGACACCGCCGATCGCGAGCGTCAGCACGCCGATGAACGTCAGCACGATCTTCAGGCCGCCGACGATGCCGCTCGTGATCTCCTGCGTCTTCTCCGAGCCGAACATGTTCAGCGCGCGCTCGTCGGCCGGGTTGTAGCGGTACCGCTTCGCGACGAGATCGCGCACCTGCAGCTGCGCCTTCGCCTCGAGCACCGGCGACACCGCCTGCCACACGAACGTCCCGACGTACCGGTTGTCGGTCAGCCCGCCCATCGTCGTCCAGGGGATGAAGATGCAGTACTTGTCCGGCCGGTTGTAGTTCGACAGCTGGACCTTCTCCTCCATCACGCCGACGATCTCGAATGGCTGGCCGCCGACGCGGATCGTCTCTCCGACAGGAGGAATGCCGCCGAACAGTTTTCGCTGCACTTCCGTGCCGATGAACGCCACGCGCCGCCGCAGCCGCACGTCGTCGTCCTCGAGGAACCGGCCGCCGGCCTGCGGCTTCTCGCTGCGCATCTCGCCGTACGCCGCCGCCACGCCGCGCACGAGATGGCTCGACTGCTTGTTCCCGTAGACGATCGGGAATTCCTGCATGAACTCAGGGCTCACGTTCTTGACGAGCGGCAGCTCACCGACCGCGAGCACGTCGTCGGCCGTCACGCGCACGCGTTTGCCCGCGCGCTCGCCTCCGGCCTGCAGGCTCGTCTGGCCGGGCCACACGACGACGGTGCCGTCGGAGAACGCGCCGCGGAAGCCGGCGTCGAGCGCGCCGCGGAAGCCGTCGCCGTACGCGAGGAGCACGACGACGGAGATGATGCCCCACGAGATGCCGAGCATCGACAACGCGGCGCGGAAGCGGTGGTGGTAGAGGCCGTAGCAGGCTTCGCGCACGATCTCGTGCATCGCGACCAACGATCGGCGGCGCCGTCGCGCGTGCGCCGCCACCGCCGGATGTTCGCGAACGAGGGGCGCCAGTCGGCAGTCGGCAGTTACATCCATCACATCTCGAAGCGCAGCGCCTCGACCGGCGGCAGCTCCGCGGCGCGGCGAGCGGGATAGGTGGAGGTCACGACGCCGATCGCGACGAGCGTCGCGAGCGCGACGAGGCCGGACTGCCAGGACAGAATCATCCCGGAGAAGCGCTCGGGCATCGGCGCCATGTTCACGAGGCGGCACAACGCGAGCGCGACGAGCATGCCGGCGGCGCCGCTCATCAGGGTGAGGAAGAATCCTTCGAGGAAGAACTGCCGCTGGATCGCGGACGTCGTCGCGCCGAGCGCCTTGCGGACGCCGATCTCGCGCGTCCGCTCCTTGACGGCCACCAGCATGATGTTCATGACGCCGATGCCGCCGAGCAGCAGCGTCACGATGCCGACGATGGTGAAGAACTGCTTCATGTGGCCGATCATCCGGCCGAACATCAGCGTCTCGAGCGACGTGTCCCACATCGAGATCGCCTGCAGGTCGGCGGCATCGAAGCCGTGGTGGCGCGCGAGAATCGCGCGGACGTTGCGCTCGAGCGGCCAGTCGATGTCCTCGATGCGGCCGGCGCGCGCGTCGAGTGCGCGCGGCAGCTCGTCGACCACCCACTCCTTCGGCCCGACGATGATGTCCGAGAGCGTGCCCGGCGGCGCGTCGCGCCGCGGCAGATCGCGCGACATGGCGGCGAAGGGCACGAAGATCTTGTTGTTGTCCGGCCCGCTGTAGTTGCTGTCCTGGTTCTTCTTCCGGATCTTGCCGACGACGGTGTACGGCGCGCCGTTCAGCGTGATCGGCTCGCCGACGATGCGGCGCTTGCCGAACAGCTGCTCGGCCATGTCGAAGCCGACGATCGCGACGCGCGACACCTGCGCTTCGTCCTGCCACGTGAACAGGCGTCCGTCTTCGAGCTCGATGGTGCGGATGTCCTGATACTGCGGCTCGACACCGCTCACCTGCGCCGCGGCGGCGTTGTAGGCGCTCTTGGTCTTCACGGCGCCGCGCGTCAGCTCCGGGCTGACGACGGCGACCATCGTCGATTCGGCGGCGATGGCGCGCGCGTCGGCGAGCGTGAGGAAGATCTGGCGGCCGGCGCGCTCGCCGCCGGCCTGCATGCTCGTGCGGCCGCCCCAGACGATGCCGATGTTCCGGCCGAGCTCGCGCAGCACCTTGTCGTTGCCGCGGCGGAAGCCCTCGCCGGTCGCCGACAGCACGACGACGGAAATCATGCCCCACAAAATGCCGAACATCGTGAGGCAGCTGCGCAGCTTGTTCGCGCGCAGGTTCTGCAGCGACTGGACGAGCGCTTCCTTCATGAATCAGGACTGCAGCACGACTTTGTCGCCGGCGTGCAGGCCCTCGAGGATCTCGATCTTCGTGCCGTTGCTGATGCCGATCTTCACCGGCACCTTGCGCCGCCCGGTCTTCGATCCGGGCGCCGCGACGTCCACGAACGCGCGCTTCTGCGCGTCATAGGTGATCGCCGCTTCGGGCGCGATCAGCGCGTCGGCGTGCTCCTCGAGCACGATCTCGGCGTTGGCCGTCATGTTGGCCTTCAGCGCCTTGCCGGGATTGTCAATCGAGACGCGCACCTCGAAGTTGGTGACGTTGTCCTTCTCCACGCCCATCGGCGAGATCTGCGTCACGCGGCCGCTGAACGCGCGGTCCTTGAACGTCTCGACGCGGATGCGCGCCGGCTGGCCGAGGCGCACGCGCCCGATGTCGGCCTCGTCCACCTTGCCGCGCACGAACACCTGATCGATGTCGCCGATCGTCATCACGAGCGTCGCGTTCGCGCCGAGATTGAGGATCGACGACACGGGGCTGCCGATCTCGACGTCGCGCGAGAGCACGATGCCGCGAATCGGCGCGCGGATCGTCGCGTTCGCCACGTCCTCGGCCGCGCGGTCCGCCGCGGCCTTCGCCTGCGCCACCTGCGCGCGCGCCTCTGCCACCCTCGCTTCGCTGACGACGAGCTGCGACTGCCCCGCGCGCTTGCGGTTGTCCGCCACCTCGACGAGCCCGTGCGCATCGTCGAGCGCCGACTGCGCGATCAGGTTCTGCGCGAAGAGCGACTGCGCGCGCTCGTACGCGCGGCGCGCGAACTCGGCGTCCGGGCCTTCCGCTTCGACAACGTTCTTCTTCAATTGCGCTTCGGCGGCCTGAAGCGATGCGCGCGCCGCCTGGAGGTTGGCTTCCGCGCCGCGGAGCGTGGCGGCGAGCTGCTCGCGATCGAGCTCCACGAGAATGTCGCCTTCCTTCACGCCGCGATCGACGTCGACGTTGAGCACCTTGATGATGCCGTTCGCCTTCGACTTGATCTCCACTTTCGTGATTGGCTCGACCTTGCCGGTGGCGACGACCGACTTCACCATCGTGCCGCGCTCGACGACGGCGAGCTTCGATGGATCGATCTCGGGCGACGCGCCCTTCAGCGTCGCCAGGCCCGCCGCGCCGCCGACAACGACGAGCGCGACAGCGAGGCCGATGTACAGACCTTTGCGTGATTTCCTCACAGCCATACAGGCCTCTGACGAGAACGACGGGTAAAATGTTGCCGCATGTGGATTTTGCAGGGCTCGGCGCCCGAGACGACGTTCCGGCTGCGGCCCGGCGCGGTGAAAACCGTCGGCCGCGCGCCGCGCGCCGACTTCATCGTCGAGGCGGCGCTGGTGTCGCGGCTGCACTGCCGGCTGACCGCGGGCGCCGACAAGCTGGAAGTCGTCGATCTGAAGAGCACCAACGGCACGTACGTGAATGGCAAGCGGATCAACAAGGCGCATCTCGCCGACGGCGATCGTCTCCGCGTCGGACGTGTGGAGCTGACGATCGTCATGGCTCGCGCTGACGATCGTCAGGGCTAATGGCTAATGGCTGATGGCTGATGGCTATGGCTGATGGATCCATCAACCATCGACCATAGCCATCAGCCATCAGCCATCAGCCATCGGCCATCAGCCATCAGCCATCAGCCATCAGCCATCAGCCATCAGCCATCAGCCATCAGCCATCAGCCATGACGAGGAACGGATTAGTAGACCGCTCTCGCCCAATCGTCGTGTCAGGCCCGTGGCCGGAGTGCACGACGGCGTCGTCTCCGAACGCGAACAGCACGCGTCGAATCGAGTCGATGAGGACCTCGTAGTTCCCGCCCGGCAGATCGGTGCGGCCAATCGATCCCGCGAACAGCGTGTCGCCGACGAACAGCTCTTTCGGCGCGTCGCCCGGCTTCGCGATCGCGAGGCACACGCCGCCGGGGCAGTGGCCCGGCGTGTGATGCGGCGTCGCGTGCAGCCGGCCGAACGCGATCGGCTGGCCAGGCGTGTAGAAGACGTCGACCGGTGGCTGCGGCTCGACCTGGATGCCGAACAGCTGCCCGTGCTGTACGGCGTGCTCGTAGAGGAACAGATCGTCGCGGTGGAGGTGGACCGGCGCCTTCAGCGCGCGCTTCGCCGCGGCGACGCCGGTGACGTGATCGACATGCGCGTGCGTCAGCAGGATGTGTGTGATCGCGAGCCGCTCGCGGTCGGCGAATGCGAGCAGCGCGCCGACGCCGTCGCCCGGGTCCACGATCACGGCCTCGCGCGTGATTTCGCAGCCGACGACGAAGCCGTTCTGCAGGAACGGCCCGGCGGCCTCGGCGTGAATTATCATGGCCGGTGATGATCTTAGCCGTTCTCGACGATCTGATGTTCACGTCGAAGATCAAGACGACGGCGAGCCAGCTCGGCGTCGCCGTCGCGTTCGCGCGATCGGCGGACGCCGCGCTTGCCGAGATGCGCAAGACGCCGCCGTCGCTCGTCATCCTCGATCTCAACAACGCGCGCACCAACCCGCTCGGCCTCGTCTCGTCGATGAAGCAGGACGCCGCGCTCGCGTCGATTCCCACCGTCGGCTACGCGTCGCACGTGCAGGTGGACGTCATCGACGCGGCGCGGAAGGCCGGCGTCGGCCAGGTGCTGGCGCGATCGTCGTTCACGCAGCAGCTCGCCGCGATTCTTGGCGGCGCGGAACCGCGCGCGTGATCGCCCGGCGCGCGAGATGATCGACGTCCTGCGCGCGCGCCAGCGCATCGCGCCGTACGTCCGCCGAACGCCGCTCGTGCAGTCCCTCTGGCTGTCGGATGCCGCGGACGCGCGCGTGTCGTTGAAGCTCGAGTCGCTGCAGGCGTCGAACTCCTTCAAGCTGCGCGGCGCGTTCAACGCCGTCGTCGCGCGGCTCGAGCGGCCCGAGGGCGCGCCGCGGCGCCTCGTCACCGCGTCGGCCGGCAATCACGGCCGCGCGCTCGCCGCCGCGGCGGAAACCTTCCACCTCCCGCTCGTCGTCTTCACGCCCGCGGACGCGCCGCAATCGAAGCTCGGCGCGATCCGGCGCCACGGCGCCGACCTTCACGCCGTGGGCCGCGACTACGACGATGCCGAGCGGATGGCGAAGGCGTTCGCGCGCGAGACCGGCGCGGAATTCATTTCGCCGTACAACGACCGCGACGTCGTCGCCGGCGCCGCGACGATCGCGCTCGAACTGTTCGAGGACGCGCCCGATCTGGATACGCTGGTCGTGCCGATCGGCGGCGGCGGGCTGATCGGCGGCGTCGCGCAGACGGCGCGCGCGATTCGCCCGGATGTCGACGTCGTCGGCGTCGAGGTGGAGGCGTCGTGCGCGTTTCAGACGAGCGTCCGCGCCGGACGCCTCGTCGAGATCGTGCCCGGCGAAACGCTGGCGGACGGCCTCGGCGGCAATCCGGATCCGGACACGATCACATTCGACCTGATTCGGCGGTTCGTCGATCGGATCGTCACCGTGAGCGAAGCCGATCTCGCGGCGGCCGTCGCCGGCCTCGTCGAGCACGAGCATCTCGTCGCGGAAGGCGCGGGCGCGGCGGCGACGGCGGCCATCGCCGGGCGGCGGATCGACGTCCGCGGACGTCAGGTCGCGGCGATCGTCACCGGCGGAAACATCGATCGCGGGCGGCTCGCGGCGCTGCTGGCGTAGAACGAAGACGCATCGAACAACCGGCGGCCTCGGGTAGCGCAGGCCGCTACCGATGTTTTTCTACGCGCAGGATCACCGCGACAGCATCCACCACACGATGACGGCGCCGAGCACGGCGGCGAGCAGCAGCAGGACGATCAGGCCCCCCGCCGACTGACTGCCCTGCGGACGTACGGCAGGCGGCGGGCCGGCGGCTTCGTTCACCTCGCTGCGGACGTCGAGGATCGCCGCCACGGACCGCAGCTCCGCCGCCAGCGTCACCGCCGATTCATAGCGCTGATCGAGGCTCTTCGCGAGCGCGCGCGCGACGATCGCGTCGGCTTCGGGCGGCACCGCCGGGTTGAGCGACGACGGCGCGGGCGCCGGCGCCTGGATGATCTGCAGCGCCACGGCGCTCGGCGTCGCGCCGGTGAACGGCAGCTTGCCGGTCAGCATCTCGAACAGCACCGTGCCGAGCGAGAAGATGTCCGTGCGGTGATCGCCCTTCTCGCCGAGCGCCTGCTCGGGCGACATGTAGGCGACGGTGCCGAACGCGGCGGGCGTGCCGGCGGTCGTGTCCAGCGCGGCGCGCTCGCGCTCGGCGCCGCCGGCGGTCCACGTCGCGAGGCCGAAGTCGAGGATCTTCGCCTTGTCCTTGGGCGTGATGATGATGTTCGAGGGCTTCAAATCGCGATGGACGACGCCCTCGGCGTGCGCGTCGGCGAACGCGTCCGCGATCTGGACGGCGAAGTCGATCGCGCGCCGCGTGTTGAGCGGGCGTCCCGCGACGACGGTGTTGAGCGTCGTGCCCGGAACGTACTCGAACGCGAGAAAGAGCTGCCCCTGATCCTCGCCGACTTCGTAGAGCGTCGCGATGGCGGGGTGCGACAGCGCCATCGTCGCGCGCGCGTCCTCGAGGAGGCGCTCGCGGCGGGCGGTGTCGTTGACCACCTCGGCCGCGATCACTTTCACGGCGACCGTGCGTCCGAGGCGTGTGTCGCGCGCGCGGAACAGCTCGCCCATTCCGCCGGCGCCGATGCGATCGAGGATCTTGTACTGCCCGAGCGTCTCGAACATTGGGCCCGACGATTATAATCGTGCGTTGAATCCCTACCTCTCGATCCTCCGCCGCAACCGGAATTTCCGCCTGCTCTACATCGGCCAGACGATCTCGCAGCTCGGCGATTGGTTCAACGCGGTCGCCATCTTCGCGCTCCTGCTCGATTTGACCGGCTCGGCGACGGCCGTCGCGTGGATGATGATCGTGCAGTTCCTGCCGGTTGCGCTCGTCGGGCCGCTTGCCGGGGTCGTCGTGGACCGCGTCGATCGGCGGCGGCTGATGATCGTCACCGACGTGGCGCGCGGCTGCCTCATTCTCGTGCTGCTCGTCATCCGGCGCCGTGAAGAGGTGTGGATGGCGTACGTGGTGATGGCGTTCACCGTCGGCGCGCAGGCGTTTTTCGAACCGGCGCGCACGGCGACGATCCCGGCCGTCACGGCGGCCGACGAACTGCTGGCGGCCAACGCCCTGTCGAGCGCGTCGTGGTCGGCGATGCTCGCGCTCGGCGCTTCGATTGGCGGCGTCGTCACCGCGGTCGCCGGGCGCAACGTCGCGTTCGTGGTCAACGCGCTCTCGTTCTTCGCGTCGGCGATCTTCATCGGCCGCACGCGCTACGACTCGAGGCCGATCGCGGCGCCGAGGCCGTCCGGCGTCCTCGCGCTGCTCGGCATCACCGATCTGGTCGAGGGAGCGCGCTACGTGCGGCATCGATCGCACGTAGCGGCGCTGATGCTCGTGAAGACCGGATGGGGGCTCGCCGGCGGCGTGCTGCTGCTGCTGGCGATCTTCGGCGAGCGCGTCTTCCCGATCGGCGA
>Ga0209474_10002104_pt1 | contig 18604 bp, 21 predicted proteins | sample GraSoiAngelo_145_FD_185902 | JGI IMG/M metagenome (GOLD analysis project Ga0209474, IMG submission 185902) | Grasslands soil microbial communities from the Angelo Coastal Reserve, California, USA - 14_1009_05_20cm (SPAdes) (version 2) | ecosystem: Environmental > Terrestrial > Soil > Grasslands... | reverse complement strand
CCCTGACCTTATTGCAGGAGCTGGCGCGGCTCGCCGGCTCGCCGGCCGCCGAGGACGAAGCCGGCGGGCTCGCCATCACCCAGCTGCCCGATCCGCATGGCGACCATTTCCATCTCGGGGAGGCGGTCGTTGCGGCGCGCGATGCGACCGGGCTGCGCAACCCGTCGGTCTGGGCGGCGCTCGAACGCAAGGGCCTCATTCGCCCGAAGCTCCCCGAGGCTGTGATCCTGACCCCCCTCGGCCAGCAATACGACACCGGGTTGCGCGAGATGATCCTGCATCGCGCCGAGCACTAGAGAGTCCATCTTACCAGACAAAGCGGGGCATGACGCCGATCGGCCCGGTACCGCTGCTGGCGATCGCGGCGGCCACACGGTTGAGGTCGATGGCACCGCCCTCGCCAAACTCGGCGGCGTGAACCCCGCCGGCGATCAACAGGCTGTCGATGGCGGCCCCGGCGGCGCCCGCGATGTCGGTGCGAAGGCTATCGCCGATCGCCAGTATCCGGCGTTTGTCGCTGATCCCGAGCAGGCCGAGGCAGCTGTCATAGACAGATGGATAGGGCTTGCCGTGCCAGCGCACCCGGCCGCCGAGTCTCTCGTACTCTTCCGCCAGTGCACCGGCGCACAGCGCCGGTTTCCCGTCATGGATTACGACGAGATCAGGGTTGGCGCACACCATCGGCAGACCCTGGGCGAGCGCGGTGCGAAAGACCGGCGCATAGGTCTCGATCGTGTCCTCCCACTCGGCCGGGCCGGTATTCAGAATAAAATCGGCCTCGGCCGGCGTGTCGACAAACGTGAGATTGAGGCCTTCGCGCATTTCGAGGTCGCGGTCGGAGCCGATCTGCAGACATCGGCTCCCCAGCGCGGCGTAGAACGGCTCGTTGCGGTGCTTCAGGGATTGCCACGCTTCTTCTCCGGACGACATGACACCGTGATAAAGCCGCTGGGGCACACCGATCCGCGCGATGCGGCGGACAACATCATCCGATCGCCGCGGCGCGTTCGACAACAGGACGAGGCGCTTACCGGCGCCGAGCAGCCGCTCCATGCAGTCGAGCACGCCGGGAACCGGCGCGGTGCCGTCATGCACGACGCCCCATAAATCGAGGATGAAGCCATCGTATTGGGGCGCCAGCACGCGCATGCCGTCGATTAGGCGAACCGTCACGATGCCTCGCTGCGGCCAATGGAGATTTCCGCAACCTTAGCATGATCGGCGCCGACCGCCTCGGCGACCGAGGTGAAACCATCTCTGCGGAGAAGTGCGGCCAAACCCGTCTTGATTCGATCGAGCAGGGCCGGACCGGCGAACACCAGCGCCGTGTAGAGCTGCACGAGCGAGGCCCCGGCGCGGATCTTGGCATAGGCGTCTTCCGCGCTGGCCACCCCGCCGACCCCGATAAGCGGCAGCCTGCCCTCGGTTAGCCGAAACATCTCACTGAGCAACGCGGTAGATGGCGCGAACAGCGGTCGTCCGCTGAGTCCCCCGGTCTCGCTCGCCTGCGGGCTGCGCAGCTCCGGCGGACGAGCGATCGTGGTGTTGGCGATGATCATGCCGTCGATGCCGGTGGCGAGCGCGACCGCGGCGATGTCGGCGCATTCCTCAGCCGTTAAATCGGGTGCAATTTTGACCAGCAATGGTGGCCGCACGCCGGCTTCATCGCGGGCCGCGAGTACCTGGCGCAGCAGCGTTTCGAGCACGGCCCGCGCCTGCAGATCGCGCAGTCCCGGCGTGTTCGGCGACGATACATTGACGACGAGATAATCGGCGAGCGGCGCTGCACGGCGTATCCCTTCGGCATAGTCGGGAGCGGCCTCCGCGCTGTCGCGGTTCTTACCGATATTGATGCCGACGATCCCGGCTCCGCGCCGCCGCGCCGCGAGTCGGTTGAGCACGCGATCGAGTCCGCCGCTGTTGAACCCCATGCGGTTGATCAGCGCCCCGTCGGCTTCGAGACGAAACACCCGCGGTTTGGCATTGCCCGGCTGGGGCCGTGGCGTCACGGTGCCGATCTCGACAAATCCGAAACCAAGCCGCAGCAGCGCCTCCGCCGCATGCGCATCTTTGTCGAACCCGGCGGCGATGCCGATCGGGTTCGGGAAATCGAACTCCCACAGCCGCTGCCGTAATTCGGGCGAATCGGGCGTGTGGCTGGCGCCTGCCAATCCGGCGGCGAGACCCGCCAGGCTCAGCCGATGCGCCGTTTCGGGCGGCAACGCCCGCAACAGCGGGCGGACGAGCGGGTACAGATCGGGCACGCGCTCAGGTCGTGACCAGTTCGGCCGTGCCGAGACCTTCGACCTCGACCAGAGCCCGATCGCCCGGGCCGGGAAACTGGATCGGCACCATGCTGCCGGTCAGCACGATCATGCCGCGCTTGAGCGGCGTGCCGGCAACGGCCAGCTTGTCGGCCAGCCAAGCAAGAGCGTTCAGCGGATTTCCCATCACATCGCCGCCTTTGCCGGTGCCGATCTCGCGGCCGTTGATCGACAAGCGGGCTGTTACCGCGGCGAGGTCGAGCCGCCGCCAATCGGTCACCGCCGTGCCGAGGATCGCCCCGGCGTTCCATACATTACCCGCGACCATCGCTGCGGCGCTGAGCCGCTTATAATCGTGGCGCAGATCCTCAAGGACTTCGATGGCCGCCATGCAGCTTTCCACCGCGCCCGAGACCCGTTCGACGCTCCCGCCTTGCGGCAAATCTTCGCTGAGCCGCACCGCGATCTCGGTCTCGATGCCGAGCCGGCAGTAATCGCGCACCGGCAATTCGGCGCGGCGGTGATGCACCTCCGTCGCGAAGATCGCGCCGTAGCAAGGTTCGTCGACGCCGCACAGCCTCTGCATGATCGGGGTCGTCAGTCCGATCTTGTAGCCCGCGACTGCGCCCCGCCCGCGCGCCGTCTCGATCGCCTCGAAGGCGGCGCGGATCGCATACGCTTCGCCGAGATCCGCCGGCATCAGCTCGGACGGCAGGATGTCGATCTGATGCCGGTCTCGGAACAGCGAGGCAATGCGTTCGGCCTTCTGCCGAGGATCGAGTGCGGCCAACGGCTTTACCTCCAAATCACTGGTCAACGGCCGCGCAATTCGCGGCGTATGATCTTGCCGGTCGCCGTCAGCGGCAATTCATCGACGAATATCACGTCGCGCGGTGCCTGGTACCACGCCAGCCGGCGCCCGACAAAAGCACGGATCTCGTCAGCGAGTTGCGGCCCCGCCGCGGCATCCGTCTTTGGAACGACGAAAGCGCGCACGATTTCGCCGCGCACCGGGTCGGGATGGCCGACCGCCGCGGCCATCAACACCGCCTCGTGCTTCATCAAGCAATCCTCAATGTCGGTCGGGCCGATGCGGTAGCCGCCGCTCGAGATCAGATCGTCCTCGCGGCCCTTGTACCAGATGTAGCCCTCGTCATCCTGCAGCGCGACATCGCCGGTCAGCAGCCAATTGCCGGCGAATTTTGCCGCTGTCGCTTCCGGGTTGTTCCAATAGCCGAGAAACATGACCGGATCCGGCCGCGCGACCGCGATGATGCCGGTCTCGCCGACCGGCAACCGCTCACCCGCTTCCGATACGACGGCGACGCGGTGTCCCGGGATTGGCCGCCCCATCGAGCCCGGCCGCACCGGGTAGAGCGAAGCGCAATTGCCGGCCAGCAGATTGGCCTCGGTCTGGCCGTAAAACTCGTTGACCGCAACCCCGAGCGCGTCTTTTGACCAGGCGAGGATGTCTTCGCCGAGCGCCTCGCCGCCGCTCGCCACCGAACGCAGATCGAGGCCAAAGCGCTCGCGCGGCGATGGTACCGGCCGCATCATCTTCAGCGCGGTCGGCGGCAGGAAAGCGTTGCGGACGCGATGCCGGCCGATCAGCGCAAACGCTTCCTCCGGATCGAATTTGCCGGCGCGATGGGCCAGCACAGGAACCCCAAAATAAAGGCTCGGCAGCAGCACATCGAGCAGCCCGCCGATCCATGCCCAATCGGCCGGGGTCCAATACAAATCGCCGGGACGCGGGAAGAAGTCGTGCGGTAACTGCACGCCGGGCAAATGCCCGAGCAGGACGCCATGCGCATGCAGCGCTCCCTTCGGCTTTCCGGTCGTGCCGGAGGTGTAGATGATCAGGGCGGGGTCATCTGCGGTGGTGTCGGCCGGCGCGAATTCGTCGCGAGCGCGTTCCAGCGTCGGCCAGAACAGTGGATAACCGCCACTATCGCCGTCTACGATCAGGATCGTCGCGAGATCGGGCAAGCCTGGTGGGATCTTGGCCAGATTTTCGCCGTCGGTGATCAGCGCCTTGGCGCCGCTATCGGCGAGGCGGTGCTCGATGGCATCCGGGCCGAACTGCACGAACAGCGGTACCGCCACCGCGCCGAGCTTATAGATCGCGAGATGCGCAATGGCGGTCTCAGGCCGCTGCGGCAATAAAACCCCGACCCGGTCTCCCGTCTTTACCCCAAAGGCGGCCAGCGCATTGGCACAGCGGTTCGACAGCCGCTTCAGATCGTCGAAGGTGAAGCGCTCGACGGTGCCGCCGGGCGCCTCGTAGATCAGCGCCAACCGGCCCCCGCCGTCGGCATGCCGGTCGCAAGCGGCGACGCCAATGTTGAAGCGGGCCGGTAATTTCCAGCGGAACCCGCGATACACCTCGTCATAGCTGTTGCCGCGGTGAAGCACGGTGGACATTAGCCTCCCTGGTCGATCTGGGGCGATGCTACGGCCGCGAGACGCTGGCCGAGCGCGACACCGGTCATCCGATAATCTCGCGCCGCCTTGAGCAGCGCGGCAAGCCGCTCGGCGGCATGCACAATCGGTAGCCCGGCGGCATGAATGTTGGACAAGCAGTTGCGCGCTGAATCCACCGTGCCCGGCGCCGGCTGCCAGGTAACGTAGACGCCGAGCGAATCCGCCGCGCTGAGACCCGGCCGCTCACCGATCAGCACCGCCGCGAGCGCCGCGCCGAGGATCCCGCCGATCTCGTCGCCGATTGCGACGCGGCCACCCTCGACGATTGCGACCGGGCCTATACATAACGCCGGATCGAGCCGATCCAGCGTCGCGGCGAGCAGCGCGCCGGCATGGGCATGCACAGCCGTGGCGGATAATCCATCGGCAATCACGAAAGCGATATCGATCGGACTTTTGGGGCGAGCGATCAGGCGTTCCCGCGACTCGGTGTCAAGCCGCCGCCCGAGATCGGGCCGGCGCAGATAAATTAGCCGGTCGCGCGCCGCCGAGCGCAGCAGGATCGGTTCGAGACCGCAATCCCGCACTCGCGCGGCAACGGTTTTGGCATCGAATGGGGCATGCACTGCATCACGCGCCCGAGCATGAGCCAGCTGAAAATCGAGATGCGCGGCAGTTGGTAGACCAGCGCCTCGGCGGCCGAGCCCGATGCGGGCCGGCGTTGCGTGGCGCAGCGCGGGCCAGGACAGGGCGCGGTCGTTGCTCATTCCAAGGCCGCCAGAAGCCGCCGTAGCGGCGCCGCGGCGATGTCGGTGCGCTCGGGACCGATCAGATTGCCGTACGCATCGGCGATACCCATGCGCTCGAGCCAGGTCTCGAATTCGGGAGCCGGCCGCTTGTCCAACACTCGACGCAGGTAGAGCGCGTCGTGAAAGGAGCTGCTCTGGTAGCTCAGCATGACGTCGTCGGCACCCGGCACACCCATGATGTAGGTGCAGCCGGCCACTCCGAGCAATGTCAGCAGCGCGTCCATATCGTCCTGATCGGCCTCGGCATGATTCGTATAGCAAACATCGCAACCCATCGGCAGACCGAGCAGCTTGCCGCAGAAATGGTCTTCCAGCCCGGCCCGGATGATCTCCTTGCCGTCGAATAGGTATTCCGGGCCGATGAAACCGACGACCGAATTGACCAGCAGCGGATCGAAAGCGCGCGCCACGGCGTAGGCACGTGCTTCGAGGGTCTGTTGATCGACGTCGTGATGCGCCTCGGCCGAGAGGGCGCTGCCCTGCCCGGTCTCGAAATACATGACATTGGTGCCGATTGAGCCACGGCCGAGCGACAGCGCCGCCTCCCGAGCCTCACGAAGCAGCGCGAGATCGACGCCGAAATGGCGGTTTGCCGCCTCGGTGCCGGCGACCGACTGAAACACCAGATCGACCGGTGCGCCGTGTTCGATCGCTGCGATCGCCGTCGTTACATGCGCCAGCACGCACCCCTGGCCGGGCAGGTCGAGCCGTTCGCGCAGCTGATCGAGAAACCGGGTCAGCTCAAGATATTTTTGGAGGCTGTCGGTCGCCGGATTGATGCCGATCACGGCGTCGCCCGACCCGAGCATCAGCCCGTCGAGTATCGAGGCGGCGATCCCTCGCACGTCGTCGGTCGGGTGATTGGGCTGCAGCCGCGTCGACAATCGCCCGTCGAGCCCAATCGTGTTGCGAAACCGGGTCACCACCCGGCATTTTGCGGCGACGCTGACCAGATCCTGCAGCCGCATGATCTTCGATACCGCGGCGACGATCTCCGGGGTCAAGCCGGCTGCAAGCCGGGTGAGTGCGGCGGTATCTGCGGCATCCGAGAGCAGCCAGTCGCGTAATTCGCCGACCGTCATCGCGGCGATCGGTGCGAAAGCATCAGGGTTATGGGTATCGATGATCAACCGCGTGATCTCGTCGGCCTCGTACGGTACGACAGGATCCTCGATCAGCGGGCGCAACCGCAGATCGGCAGGAGCGCGCTGCGCCGCAACCCGTTCGGTCATATCCGCTGCGGCCACCCCCGCAAGCCGGTCGCCTGAGCGCGGCGGCGTCGCACGGGCCAGAAGCGTTTTCAGATCGGAAAAGACGTAGCGGGTCCCACCGAGCGTTTCCGCGTAGCCCACCGGGGGCTCCTCTGGTGTTCGGCTCACGCCAACGGCCGATGATACCGGTTCACGAGAAATCCGTCCCTTGTCCCGTGGCCATGGCTCGGCAATATAGCGCGGACCGCCTGCCCGTAGCTCCGCGCCCTGTGACGGAATTCATGGACGATGTCGCTCAACCGCTGCTCGATTTAATCAAGACGCATTCGGATTGGGCTGCGGTGGTGATGTTCATCACCGCCTTTGGCGAGTCGTTTGCATTTATGAGTCTGGCGTTTCCCGGCACGAGCGTTTTGATAGCTGCGGGCACGTTGCTGTCGGACGGCACCTTGCCCTACGCATCAATCCTCGCGGGCGCGGTACTCGGTGCGGTGTTTGGCGATTCGATATCGTATTGGCTCGGGCGCAGCTGTGGTGGCGGGATCGCCCGGATATGGCCGTTTTCACGCCATCCCGATTTGCTGTCGCGCGGAATCCTGTTTTTCGAGCGCCACGGCGGCAAAAGCGTCTTTATTGGCCGATTTTTTGGCCCTATCCGGGCTGTTATTCCGCTTGCCGCCGGCATTATGCAGATGCCGCGGGGGCGGTTCTGGTTTGCCAACGTGACGTCCGCGCTGGTCTGGGCGCCGATGCTGCTCCTCGCGGGAGACCTCGTCGGCGAAGTCGGCGACCGCCTGATCGGGTCCACAAACACGATAATTCTGGTGTTCGGCGGGCTTACTTTGATCGGTATCGCCGGGGTGGTATGGGCAGCTTTACGCGCCGCCCGCCCGAAACCCTAAGGCCGTTATCGGCTACGACCTGCCGTCGCCGGTGCCGCGCGATCGCCGATCCGCGCATGTGTCTCGATATACGTGTCGACATGCGTCGCCAGTGTTTCGGCGCTTTCCATGAAGAAGTGGTCGGCGCCTTGGATCTTGCGATAGTCGATCTTGATATCGCGCTGATGCGACAGCTTGTGCACCAGTTTCTGGACTGATTCGTGGGGAACCAGATTGTCGTGGTCGCCTTGCAGGATCAGTCCGGAAGAGGGGCACGGCGCGAGAAAGCTGAAATCGTACTGGTTGGCCGGAGGCGATACCGAAATGAAGGCGTCGATCTCGGGGCGCCGCATCAACAATTGCATGCCGATCCATGCGCCGAACGAATAGCCGGCGACCCAGCACGTGACGGCGTTCGGATTATAACCCTGTAGCCAGTCGAGTGCCGCCGCCGCATCGGCGAGTTCGCCCTCGCCGCGATCGAAGCTGCCCTGGCTGCGGCCGACCCCGCGGAAGTTGAAACGCAGGGTCGAAAACCCGCGCCGAACAAAGCATTGATAGAGCGTGTAGACGATCTTGTTGTTCATCGTCCCGCCATGCAGCGGGTGCGGATGCAGCACCAGCGCCATCGGCGCGGTGCCGCCGCGGGCATGGTGATAACGGCCCTCGATCCGCCCTTCCGGGCCATTGATAATGACCTCAGGCATGGCAAACCCGAGAGAAATCCGACGGTTTAAGTCGGGTACTTGCCCCGATATGGCTCAGCGATGATCTCGCCACCCTCGCCCTCATACTTGATCGCATTAGTTGGACAATTATATGCTGCTGATGTTCCGCGAAACGGCGCGCGCAAGCGATAATCCGTCGCGGTCCTGACGATAACATAGTGACTGCAATGCTTTTCCAAAACCTGCGCGACGAGATAGATGCGACTTTAGTGCGCGATCCGGCGGCCCGGTCGCGGCTGGAAGTCGTGCTGTGCTATCCCGGCTTTCAGGCCTTGCTCTATTTCCGGCTCGCGCATTGGTTGTGGCAGCGCCGCTGGTATCTGTCCGGTCGCTTTGTATCGCATTGCGGCCGGGTAATGACCGGGATCGAGATCCACCCTGGTGCGCGCATCGGCCGCCGCCTGTTTATCGATCACGGCATGGGTGTTGTGATCGGGGAGACCGCCGAGATTGGCGATGATTGCACCCTCTACCAGGGCGTGACACTGGGCGGGACATCGCTCGAGCGTGGCCAGAAACGTCATCCGACGCTCGGCAATGGCGTGATTGTCAGTTCCGGAGCGCAGGTGCTCGGCCCATTCCGGGTCGGTGACGGCGCCCGCATCGGCGCCCAGGCAGTCGTGCTGAGGGAGGTGCCGGACGGCGCGACGATGGTCGGCATCCCAGCCCGCCCGGTTGGGCGCGGCGCGTCAGCCAAAACCGAACCGACCTTCGAGCCTTACGCGATCACCGGCGAGATCCCCGATCCGATCGCCCGCCCGCTCACAGCCTTGCTCGATGAAGTCGCTGCATTGCGAGCGCGGGTCGCCGAACTGGAACGCGAACGCGGGGCTGCGAGCGCGGCAGAACCGCCACCCGAGCCGATCCGTCCGCGCGTCGCTAGGGCGAACCCATGAGGCTCAGCACCAAGGGCCGCTATGCCGTGATGGCGATGGTCGATCTCGCGCGCTTTAGCAATGGCGCGCCTATCAATCTCGCCGATATCGCGGAGCGGCAGGAGATTTCACTCGCCTACCTGGAACAGCTGTTTGCGAAATTGCGCCGCAGCGGGCTGGTTAAAAGCGTGCGTGGCCCGGGTGGCGGTTACCTGTTAGCGCATCACCGCGACGATACGCGCATCGCCGACATCATCCTCGCGGTCGACGAACCGATCCATGCAGTGCGATGTACCCCCGGTGCCGCCACTGGTTGTCGCATCGACCGCAGCCGATGTCTAACGCATGATTTGTGGGAAGAATTGAGCAATCAAATCCATCTCTATCTGAGTTCTGTGTCGCTCGGCGATGTTTGCGAGCGGCGTGTCCTCGGCACCAGCGGCCTCGTCCAGCGCGAGAATTACCGGGCCGCCAAAGCTTCCTGATCCCGATGAACCGACGCGAGAGCTACCTCGATTGGAACGCGACCGCACCGCTGCGCCCGGAGGCTGCCGCGGCGATAACGGCGGCGCTTGCCCATTGCGGCAACCCCTCTTCGGTACATCGCTGGGGCCGGCGGGCGCGGCAGATGGTCGAGGGAGCGCGCGAGACCATTGCTTTGTTGATCGGGGTCGATCCCGAGAGCGTGGTCTTTGTCAGCGGCGGCACCGAAGCCAATCATCTGGCGCTGTTGGGCAGTGGACGCAGACGGGTTCTCGTCTCGGCGGTTGAGCACAGTTCGGTGTTGCAGGCCGTGCCCGATGCCGATCGTATCGCGGTCGACAGCCGCGGCATTGTCGATCTGCCGCGGTTCGAAGACCAGCTTGCCGCCGACCCGCGGCCGGCGCTGGTCTCGGTGATGCTGGCGAATAACGAAACTGGCTTAATAGAGCCGGTCACTGACATCGCAGCGGTCGCGCACCGCCACGGCGCGTTGTTCCACTGCGACGCGGTGCAGGCGGCCGGCAAGATCCCGGTCGATGTCGCTAAAATCGGCGCCGATCTGGTCAGCCTGTCGGCTCACAAGCTCGGCGGCCCGTCGGGTATTGGCGCGCTGATCGTGCGCGGTGCGGCAGAATTGACACCGATGATCCGTGGCGGTGGCCAGGAACGCGGCCGACGCGCCGGCAGCGAGAACCTGCCCGGCATCGCCGGGTTTGCCGCAGCGGCCCGAGCCGCAATGGATGGCCTTGCGGATTACGAACGGGTTCGGGAATTGCGCGACAGCCTCGAAGCATTGCTGCTTGAGGCCGCACCCGAGGCGGTCGTCATCGGCGCGGGCACGTTCCGGCTGCCGAACACGGCCGCAATCGCGCTGCCGAGCGTCTCGGCTGAGACCCAGGTCATCGCACTCGATCTCGATGGGGTGATGGTCAGCGCCGGTGCCGCTTGCTCCTCCGGCAAAGTCGGCCCGAGCCATGTGTTGCAGGCGATGGGGTTCCCGCCGGAAATTGCCGGCTCAACGATCCGCGTCAGCCTCGGCTGGAGCACGACGGCGGCGGAGATCGATCATTTCCTCCAGGCCTGGATGACCATGTACCGGCGCATTAGCGCCTCCGGCGCCGCGGCGAGGGCGGCATGAGCGCCTCGAACGCTGCGCTCGCGGAACGGCCGAACGCGCTGCCGATTTATCTCGACAATCAGGCGTCGACGCCGCTCGACCCACGCGTGCTCGAGGCGATGCTGCCCTATTTTGCCGAAGATTTCGGCAATCCGCACAGCGAGAGCCATGTCTATGGCCGTAATGCGATGGCGGCGATCGAGACGGCGCGCGGCGAGGTGGCGCGGCTGATCAACGCCAATTCCCGTGAGATCGTGTTTACCTCGGGCGCCACCGAGAGCAACAACTTGGCGCTGAAGGGTGTGGCGCATTTCGCGCGCGCCCATCCGCCGGCCGACGGCAAAATTCGTGATCACCTGATCATCCTGACGACCGAGCACAAATGCGTGCTTGAAAGTGCCGCCGCGCTAGAGCGCGAGGGCTTCGCGGTTACCTACCTCTGGGTTCAGCCGAACGGCCTCGTTGATCTCGACCGGCTTGCCGCGGCGATCACCGGCCGCACGCTGCTGGTCTCGGTCATGGCCGCTCATAACGAGATCGGGGTCATTCAGCCGCTCTCCGAGATCGGCGCGTTGTGCCGTCGCCACCGCGTCCTGTTCCACACCGATGCGGCGCAGGCGTTCGGCAAGATCCCACTCGATGTCGAGGCGATGCGGATCGACCTGATGTCGATCTCGGGTCACAAGATCTACGGCCCGAAGGGGATCGGCGCGCTCTATATCCGGCGCCGGCCGCGGGTGCGGCTGGTGCCGCTGATCGATGGCGGCGGGCAGGAGCGGGGGCTGCGCTCCGGTACGTTGCCGACGCCGCTCTGCGTCGGCCTCGGCCGGGCCGCCGCGGTGGCCGGCGCCGAAATGGCCGGGGAGGCGCAGCGGCTGCGCCAGCTGCGCGACCGGCTCTATGCCAATCTCCGCCGCCGGGTCCCCGATCTGCTGCTCAATGGCGATCTCGATCGCCGCCTGCCCGGAAGCATCAATATGTCGTTTCCGGGGGTCACCGCATCGGCACTGATCGAGGCCTGCCCGAGCGTGGCGATGTCGACCGGCTCGGCGTGCACCTCCGCCAGCGTCGAGCCCTCCTATGTCCTGCGGGCGCTCGGCATGTCGGACGATCGGGCAAATGCCTCGATCCGCCTGGGGCTCGGCCGCTTCACGACCGCGGCGGAGGTCGATTTTGCGGTCGATGCGATCGCGGCGGCGGTGTCCCGGGTGCAGAAAGCCGGCGGCATCCCTACATCAGGTTGACGGATCGTTCGATGCCGGCGATATCAGGGCATCGGGAGTAGAACGCATATGGCGCAAAAGCAGGCTTTGATCGTGACGGATGCCGCGGCGCAGCGCATCCAGGCGCTGCTCGCCAGTCGCGGCAAGCCCTCGATCGGGGTGCGAGTCGGGGTGCGGGCGCGGGGCTGCTCGGGGCTGACCTACACGCTCGAATACGCCGATGAAAAAGGCAAATACGACGAGGTGGTCGAGGATAAGGGCGTGACCATCCTGGTGGACCCGAAAGCCGTCATGTTCATCATCGGCACCGAGATGGATTACGTCGAAGAAAAGCTGGAATCCGGCTTCGTGTTCCGCAATCCGAACGAAAAAGGTCGTTGCGGCTGCGGCGAGTCTTTTCACGTTTAACTATCAGGACGGCGATAATCAGGGCCGCGGGCATCTCGCCCGCATGCTGCTTCGGTGGCTGCGGTCCGAAGGTGGTGAGTTGTGAAACTGTTTCAAATCGAAGAACCGGACGGCTCGCCCGCCGATCCCAATGCTCCGGGCGCGGCGGTCGGGATCGATGTGAGCGGCCCGGTGGCGGAAGTCGCGGTCGCGATCGGCGGCAATGCCGCTGTTTTGGCTGACCGGGACGGGTTCGAGGTCGATCTGACCGTGCCGCCAGTTGAGGCTGCGATATCGGAATGGCAGGCGCTCATCGAACGGGCGCGGCTGCGCGCCGAGCGGAGCCTGGCGCGGCCGGTCACGCATGCCGTCGTGGTGGCCAGCGGGTCTGCCGGCGAACGGGTTCAGCGCGCCGCGGCGGAGGTGCAGCTGGTGCTGTTGCGCATCGTGGCGCCGGACCAGATCGCCGACGTCGAGCCGCGGGCCATGGCGGCTGCGATTTTGGCCGAGGATCTGGCGCCTCGCGTCGCCGCGCCGTAGCAGGTTTTGTACCGATGCCGAAAATGATCTTTGTCCAGCGCGACGGGACGCGCCTCGAGGTGGACGCGCCGCTCGGGTTGTCCGTCCTCGAAATTGCGCACCGCAATGACATCGATATAGAGGGTGCCTGCGAAGGCTCGCTGGCCTGCTCGACTTGCCATGTAATCGTTGATCCGGAGTGGTATGAGCTGCTGCAGGACGCCAGCGAGGACGAGGAAGACATGCTCGATCTCGCCTTCGGCCTGACCAATACGTCACGGCTCGGATGCCAGATCATCATGACCGAGGAGCTCGACGGGTTGACCGTGCGGTTGCCGGCGGCGACTCGCAACATGCTGTTGCGATGAGTATCGCCGGAAAGCTTTACGGCCGGCTGGTCGATGCGGCCGGCGAGGTTTGGCAAGCTTACACGCGACATGAATTCGTCTTACGCCTCGCTCAAGGCGATTTGCCGGAGGCGGCATTCCGCCGATATCTCGTGCAGGATTACCTGTTCCTGCTGCACTTTGCCCGCGCCTGGGGGCTCGCGGTTTATAAGTCCGATACGCTCGCCGAGATGCGTCGGGCGCAGTCGCTGGTCGCGGCGACGCTCGATGTCGAGATCGGGCTGCACATCGATTACTGCCGCGGCTGGGGTCTGTCGGAAGGAGCGATGAACGCCGAGTCGGAGGCACCGGAAACGGTCGCGTACACGCGCTTCGTGCTCGACCGGGGCGTCGCTGGCGATCGCCTTGATCTCGAAATCGCGCTGGCGCCGTGTATGATCGGATATGCCGAGATCGCCGCCGAGCGGATAGCCGATCCGGCGACTCGGCATGATGGCAATCCCTATCGCGATTGGCTTCAGATGTATGCCGGCGATGAATACCAACAACTCGCCCATGATGCCGCCGCAGCGCTCGACGAGCAGTTTGCGCGCCGCGGCGGGGAAGGACGCCTGCCGGCGCTCGCCGCTGCGTTCACGACCGCTGCCCGGCTCGAAGCCGATTTCTGGCAGATGGGACTTGCCGCCGCGCGATGATCCCGCTCGCTGATATCGATCTCTCGGGTAACCCGGCCGATCACCGTATCGTCGTCGCGATGTCAGGCGGGGTGGATTCGTCGGTCACGGCGGCGATTCTCGCGCGGGCCGGCTTTGATGTCGTCGGCATCACATTGCAGCTCTACGATCACGGCACGGCAGTTGGCAAGAAGGGTGCGTGCTGCGCCGGTCAGGATGTGCGCGACGCGGCGCGCGTCGCTGCGCATCTGGGCATCCCGCACTATGTGCTCGATTACGAAGCGCGTTTTCGCGCCGCGGTAATCGAGGATTTCGCCGAGGCGTATCGCCGCGGCGAGACGCCGATCCCGTGCATCCGCTGTAACGAGCGCATCAAGTTTCGCGATCTCTTGGCAACCGCGCGGGAACTCGGCGCCAGTGCGCTCGCGACCGGGCATTATGTCCGTCGCGTCATTGGGCCGAGCGGACCGGAGTTGCACCGTGCCATCGATCCGGCTCGCGACCAGAGCTATTTCCTCTATCGCACGAGCCCGAGCGAGCTCTATTTCCTGCGTTTCCCGTTGGGAGGATTACCGAAAGACGAGACCCGCCGGCTGGCGCGCGATTTCGCCCTGCCGGTCGCGGCAAAACCCGACAGTCAGGACATCTGCTTTGTGCCGCAAGGCTCCTACGCAGCCGTCGTCGAGAAGCTGCGCCCGGAAGCGGGCGAGCCCGGCGATATCGTCGACCAGAGCGGCCGTGTGCTCGGCCGCCATCATGGCATGGCCCATTTCACGGTCGGCCAGCGCAAGGGGCTTGGGATCGCCGCTGCCGAGCCGCTTTACGTGCTCCGGCTCGATTCCGAGAACCGCCGCGTCGTCGTCGGTCCGAAGCGCGCGCTCTGCGAGACGGAGGTTCATCTTGCGGAGCTGAATTGGCTGGGGGCACCGCTGGCGCCCGGCCAGGCGGTACCGGTCTCCGCCAAATTGCGCTCAATGCAGGCGCCGGTATCCGCAACCCTCCACTACGGCTCAGCCGGCGAGTCGGAGCTGGTGCTGGCTGAGCCGGCCGGGGCGGTTGCGCCCGGGCAGGCGGCCGTTCTGTACGATGGAGAGCGCCTCCTGGGCGGTGGCTGGATCCGGCGACGCCCCGCACAGCGGGCCGGGAAAAAGGCGCAGGAGCACCGCCCCGCCGCAGCTTGACCGCGCCGGGGCCATCTCCTATATGCGGGGCCTCCCGGCGGGGTAGCTCAGTTGGTTAGAGCAGGGGAATCATAATCCCAAGGTCGGGGGTTCAAATCCCTCCCCCGCTACCAAATAGTTCAAAGACTTAGATAGCAAAATAGGTTCGAACCGCTGCCGTAATCAATTATCGGGGTAACAGCGGGGTAACAGGGCCGACCTAGCTCGCCGTCGTGATCCACCCCCGCCGAAGTGGTCCACCGTGAGCTATGGTTTTGCTCTGAAGGAGGACCCGCAATGCCGAGGAAGAGTTACAAGCCGGAAGAGATCGTCGCCAAGCTGCGGCAGGTTGACGTTTTAACATCGCAGGGCCAGAGCGTGGCGGAAGCGATCCGCTCGATCGGGGTGAGCGAGGTAACGTATTACCGATGGCGGCAGGAGTTCGGCGGGTTGAAGAGCGACCAGGTCAAGCGGCTGAAGGATCTGGAGACGGAGAACAGCCGGCTGCGCCGCGCGGTGTCCGACCTGACATTAGACAAGCTGATCCTGCAGGAGGCGGCGCGGGGAAACTACTAAGCCCCGCGCGTCGCCGCGCCTGCATCGAGCATATCCGAGGCGTGCTGTCGATTTCCGAGCGCCGCGCCTGTGCGGCTCTCGGGCAGCATCGCTCGACGCAGCGCAAGATCCCGCGGGGCCGTGAGGACGAAGAGCGGCTGACGGCCGACATCGTCGCGTTGGCCCGGCGGTATGGCCGCTATGGCTATCGCAAGATCGCCGAGCTGCTGCGCCGGGCCGGCTGGCTGATCAACGACAAGCGGGTCGAGCGGATCTGGCGACGCGAGGGGCTGAAGGTCCCCGCCAAGCAACCCAAGCGCGGGCGTCTGTGGCTGAATGACGGATCATGCATTCGGCTGCGGGCCGAGCGCCCCAACCACGTCTGGTCGTACGACTTTCTCGAGGAGCGCACCCATGACGGGCGCAAAATCCGCCTGCTCAACATCATCGACGAGTTCACTCACGAATGCTTGGCCATTCGGGTGGCGCGCCGGCTCAGATCGATCGACGTCATCGACGTATTGTCAGACCTGTTCATCCTGCGCGGCGTGCCGGCGCACATCCGTTCCGACAACGGCCCGGAATTCGTCGCCAAAGCGGTGCAGGAATGGATCGGCGCGGTCGGCGCAAAGACCGCCTACATCAGCCCGGGCAGTCCATGGGAGAACGGCTTCATCGAGAGTTTTAACGCGCGGCTGCGCGACGAGCTTCTCGATGGCGAAATCTTCTACACGCTACGCGAAGCCGAGATCGTCATCGAGAGTTGGCGGCGGCACTACAACACTGTCCGGCCGCATGCCTCGATCGGCTACCGGGCTCCGGCCCCGGAGGTGTTCGTGCCAGCGCTCGCCGCATGGCCGGCTGCGCAATCCCGACCAGCTCCGCCGGCCATGCTCCCGCTGGCGCCAAGGCCAACCCTAAACTAACATTCAAACCGGACCACCAAGCGGGGGCCGATCACCTGCGTCAATACCATGGCGCTTTGGGGCCGCTGGTGAGCCAGTTCGAAGGCACGCTCGACCAGTTCTCGGGTGACGGCATCATGGTGTTCTTCAATGACCCTGTGCCTTGCCCTGACCCCGCCGAGCGCGCCGTCAAAATGGCGGTGGCGATGCGCGAAGAGGCGGGCAAGCTAATCGCGACTTGGCACCGCGACGGCAGCGAACTCGGTTTCGGCGCCGGCATTGCACAGGGCTACGCCACCTTGGGCCAGATTGGCTTTTCCGAACGCTCCGGCTACACCGCGATCGGCACGGTATGCAATCTCGCCGCAAGGCTGTGTGCTGAGGCGAAGGACGGCCAGATCCTGATCAGTAGCCGCGTCGCTCGCGCGGTCGAAGCGATAGCGAGGTTGGAAGACCTCGGAAACCTGGATCTGAAGGGTCTTCGCCGTCCGATCGCGGCATTCAACGTCCTGCAGAGCACCAGTCAGTCCGGCGGAGGCTCGTCCCAATTTGAGCGTCGTCGCCAGAGGTCCAGTGACCTGATCCCCGGGCAACGCGAAGGTCTCAAAGCCACCCGACTCGGCCGTTCCTTGGTGCCCCCATGGAGGTCGGCTGTGGGGGCAAAACCGGAAGCGGCCGATTTCAAGCATGGGCTTCCGCTCAGCGCCGATACCGGCCGTTCATTTTGACGCAGCTAGGCGGCAAGCATCGACCCAAAGCAGATTCCAGCTAGCGCGCTGCCGATTGCAAGGTCAGGCGGGGCCAGCGCCCTTCGTCCGGCTATCGGAAGCGGCCCTGCTAAGTCATAGTTCTTGCTGCATTCCAGGGTGAGGCTGGGCATGAGGCGCCGCGATTTCATGACGATTTTCGCCGGTGCGGCAGCGTATACCCGGTTGGCCGGCGCGCAGCAGAAGACGATGCCGGTGATCGGCTGGTTGCACTCGCTCACAGCGGACCAAAGCGCAAGCGTGATTGCGGCGTTCCGGGACGGATTGCGGGAGGCCGGCTACACCGAGGGGCAGAACGTCGCGATCGAATACCGCTGGGGAGACGGCCAGTACGACCGATTGCCGTTATTGGCAGCCGGCCTCGTTGACCAAAAAGTTAACGCCATTCTGACCGGCGGCGGGTCCGGTTCGGCGATCGCGGCAAAGAAAGCTACCGCCACGATTCCGATCGTCTTCACATCGGTCAGTGACTCGATTGGCGATGGCTTGGTCGCGAGTCTGGCGCGTCCGGGCGGGAACGTAACCGGCATTAGCTCCGTCGCGTTGCAGCTGACGGCCAAGCGTCTTGAGATGGTTTCCGATTTGCTGCCGGGGGGCGCAAAGAAGTTCGCTCTTTTGGTAAACCCCGACTATGTGCTGACGCCACGCATCATCAGTCAAATGAGCGACGCGACCGCAAACAAAGATGTGGTGGTCCACATTACAAATGCGCGTAATGAGACCGAGCTCGATTCCGTCTTCTCGGCCTTACCTCGATTGCAAGCAGAGGCGTTGATCGTTGGTTCGGATCCGTTCTTTTACGATCGGCGGCAGCTGGTTGCCGCGTTGGCCGCGCGATCGGCCGTTCCGGCGATCTACGAACTGCGCCAGTTCGCCGACGCCGGCGGTTTGATGAGCTACGGGACCAGCATTACCGGCATATACCGTCAGGCTGCGGGGTATGTCGGCCGTATTCTTAAGGGCGCCAACCCGGCTGATTTTCCGGTTCAGCAGCCGACCAAGTTCGAGCTGGTCATCAACCTGAAGACCGCAAAGGCTCTCGCGCTCACGGTCCCGCGCTCGTTGCTACAACGCGCCGACGAGGTCATCGAATGAACCGGCGCAATTTTCTAGTATTGGTCGGCAGCGCTGCGGTCGGCTGGCCGATTGCCGGCGGGACGCAAGTTGCAGGGCGCCCCTATCGCCTCGGCTTTGTGGTCCAGCAGCCGCGTGCCAGATACGCAGTCCTGCTGGAAGAATTGGGCCGCCTCGGGTTTATCGACGAAGGCAACCTTT
>Ga0209474_10002101_pt1 | contig 18623 bp, 19 predicted proteins | sample GraSoiAngelo_145_FD_185902 | JGI IMG/M metagenome (GOLD analysis project Ga0209474, IMG submission 185902) | Grasslands soil microbial communities from the Angelo Coastal Reserve, California, USA - 14_1009_05_20cm (SPAdes) (version 2) | ecosystem: Environmental > Terrestrial > Soil > Grasslands... | reverse complement strand
CAGCGTTGCCGCCAGCAAGGGGACGCCGACCCCGGCGAAAACCACCTGCCCTTCCTTCAACTGTCGCGCGCTGAGGATCGCCAGCATTTCCGAAGCGGTATGGCGCGTGGTATCAGTCATCGAAAATGCTCCTGCCCCGACGGCTCGCCGCAACGATTTCATCAATGCCGATCAGCGAAAGGAATTCGTTCCAGTTTTTCAGCCCATAGACGTGCTGATCGAGGTACTTCTTCATGCCGCCGACCGGGTCCCCGTTGACCTGTTTCACATAGGTTTCGAGGTGGTTCATCATCGGCTCATAGACGCCGTAGCATTCGTGCGGCGCCGAACCGAACGGAACCTCGACCACGGCATCGACGCAGAAGAAGGGAATCTTGGTCTGATCCGGAGAACGACGGATCTGATCGTTGGACACGATGCGTTCAGTCGTCAGGATCACCCGATTGGCGGCCATGGCGAGATCGATATCCATGAACTGCAGGCCATCGATCTGGGCGTTGCCGTAGGCGTCGCAGCGCTGCACGTGAATCAGCGCGACATCGGGGTTGAGCGCGGGAACCAGCAGCAGCTTCTCGCCGGTGAACGGGCAGTCGATCTCCTTTGCCTCCGGCCGTTTCTTGCCGACATCTGATCCCAGCATCGAACGCATCGGCATAAATGGAACACCCATGGCGCCGGCGCGAAAGCGCATTCCGACGCCCATGTGACTCCACTCGTCATAACGCGCGTGACCGCCTTCGATGTGATGGCGCATCACCTTGGACAGGCCCCACAGGATGCCTTGCGCGAACCAGCTTGAGACAATGTGGTTGGAGACACCCGATCCGAGCAAGAGATCGCCATCGGTCGAGATGATGCAGCGCGAGCAGGAGAGTTCCTTCTTGCGCGCCCGGATCAATTGCCAGATCAGGGCCATAGGCGTGCGGGACATGGTGGAGCCGCCAATACCGACGGAAGCACCGTCCCTGACGAAGGACGCCGCCTCTTCCAGCGTGACCACCTTTTCGCGAAGGCTGCGGTCGCGTCGCGCCAGATTCTGCCGCAGCTCCTTGTATGGCTGAACCGCGTCCTGAGCCACCATTACGACCTCGCCTTGTTTGCACGCACTGTCTCGTTGGATCCAGAGGCTTCGGCGTTGAAATCCTCGATCAACGCGTCCCATTGCGGCAGACTGTCGGCGATGCCGTCCCAGAACGACTGCGACCGGCGACGCTCAAAATCCTCGACACTGACGCCCTGCTGCTCGACCCACGTGTAATAGCCCAGATTGAAGATTTGTCGTCGCGTCTGTTCAGTCAATTCCATCACATTGTCGGTTGCGACCGAGGTCAGGCAGGAGCCGAAGACCTCGCCCGCATTGACCTCGTCGAACGATCCGTCGAAATGCTTGTTCTGATACTCGTCGCGTTCGCTGTCGTACAGTGATCCGCTGTCGGTCGCGACGGTGACGATGACATCGTCCGGCCCGTAATGCAGCTGTTTCGCCAGCTTGATCGATGCGACGATGTTCGCGAACCCGGAAATGCCAACGTCGGCGAACGATGCAATTACGTCGACATCCAGCTTGCGCCTATTCCGCAGATAGTTGCGCCCGGCCTCCGAGCCGAACAGCAGATTGAGCTGGTCGGTGACGCGGTCGGAGACGCCGATGACGACATCGGTGTTCATCACGTTATGTATCAGCGGAATATGCTTGTCGCCGATGCCCTGGATGTTGTGCTCGCCATAGCCATTGTTGAGCATGGTCGGACACTCCAGCGCCTCGACCGCCGCGATCCGCGTCCCGTAGCGCTTCTTCAGATAATCTCCCGCCGCGATGGTGCCGGCGGAGCCTGTCGCCGATACGAATGCCGCCAATCGACGGGGCGTGTCGCCCTTGAACGCCTTGAAGGCATGCTCGGCCGCGGTGCCGGTGCAGATGTAGTGAATCAAATAATTTGAAAACGCCGAGAACTGATTGAGAATCACGTTCTGCGGATCGCGCCCCAATTCGGCGCACTTGTCGTAGATTTCCTTGACGTTGCTTTCCGTACCGGGCGTGCGAACGATATCGTCGCAATGAAGCACCCATTGCTCCAGCCACTCGAAACGCTCCCGGCTCATGCCTGCCGGCAGCACGGCAACGCCGCGGCAGCCCAGAATGCGCGAGATCGACACGCCGCCCCGGCAGTAATTCCCCGTCGAAGGCCAGATCGCCTTTTGCGTGACCGGATCGAAGCGGCCCGTCACCAGCTGTGAAGCCAGCACGGAATAAGCCGGCAGCACCTTATGCGCCCCGATCATCGGGAAGCGACACCCAAGCAGCACCACGATCGGCGCTTTGATGCCGCTGATCGATTCCGGGATCACGATGAATCCCGGCACCTCGGCGGCGCTCTTGCGGTCCGCCCCGTTGTACCAGTTCACGCGCCAAAGATTTTCAATCCGAGGCTCGTCGGGCGCGACGTTCCGGAGCTTCTCCAACACCGCAGCCGGAATGCTGGCCGGATTGGCAAGCTGCGTAAACGTCGGCAACACCACCCCGAGTTCGCGAACCCGCGCGATGGCCCGCGCGCGCTGCTTGGTGTCGATGATTTCCGGGTTGACGAGCCCTGACATCCAGCTTTCTTTCGCGATCGGGGTCAATGATACTAACATTAGTAAAATAGCATGTCGAGCGCGCGTACACGCCAGGTATGGGTGGCAGAATGCGCCCTCGCTCTCGCCGCCACTGAATCAAACGAGCGTTGTCGGAGGCCGGCATCGGCGTCGTCATAAAGTGTGGTGCGCTGCCTCGGACGGCGCCCGGTCGCGAGTATGATTAGCTCCATCTCCTGCGGGGTCATTTCCTGCCCGTGGGAGGCGCCGGCGGAACGCGAAATGCTTTCGGCCATCAGCGTGCCGCCGAGATCGTTGACGCCGGCCGACAGGCAATGGCGCACGCCTTCGGGCCCGAGCTTGACCCAGACGCCTGAATGTTCGGAATAACCGGATTAAGCGCAAGGCGCGCCACCGCGTGCATCAGTATGGCCTCGCGATAAGTAGGGCCCGGCCGCGCCCGCCCCTTGAGGTAGATCGGCGCTTCCATGTGAACGAACGGCAGCGGCACGAATTCCGTAAAACCGCCGGTCTCGCACTGCAGGTTGCGGACCCGCAGCAGATGCCGCGCCCAGTGTTGATAGGTTTCGATATGGCCGAACATGATGGTTGCGGTCGAGCGAAAACCGACGGAGTGCGCGGCGCGCATGACGTCGAGCCATTGTCGCGTGCGGATCTTGTCGGCGCAAAGCACGATCCGAACCTCGTCATCAAGAATTTCGGCGGCCGTGCCCGGCAGCGTGTTGAGCCCCGCCGACTTCAACTCACCGAAGAATTCGACTAACGGGATTCCCAGCGTCTGCGCACCCCGGTAAATTTCCAGCGCCGAAAACGCGTGCATTTGGCGGCACCGACATGATCGTCGCCGCGCGCATTTCCACCCAGTTCTTTGGCAAAGGTCCGCGCCTTCTCAGCGGAACGGGAGCCAATCACGATCGAATGACCAACGCCTATCCATCGCTTCGCCAGTCCGGACCCGAGATCGCCGGTCCCTCCCGAAATCGCGATAACTGGCTTCGCGCTCGATCGACCGCCGCTCAATCCAATGTCATTTCCGTCAGCGGCACCAGCTTGACGCCGGCCTTTTCGAGAGCTTCCCGCACCGCCCGCGCCGTTGCCACGCCGGTGGGTTCGTCGCCGTGAACGCACAGCGAATGCACCTTGCAGGGAATCTTCTTGCCGTTCCGCGAGGTGATAAAATTGTTCACCACCATGTCGATCACTTGCTTGCACGCCACCGCCGGATCCTTCAGAACCGAGCCCGGAATCTTCCGCGAGGTGAGATTGCCGTCGTCATCGTACTGCCGGTCGCAAAATCCTTCTAGTGCGACCCGGAGGCCGAGCTTGTGGCCGGCCTTTTCCATTTCGGAGCCGGCAAGTGCCACGTAAATGATGCTGGAATCGACTGCCTTGATGGCACGGCCGATCGCCAGCGCGTATTCGCTGTTTTCGGCGGCCATATTGTTGAGTGCGCCATGCGGTTTAAGATGCGTGACCTTGACGTGGGAATAAGCCGCCATCGCCTGCAGCGCGCCGATTTGATAGGCTACCATGCATTCGAGGTCGTCCGGCCGCATGTCGATCCGGCGGCGGCCGAAGCCCCAGAGATCATCAAAGCCGGGATGGACCCCAATCGTCACGCCGTTCTGCTTGGCTTCCGTAACGACCCTGCGCATGATCAGCGGATCGCCGGCGTGAAAGCCACAGGCGATATTCGCCGACCCGATGATCTTCAGAATTCCTGAATCATCGCCTATGTTGTAAGCACCAAAACCCTCAGCCATGTCGGCATTCAGATTCATCTTGATCGCCATCGTTCACCTTTGTTTTATGTTGAGCCGGTGCAAGGCCTCCGATTGAGCGAAATAGAGCGTAAGGTACTATTATTAGAAAGACAATATATCGGATCTCGCCGGCTAATTCCGCCAATGAAAGATCTTGCTGAACAGCTGCCTGAATCGCTCGGAGACCACCGAAAACAGCAGCGATCCTGCGTTTATTACGCCGTCCGCTCCTGACGACGGACGCGCAACGGGTTCGCCCCCAAGCCGCGCTTCCAGATTGTTGGCAAAGGCGGCGGTCATTCGTGCAGCCACATCCTGCACGATGCTGGGACGCCCGAACTGCGCCAGCATCCCCGTGAGCGTGTATCCGATCGTGACGACGACTTCGGTTGACTGGCCGTCGGGTCCCGGAACCAGATGGTAGCTAATCATTCCCCGCGTGGCGGAGTTGCTGCGAATGGCACTTCCCGCGCCGCTAATCTTCCCGGAATAGGAGCTTTCGTCGCGTTCGATTTCGGCTTGCCCGCGAAACTCAGCGGTAATCGGTCCGATCTTGACCTGGATCTGTCCCTCGACATGCTCCGGCGTCGGCTCGCCGATCAGGCTGGTTCCTGGCAAACACGCCGCAACGTCCCGAACGCGACCGAACATCTCCCACACCTGTTGGCGCGGATAGTTCACGACGAACTTTTGGTCAAAAGCGACCTGCGGGGTCCAGTCCCGATCCATTGGCGGTTTTGGTTCCGCGGCAGCCGCCCGTTCGGTCAGCGGAGCGTGGACGGCACGGCGAACCGACACCTCGCGCGCCTGAATGCTGGCGTGGCCAGAACCAGCGGGACCGACACTACGGCGCACTCCGCCGACGATCGCTGCAATATCACGGTCCCGCCGCGCAGTGATGACGCTTCTGATCGCGCGGATGATCCCAACGTACCCGGTGCAGCGGCAAAGGTTGCCGCTCATCGCCACCCGAATATCGTGTTCGTCCGCGTTCCGACTGCGCACCACGAGGTCGTAGGCCGAGACCAGCATGCCCGGTGTACAGTACCCGCATTGCAACGCGTGCTCGCGCTTGAATGCCTCCCGCAGTTCGCGGGTGATCTCATCATCATCGAGCCCTTCAATAGTCACGACCTCGGCTCCGTCGCACGACACCGCATAGGTAATGCAGGAGCGAACCGGGATGCCATCGACAAGAATCGTGCAGGCGCCGCAAACGCCGTGCTCGCACCCAAGATGGGTGCCCGTCAAATCGCGCCACTCGCGCAGAAAATCCGCCAGATGTGTGCGCGGCTCGATCGCGGCCGAGACCGGCTTGCCGTTGATGATGAGTGTAATTTGCGTCATGCGCCGGATGCCTGCCGAACGGCGCGCGCGAGCGCTACAGTGTGAATTTGTCGGTCGAGTGCGTCCCTCATGCCGATAGATTGCAGCATCGCATCGGCGGCACGGGAATCGAACTGCGCGAAATTGGTTGAACCGCCGAACAGTACGCGCGCGTCCGCCAGAACCAGCGGCTTGCGCTCCACGGCTCCGATGACGGCCCGGAACACGCCGCGCGGACGATCGAACAGCACCGCGCCGATCGCGTGCGCGTATTCGCCGGTCTTGCGGCTGACCTTGTAATATCCCCACTGCGCCGATGACGAATGCGCCGGCACCCGGACTGCCTCGAGCAGCTCGTCGAAGCCGAGAGCGTTTTCCAGCGCGCCGGTTACAAAATTATCCACCGCCACATTTCGCGTTCCGCCCGGGCCGCGCACAACAGCTTCGGCGCCGAGCGCCGCCAATGCTGAGACCCAGTCCGCGGAGGGGTCGGCATTGGTCAGGCTGCCACCGAGGGTGCCGCGGTTTCGGACCGCACGATAGGCGATCCCAGCCGCGATAGCGCGCATCGCGCCGTTGGTAACGTCGGGAACACGGCCATCCTCGATGTCTGCATGCGTTACGCAAGCGCCAAGCACCAAACTGTCTTGCATCTTCTCCGCGCGCTTCAAATGCTCCAGTGCCGTGATGTCGATGACGAGTTCGGGCTGCACCAGGCGCAGGTTCAGCATGGGCCCGAGCGACTGGCCACCTGCTAGGATTTTGGTCTGTGCGCTTTCATCGCCCAGCAGTCCGATCGCCTCGTCCAGATGCCGCGGACGCTCGTAAGCAAAATTGACCGGCTTCACGACTATGCTCCAGCCGGCACGGCGGCCGCTACTTGGTGCAGTTTGGCGGCAGCAATGGCCTCAAGCACGCGACGTGGCGTGATCGGAGAACATAAGAGCTCGGCGCCCAAGCCCTTCAGCGCATCATTGACGGCATTAGCGATCGCCGCGGGGGGAGCGATTGCGCCGCCCTCGCCGATACCCTTGACCCCGAATTCGGTATAGGGCGCCAAGGTCTCGATATGGTCCAGGTGAGGTTCAGGGACTTCGGCGGGTCCGGGCAGCAGGTAATCGGCAAAGGTCGTGGCAAGCGGCTGGCCGTTGGCGTCGAACGGCATTTCCTCATACAGCGCTGTGCCGATGCCTTGGGCGACCCCGCCATAGATCTGGCCATCGACGACCATCGGATTAACCAGCTTGCCTCCATCCTCGACGACGACGTAATCAAGAATTTCGACGTGCCCGAGTTCAGGATCGACGGCCACGGTCACGGCATGCGCCGCGTAACTGAAGGTGCCGCTGTCGCGCTCCGGCTTGTAGCCAATGGTGGCCTCCAGGCCGCCTCGATGAACGTCCACGGGCAGGTCCTGCGGGCGCAGGTACCAAGCCCGTGCGATATCCTGCATGCTGACCTCGCTGGTCGCCGACATAATCTTGCCGTCGGTGAACGTGACGTCTTCCGCCTTGACCTGCAGCAGACTCGCGCCGATCTGTCGGGCGCGGGTTTCGATCTCGCGGCATGCGCTCGCCACCGCCCCGCCCGCCATCACCATGCAGCGCGATCCCCAGGTGCCGGTCGAATAGGGGGTCACGGCGGTGTCGCCCAAGATGACCTTGATCTTTGCAGTGTCGATCCCGAGAATTTCAAAGGCGACTTGAGCCAGCGTCGTCTCCAGGCTTTGCCCGTGCGAATGGACGCCAACGCGCAGTTCGAGGCCGCCATCCGGGGTCACCCGGGCCGTGGCCTGCTCGTGTCCAGGCACCATCGGAATTCCCCAGGCCGCATAGACAGAGGTGCCGTGCGCGGCCTGCTCGCAATAGATCGAAAGGCCGAAACCCAACAGGCGCCCGTCCGGCTCGCCCCTGGCCTGACGCGCCCGCAGCGCCGGCAGATCGAAATGCGCCAACGCGCGTCGCAGCGCTTCGGGATAATCGCCGCTGTCGAAATGTTTTCTCGTGATGTTGTCGAACGGCATCTGCTCGGGTCGCACGAGATTCTTGAAGCGCACCACGTGCGGCTCCAGCCCCGCTTCGCGCGCGATCGCATCGAGCACCAGCTCAATCGCAAAACACACGCCGGTGCGGGCCACCCCCCGATAAGGAAGTATCGGGCATTTGTTGGTCGCGACCGACCAGGTCTTGCAGCGATAAGCTTCAAAATCATACGGGCCCGGCAGGATGCTGGCGACCTGCGCGGCTTCTAAACACGCTGAGAACGGGTAAGACGAGTACGCGCCGGAATCGACGGTCGCTTCGCAATCGACGCCGCGCAGCCGACCATCGCGATCGGCATAGCCGGTGATGAGGTAATGATGCTCGCGGCAATTGGCTCCCGCGCTCAAATTCTCTCGGCGATCCTCGATCCAGCGCACCGGATGTCCGCGGCGCATCGTCAGCCACGACAGGCAGACTTCCTCCGGAAGCAGGATTCCCTTGTAGCCGAAGCCACCGCCTACATCCGGCGAGATCACGCGAATGTTTCCATGATCGAGCCCGAGGCATTCCGACAGGCCGGTGCGGTTGATGTGCGGCATCTGGGCCGAGGTATAAACTGTGAGCTGCTCCAACCGGCTGCTCCATGAAGCCACAACGCCGCGCCCCTCCAGAGGCGCCATCGACTGCCGCGCGGTGCGAATCTCGCGAGTGACCTTGATGGGCGCGTCGAAAGCCTTCTCAATATTCACATCGACGAAGGTTTCGAGGAAGACGTTGTCGCCCCAGTGCTCGTGGACCAGCGCCGATTTTTTCTCGCGCGCTTGCAGCATGTCGTGGATGGCCGGCAATTCCTCCAGATGGAGCTCGACCGAGGCCGCAATATCCTCGGCCTGCGCGCGCGTGCGCGCCACGCACATCGCGACGAGCTCACCGACCTGACGTACCTTTCCGGTGGCCAGCACCAACTGCTCGGAAATCTTAAATCCCGGCAATCCCGAGACCGCGCGGATCGGCTTGACGCCGTCGAGATCGGCGGCGGTGAAAACGCTATCCTTATATTGCGGCGGGATCGATATGCCGCGAATCCAGGCATGCGCAAGCGGGCTGCGGACAAACGCGACATCCTGCAGGCCCGCAAGACGGATGTCGGCGACGAACTCGCCGCGGCCGCGCATCAGGCGGTCATCCTCCTTGCGCAGGTGGCGCGCGCCTACTCCCTGTTCCGCCATGCGAACCCTCAATCTTCGCGTGATTTCCGGCCAAGCCATTCATCTTATTCTGTAAGATCGCAAGATCCGGGCGCAACCAAATCGCACCCCCGTCACGTCTTCCGCGGTTTGCGCCGGGGAAGGCCGATGGCCTTAAAACCATTGCGCTGCTTCTTGTTGCCCACCGGACTAGTCTCCAGAAGGTTGATCTGCAACTTGATGCTCTCGCTCCGATAGATGATGTCACCGACATAGATGGCGATGCCGCGGTGATCGACCACCACGCAATGCGCCTCCACGGTCGGCGCGCCGATCGAAATCATGAGCAGATCGGCGATCTCCGGATCCGCGCTGCCGATAGTCAGGCTCTGGTGCGCCTCCATCAGCGTGATCTCGTCCATGGCGTCGATCGTCACCAACGCGGCGGCGCCCTTGAACCGCTCGGGGTTCATATCGAACACATCACGGGCCAAATGCAGGTTCACCACCGAATATGGCTCATCATTTCGATACTGCACGCTGCGCAGCTTGACATAGCTCGCTGCCGCCTTGCCGTCGCCTTCGGCCAGATCCGGCTGCGCCACGTCGCGATCGATCGTCAGCCGGCGCGGAACATTGTCCTTCAGCGACTCGATCAAGCTGTTCCAGTTGGTCGCGAGCTGCACCCAGTGCCGGTCATGGCTCCGCTTGGAGACGAAAGTGCCAAGCCCCTGGCGCGCCTGCAGCATGCCTTCTTCACGCAAGATGTCGACCGCTTGCCTGACGGTGACGCGCGCGACCTCAAATTCGCGCTCGAGCTCTTCCAGCGTCGAGATCTTCTCGCCGGCGCCCCACTGCCCCGACTGGATCCGAGTCCGCAGCACCGACGCGACCTGGATATACAGCGGCACCCTGCTTCGATCGTAGGCTTTCAACAGCTTCGACACATCATCACTTCTTTAAAAATTTTGTGCTGTCCGGCCGCGATCATAACTAACCTCAACACCAAAGCAATGCATCGGCTCCGGACATGCACTCATGTCGCTATCGTATTGCCCAACGAGGATGCTGCGGGACCAAATCGCGCGCCACGGCCGCCCTTGATCCCCCGCAAAACCGAATGATACTATTAATAGTACGATAAGATCAACGTAGAACGATATGACTGGCATGGATGATTTCCGGATCCTGAAGGCTGCCGACAGCGCGCTCGTGTTCGAATTCGGCACGGCGATCGATCGGAAAATCAGCGACAGGGTATTGGGGCTAGCGGAAATCCTCAACAACGCCGGCTTGCCTGGCGCCACCGAGATCGTGGCGACGTTCCGTTCGCTCTGCGTGAACTACGACTCGCTAAAGACCACCGGGGCCGAGCTGGAGCAGGCCATTGTAGCGCTGATGAGGGGCGCCGGGACCTCCTCGCAGATCCGCCGTTTGTGGGAGATTCCGGTCTGCTATGATCCGGAGTTCGCGCCCGACATCGAGGAGGTCGCTACCAGAGTCGGGTTGAGCGTCGCCGAAGTCGCCGCCCTCCACGCCGGCACGCAGTACCACGTCTACATGATCGGCTTCGTCCCCGGATACCCCTATATGGGGGACCTGCCGAAGCAATTGCGCCTGCCGCGCCGGCGCGATCCGCGAACACGGGTGCCGCCCGGTTCGCTAGCCATCGCCACCAGCCTGACTGCAGTGTATCCGTATGAAAGTCCCGGCGGGTGGCACCTGATCGGCACCTCGCCGGTACGATTCTTCGACCCGGATTCGGCGAATGGCTCGCTACTTGGCCCCGGCGATTCCGTGAAATTCCGCTCCGTTGCGGCGGGCGAATTCTCGCGCATTTGCAGGGCTGTTGAACGGGACGAGTACGAGCCCGAAAGCAGGGAGATCGCGACGTGATTCCGGTGCTCAAAGTCATCGCTCCGGGTTTCCACACCACCATCCAGGACGAAGGTCGACGCGGCTTTCAGCACGTCGGCGTTCCTGTCTCGGGCGCGCTCGACCGCAACGGCTACCTGCTCTCCAACGCGCTGGTCGGAAATGCGCCTGGCGCCGCATGTCTTGAAATTATTGGCACGGGTCCGGAGCTGGAAGTCGTCGGCGCATCGGTCCGCGTCGCGCTGATCGGCAGCGCCGGAGGCGGGCTCGAGATCGCCGGTCGCGACGATGCGTTCGTTGGCTCCGGCCGAACTGTACGTCTTGCCCGCGGCGAAATCGCGCGGGTGCGACTGGGCGGCGACGCCTTTTGCTCGTATCTCGCCATCGAAGCCGGTTTTGACGTGCCGCTCTGCCTCAACAGCCGATCGACGTATACCCGCGCTCGCTTTGGCGGCTTTTCGGGCCGGCCGCTGCAAGGCGGGGACATGCTGCACGGATTCGCCGATGACGCGGCGTCACGTGAAGAGGTGACGTTCAGCGCGCCGCGCGATCTTGCGCTTGATCAGCCGATCAGGGTGGTGCTGGGGCCGCAGGACGATTACTTCACCGCGCTCGCCATTGAGGAGCTCTTGCAAGGCAGCTACATCATTAGCCCAGCCTCCGACCGCATGGGATTTCGCCTTGCAGGGCCTGAGCTGGAGCACAAGAGCGACTACAACATCGTCTCGGATAGTATTGTCGGCGGATCGATTCAGGTGCCGGGCTCTAAGCTTCCGATCATCCTGATGGCGGATGCCCAGACCACCGGCGGTTATCCCAAGATCGCCACCGTCATTTCAGCCGACCTGCCCGTGCTTGCCGTCCGGGGCGGCGGCCGCACTGTCCGGTTTCAGGCGGTATCGCGCGAGGACGCCGAGAGGATCAGCCGGGCCGAACATCAGCGGCTGACCAAGATGATCCAAGACATTCGGCCCGAAAGCTCGAAAGGCATCAGCTTGGAAGCGCTGTATCATCAAAACCTGATCGACGGCGTCGTCGACGCCAAGGTTTAACCCGTTCCGAAATCGGCCGCAGCGACCCGCGTTAAGATGCATCACGCGATCGGAAACGCGACGCCTTCGTCGGTGCTAATGGCAAGGCCGACCTTCGTGCCGATCGGCCAGCGTGTCATCGCCTGGTGTCCCGCCGAACGTACCAGCAGTCGTTCAATGGATGAGTCCGTGCACTCCACGAAGAGGTCGACATATCCGCCCTGATAGATTTGGGCGACGATGGTACCGCTCCTTGTGCCTGATATTCAGGATTTGCGTAGCAAAAATAGTAGCACTCCCCTGTCGCGAGATTACCTGGCGCTCGAAGCCTGCAGGGATGGTGACCTTGCGCGAGCCACTCGGGGGCCTATGACCGCCGATAGGTCGCGCGCATCTAGCGATCGCTGGAGCCTTGTAATGATACCCGCCGTCGTTACGCTTCGATACAGAAAAACGGTTGGATCGCTCCTTGGATCGCCTATTCCCAATTATGATGCGGCGCTCTCGCGAGTTGGAGGTGACTCGCCGGCGATGATCAACGCTTGGTGAAATGCGCGGCGATGGGGAGATGGCGCGGCGTTTTGTTCTACTGCCGGACTATCAGTGCAGCCATTCGGGCGAGATCAGCGCAGACCGCTCGCCTGATCAAATGAGGCTTTCCGATCAGGAAGGGGACAGTGGCCTGCTTTGAATTTCCGAGTGCCCTAATTCGGCCAGTACCCGATTGCCGATAACGTGTCTTTCTGATTGTACGAACGCGGCGCTGGCTTGAGAAGCGCGTGTATGTAGGGACTCCCAGAAGAACTCATTCGCATGACCAAAACAGAACAGGCAAAGGGCGGGGGAATTTCGCCTGTAGGTCATCGCCTCGCGCCCATGTTGGTGCGGGCAAAGCCGAGCGACAGGCGCACCGTGCGCTGCCAAAGGAGCCCGGCGGTGTGTGGCACCGCGAAATATTGGCGTCGTTACCGGTCAGGATTAACCGCTGATCAAGTAACCACCAACGAGCATGAGGCAAATTCCCACGCCCTTTTGCAGCATCTTCATGCGGCCTAGCGACTCCTTGGTCACGTCAGGGAAAAACAGAGTCAACACGATACCAAATGCAAAGACGAAAAGTGGCTGGAACGAATTCACGAGAAGAACCAATGCGACCGGCGCCAGGAGCGTCACGTAAAGCGTGATGGTTTCGCTGACGCTAAACAATGTCTTGCTCAACGCAATGAGGCCAACAGCGCCGACTTTCGATTGCTTGAAGAGGTCGAGGAAATCTCTGCGGTAACTTGAAATGCAGATCAGGAGTGTCAAACCGATCATCGTTTGGCCGACGAATCCCCAAAAAAGCGAAACCCAAAAACCCTTCTCCACGGCGATCAGCTTGAAAATGACGCCATTTACCGCACTCAAGAAGGAAGCCCCCAGCATCAATGCGACAACGTTTCGCTTGAAGCTCACTACCGGCCGACCAAACTCAAGCGATAATGCAAGCGCACCGACAATGATAACGAACGAACCCGATCCTTGAGAAAGCGTGATCGTTTCTCTCAGGATGAAATAACCGAGGACGTAAGCAAAGATGGGCACCGTCTGATAAAACGGTGTGACGAAAGATGCCTCATCGATGTCGAGCGCGTAGAGATAGCAAACAGCGGAGAAAACGCTCGACATCCCGGTCGCGACAAGCGCAGTTCCCTTAACGAAGCTGAGATCGAACACGTCCTGCTGAATGAACAACACGATCAGGATCGCCACGCCGCTGAGCAGCGAAGAGAGTATGACAATGGCTCCGATACTTTTCTGCCTGAGGTATCTCGACAGCAAAAACTTGTCATTGTGATTGGCGCAAGCAAGTAGGAATGGCGCCCACAGGGCGATGAAAAACCAGCTCATAATCGACACTCCGCCAGGAATTGTCTTCAGTTCTGGGGAGGCGGAGACTGTGGCCGATCCCGACTACCGGCCCCCTCGTGTGCGTTCCACCGCGTCAGAGCCGAAGCCCAAAAGAAATTCTGCGGCCGTCCACCATCCTATTCTTCTCCTGACCCTCAAGCCTAGCACTCGCGGCCCTGCCGGACGATGCGGCGTTGGCAGTCAAGGTCCGCGCATTCGGGCCGGACGGCGACTTTGCAAACCGGTCGCATCGACCCGCCAGGTTCCGCACGAGCGACAATGCAGCGCGCGCCTACACTTGGTTGAGGAACTTGCGCGGAGCAATTGAATTGTTGGGTTGCCGCCAGAATTTGTTCTCGGGGCGGCCTGTCATGCCGATGATACAGATGCGGAATCCGATAAGTTCTGCCGATCTCGCAGGCCGCCGGCTGCGAGGACTGAGACCTGGCACCGAACGACGAACGTCTTGGTCAAGGTTTCGCGGTGTCAGGACCACCCCCTCATGCAACACCGCCGACATCAGGTGTTTCTTTGATCGATGTGCATCAACGGGATCTCCCGAGCAGCACGGTCACCCGCAACGGCTGCTCGAATACAGACTCGCGCTTGTGCGAAACCTGGCCCAAATCCGGCCCTCTGATGTGGTGCTGGACCTCGGTTGCGGCAACGGCCGTCACCTCCTCGCCCTTGCACCTGAAGTTGCTCGTGGCATCGGGATTGATATCTCCCCGGGTATGATCGCATTGGCGCGCGCTCGTCTTCGGAACTCAGCTTGGAAAGCCAATGTTACGTTTGAAGTGGGCAACGCCGAGGAGCTGAACGGAATCGCGGATCAGTCGGTGGATCTGGCGATTTGTATCGGTGCCTTCGAGCATATGCTCGATAAGCGAGCGGTGTTGGCCAGCATCTACAGGGTGCTGAAGATTGGTGGCCGTTTTTTCTGCCTGACACCGAACGCCGATTACGTTTGGTATCGGACGATAGCGCCTGTGTTTGGGTTTGGCACTAAGCATCTTTCCAGTGACCGAATACTGACTCACGAGGAATTCTCCATGCTGCTGGATCAAGCTGGGTTTCGCCGCAGTCGCTCTGTTCCCTGGACGTTCATTCCCAAAGGAGATGTGCCCGCCCTCGTTGCGCTACTGCTCACCGTGCTTGATGTCGTCGGGCGGCGCGCTCGATTGGATTCTTTTCGAGGCGGCCTCTCACTATGCGCCTGGAAGGGGGCGAAACCTACCTAACAGCGAAAGGAATGGCCGTCATGAAGAGGCATATACCATCGCTGGATCAGCACCGTGCGCCCGTTTCCAAATGAGCTGCATCTTGCGTTCGCCGTGCCGGGTGATCTCGCCACGCCGACCGGAGGTTATCGCTATGATCGACGCATCATCCAGGAGCTTCAGCGGCTCGGTTGGCACGTCGATGTCGCCAACATAGGCGACAGCTTTCCGTTCCCGACCATCGCGCAGCGCGCGACCGCGCTGGCGATACTGTCCGCGGTGCCGGCCGGCTGTCCGATAGTCCTCGATGGGCTTGCGTTTGGGGCCATGCCCGAGGCCTGCGCGCTCCGATCCCGCACACCGCTCATCGCGCTGGTGCACCAACCGCTTGCTCTGCACTCCGGTCTAGACACCACGCAGACCGACGTCTTCCGCGAGAGCGAGCGCACTGCACTTGCTGCTGCCGCGCACGTCGTGGTCACGAGTGAGGCAACCGGCCGGATTGTGATCGCTGATTACGACGTCCCGGCTCAGCGCGTCAGTGTGGTCCGACCAGGCAATGATCCTGTTCCGTCAGCGCCTGGCAGCAACGATGGCATCGTTCGGCTTCTCTCAATTGGTTCGGTGGTGCCGGGCAAAGGATACGATCTGCTGATCGCGGCGCTGGTCGCACTTGCCGACATGCCCTGGCGGCTGACGATCGCGGGTGACCGCACCCGCAACCCGGCCGCCGCCGCGCAGCTTGACGCCGACATCGAGGCCTACGGCCTCGGCGACAGGGTCAATGTGCTCGGCGCCGTGCCGGCTGAGCGCATCATCGAACTCTATTTGGCATCCGACATATTTGTTCTCGCGTCGCGTTTCGAAGGGTATGGGATGGCGCTCGCCGAAGCGATCGGGCACGGGCTCCCGGTGGTGTCTACCAGGGCGGGCGCAATCCCCGATACAGTGCCGGCGGACGCCGGTCTGCTAGTGGCTCCGGACGATACGATCGCATTGGCGCAGGCACTGCGTCGTCTGATCGGCGATCCGCTTGAACGGCGACGGCTTGCCACGAACGCTCGCGCGGCAGCGGCTCAGCTTCCCACTTGGCAAGATTCCGCCCGACTGTTTGCCGGCGCAATCCAGAAGATCCGGTTCACTGCAGCCACGGCATCGGGGAAAAAGGCATGATGACGAACCCGATCAAGGCATTACAAAGCCGTGCCACCACGGTTTCTCGCACCATCCCGAGCCGAAAATGACGAGCGCCAAAGCGACCAGCGCCGATGGCAACCAGTGTCCGACGGGACCAGTGTCCAAAGTCCAGCGTCCAGAGGTCAGGGTCAGAAGGCCAGTGTAAAGCGAGCATCAACCCTGCAAGCAGCTAGCCAGTCTGCGTGCAGTTAACTGGCACGGCACGGCAAAAGCCTTTGAAGCTTTTCGGACCATCGGTCGCTCCGGTGGTCCGTTTCGTTTTGGTGGTCTCCCTGTTGCGCCTCCTATGGGTCTCTCCCAGCGGGATTTCCTGACTGCTGTCGCCTGACCGCCAACACTGAGGCGACCTCACCGGAACCTTCCACATAGCTTGCGCTTACGGCGGTACAGTCAAGTGAGAGGCGCGCCAAAGTACAGTAACAAGCGCAGCTGGAATTGGTCAGACCCCACGGTTGCCCGATCGGTCGATGACTTCTACCGCGGCATTCCGACCCCGTGAGCGCCAGAACTCGCAACTGCCGCGGTGCGGCCCGCAGAGCGCGAATGCTCTGCGGGATTTTTTAACGTCGTTTTTTGGGAACTCTTTAGGCGCCCGGTTAGGCAAGACAATTCGATCTACTTGCGTTGTGTCGGGGACCGGACATCCTTCACTTGCTGGGGTTACCGCTCATCACAGGCTGCTGTGAGGTCGCTCATGCAAATGTATCCGAAACAGGCCGCCGATTGGGCGGTCTTCGCCAACACACAGAATATCGCTCGCATTCGTAAGCTCATCGCCATCGCCGAAAATGATCCCGCTCGCAATGAAGCGCGGTACCAAACGCTGCTGCGGCTATTGGCGGAAGAGGAAGCCAAGGAGGATGTGAAGGCGTGAGATAAAGGTGTCCACGGTAGTAGACAGCGCGACACCAGCACAGCTAGTTTCCGTGTGCGTCAATGCTCCTACCATGGCGCACAACCTCAAAGTCCTGTCCAGTTGCTCCCGCTGTCTGGACAGGCCTTTTTTTGTGCCGCGTATGGTCGTTAAGGCGAACTATTAAGAAGGAGCCCAATCAGAAACGCCTCGCCACTCCTCGCGAATCCCGGTAGTTCGCCAGCGCATTGGATAGCTCCAACGTCGCCGGTCCTATGCTGTCCGCTATGCCCGGGTCATCGATCAGCTTGGTTAGTTCATCACATAGCTCCAGCAGCGCGCGCTCAACGATGTACACTGGCGCAACATCATCCCATTTTCCCGAAATCGATTTGATCTTGCTGATGAAGGCGGCGACAGCCTGATCGACGGTGGCGTCGGCTTCCTGGAATTTTCGCTCGGTGTTGTCCATGACCAATCCTCTCAGCTTCGTCGGCCCGAGTGCGGATCATCTAAGGGAGGCAGCAGCCACACCGTCGGGACGTTTAACCAACCGGCACGGTTTTTGCTCTCTGTGTTTGCCGTTCCTGCCATTCGACTTCCAGTTCTGCAACGGCCCTAGGCGCCGAGCTCCGGCCATCGCGTCCGAAATCACCACGTCCGCTCAGATAGTTTGGATGCCAGCGCGCTGGCGGTTGTATGCCGATCCGCTCAGATAAATTGAAGCAGGCGGCGGCCGACACCACCGTCGTGGCTGCCGAGTGTCCCAGCTCACCCTACCTGAGCGGGAATTGCCTGGTAAGCTGCCTTCGGGGAGCATCCTACGGCGCCTGCCCGACGGCTCCGGGGCAAAGATGGCCGATCGAGCACGAATTGATAGACCCGCGCAGTCTGTCCACGCCAGCTTTGGTTAATCGCGCTTAAGCTAAGCCAGTCGTCTTGCACGACCCGCGTGATCTAGCAGTCGGAACTGTTGCAGGCCACCATCACCACGGCCTGCGGGAGAACGGAGTGAATGGGGATGGCGACTGTTTGGGCAACGGTTGCGAATAGCAGCGCCGCGAGAAGGATGAACCTCTTCATTGTCGGCTCCATCGAAAAGTCCTGCCAGTGTGTATGCAGGGCTCTGAGCTGGTTCACAGATCACGCTGACTTGATGCAGCACAGGCTGGCGGGGCATTGTCGGCCTGTCCTCGATAGCCGACTTTCCCGACGCGATCAGGTGACCGGCGGATCATAGCACGGCGGAGGCTGTGGACTGCGGGCCGCGACTTGCGTTGCACTCTAGCCGAATCATCTACCGTGGCCGGACACTAGCTAAATTGCGCCGGAGACACCCGTATCCCCATTGACCTCAGCTGAGTGCCTAGCAATCGCCGAACGTACAATGGCTGAGCCATGGCGAGCGTAGGCATGGGAAAGAGCTCAAATTGACGGCTCAAGCGTGGATGGTTCTCGCTGATAAAGTTAAACAGGCCGAGGCGCTTCGGGGGCGGCGACACGGTGCGTTTAAGATAAACCGACTGCAATGGAGGAAATTGGTAAGGCGCTGATCGATGGCTGGAGCCCCGAAGCACCGCTGGGCGAACCACGGTCCCGGTCGCTGCATATACAGAAGCAACTCGCGGTTAGTTCGCTGCTGGCGAGCTACGACAATTCCGGGAAGGCGGCGTGGCGGACCTCGAGGGCGAGAAGAAGACA
>Ga0209474_10002100_pt1 | contig 18625 bp, 17 predicted proteins | sample GraSoiAngelo_145_FD_185902 | JGI IMG/M metagenome (GOLD analysis project Ga0209474, IMG submission 185902) | Grasslands soil microbial communities from the Angelo Coastal Reserve, California, USA - 14_1009_05_20cm (SPAdes) (version 2) | ecosystem: Environmental > Terrestrial > Soil > Grasslands... | reverse complement strand
CCCGGCGGTCGCGCTCATCGGGATGATCATCGGATGGGTGCTCGGGTCGCGCGCCGCGCGCGACGCCTACGCCGCCGAACTGAGGCGGCGCGAAGAGCGAGCCGCACGGTCCGGCGGGTCTAGTGGGTCGGGCAGGTCAGGTGGGTCGGCCGGGTCGATGTAGGGCGCGACCCGTTCGGGATCGATGCAGGGCGCCCCTTTCAGGATCGATGTAGGGCGCCCCGTTCAGGATCGATGTAGGGCGCCCCGTTCAGGATCGATGTAGGGCGACTCTTTCCGGATCGATGTAGGGCGACCCGTTCAGGGTCGATGTAGGGCGACTCTTTCCGGATCGATCTAGGGCGACCCGTTCAGGGTCGATGTAGGGCGACTCTCTCCGGATCGATGTAGGGCGACCCTTTCAGGGTCGCCAGCGGCGAGGCTGAACGCCTCGCCGTACCGCCAGCGTTCCGGCCTTCGTGAACCCGCCCGGCCTGCCCGGCCCGCCGGGCCTCACCGTCCGACAGCCAGCCGCTGCGCCAGAACCTCCGGCAATCCCGCCTCGACGATCTTCGACTGCGTCGCGTCCAGCGGATACGGCGCTCTGAACAGCTCGACGCGGCGCTCGACGGTGTCGACGATCGCGTACGCGGCGCGCGGATCGCCGTCGCGCGGCTGGCCGACCGATCCCGGGTTGATCAGATACTTGCACCCCTCGCGCAGCTGCACCTGCGTTTCCGCAGCGGCCGTCGATCCGACGCTGTCGAACGCGTCGTTCGACAGCTCGAACGTGATCGGATAGTGCGTGTGGCCGAAGAGGCAGAGCGGCCGCGTGGACACCTTCAACGCGCGCACCGCGTCGAGCTCGTCGAAGATGTACGCATCCTCGTCGAACGGGGAGCCGTGGCAGATTTCGACGAGATCGTCGACGACGGTCGGCCCTTCCGGCAGCGCGGCGAGCCACTCGCGATATTCGGGCGTGAGGACGTCGAGCGTCCAGCGCGCGGCGCTCTTCGCGACCGGGTTGAAGCCGTCGGCCTGCTCGAGGCCGCACGCCACCTTGTCGTGGTTGCCGCGCACGATGGCCGCCGGCTTCAGCGCCTGCACGCGCTCGATCACGCGGTTCGGATCGGCGCCGTAGCCAACGAGATCGCCGAGCACCAGCGTCCGATCGAAAGCGCGGGTGTGCGCGTCGGCGAGGCAGCTCTCGAGCGCCTCGAGGTTCGCGTGGATGTCGGTGAGCACGAGGTAGCGCATCAGTGCTCCAGCCAGTCGACGAGCTGCTCGACGAGCGCGTCGACGCTGGCGCGCCCGGCGTCGAGCCGGACGTGCGCCTGCTCGTATGCCGCGCGCCGCAGATGATACAGCCGTTCGAATCCGGCCCGATCGGCGGCAAGCGGCCGGCGGCCGTCGGCGGGCACGCGCGCAATCAGCCGATCAAGCGGCACGTCGAGCCACACCGACACGCCGTCGCCGTTGATGGCCGCCCGATTCTGCACGTCGACGAACGTGCCGCCGCCGGTGGCGACCACCAGATGCCGCGGCGGCAGCTGCTCGGCGAGCACCTGCCGCTCGACGGTGCGGAAGTACGGCTCGCCGCGCGTGGCGAAGATCTCGGCGACCGGCTGGCGCTCGCGGCTCTCGATCAGCTCGTCGATGTCCACCGCCTGCCAATCGAGCCGCTTCGCGAGCGCCTTCGCCACCGTCGTCTTGCCTGCGGCCATGAAGCCGACCAGATAGACCTTGTCCGCCTTCAACGCCGTTCGACTCCGCTCACGGCGCGCCGAGCCCCGTCGAGGGGCGGACCAGCCGCTCCAGCGTCTCGAAGAACCCGGGATAGGAGATGACGACGGCGTCGGCGCCTTCGATCGTCGACGGGCCCTCGGCCGCGAGCGCGGCGATCGCGAACGCCATCGCCATGCGGTGATCGCCGCCGGCGTCCGCAACGCCCCCCTTCGGCCGCGCGCCGCGCGACGCGCCGTCGATCGTGAAGCCGTCGGGCCGCTCCTCGGCGTCGATCCCGAGCGCGCGAAACCCGGCGACGAGGACCGCGATGCGGTCGCTCTCCTTCACGCGCAGCTCGCCTGCGCCGCGCACGTCCACGCGGCCGCCGTGGGCGGCAAGCGCCGCAATCGCCGGCAGCTCGTCGATGAGCAGCGGCACCAGGTTGGGGCCGATCTCGACGCCGCCCGTGCGATCGCCCTCGACGATGATCGTCCCGCGCGGCTCGTCCGCCTCGTCGGGAGCGATCTCGACGGCGACGCGCGCCCCGAACCGCTCGAGGACGCCAACGAGCGCGGTCCGCGTCGGATTCAGCCCGACGTCTTCGATCTCGACGCGCGATCCCGGAAGCGCTGCCGCCCCGACAAGCCAGAACGCCGCCGACGAAAAATCCCCGGGCACGTCGAGCGACTGCCCGGTCAGGCGCTGGCCGCCGCGGACCGAAACGCGGAGGCCGTCGACCGTCACCTCGCCGCCGAACGCCGCGAGCGCGCGCTCGGTGTGGTCGCGCGTCGCCACCGGTTCGGTCACGCTGGTCACGCCGTCGGCATGGAGGCCCGCGAGCAGGACGGCGCTCTTCACCTGCGCGCTCGGGGTCTCCGGCTGGTGCGCAATCGCGTGCAGCGCCGTGCCGTGGATCGTCAGCGGGGCATGGCCATCCACGGCGTCGATCCGCGCGCCCATACGGCCGAGCGGCGCCATGACGCGGCGCATCGGACGCCGCGACAGCGACCCGTCGCCGACGATCGTGCTCGTGAAGGGATGCCCCGCCAGCACGCCGGCCAGCAGCCGCATCGTCGTCCCGGAATTTCCGGCATCGAGCGGCGCCACGGGCGAACGCAAGCGGCCGAAACCTCGTCCCAATAGAGTGACCATGCCGGCCGCCGTGTCTTCGATGTCGACGCCGAGGCCGCGCAGGCACCTCAGCGTCGAGCGGCAGTCAGCGCCAGGGGCGAAGTGAGCGAGCGTCGTGCGGCCTTCGGCCAGCGCTCCGAGCAGCGCATAGCGGTGCGCGATCGACTTGTCGCCGGGCACGCCTAGGCGGCCGCGCAGCTGCCGGGCCGGCGTGATCGTGGCGATGGAACTCGGCGGCATACGTCGACAGGAATCTTACTCCGCGCGCGCGCCACGCACGGAAGGCGTCTTGACTTCGGCCAACAGATGACGTGTAGTGCGCGATGATCGACCGATGAGGGACAACGGGCGGCACATCGTCCGGCTCGAGTTCAGCAGCGTGTTCGAGATGCTGGACTTCGTGCAGGTGGTCAGCGATCACCTCGCGCGCGGTGTCGGCCTCGACGACGATGCGCTGCACTGGGTGAGCGTCGCGATCCGCGAATCGGTGATCAACGCCATCAAGCACGGCAACCGCAACGACGCGACCAAGCACGTCTTCGTCGAGTTCGAGACCGCGGTGCGCGCGCACGTGCCGGAGCTCGCGATTCGCGTGCGCGACGAAGGCGAAGGCTTCGACCCGGCGACGCTCAAGAGCCCGCTCGATCCCGAGAACCTCTTGAAGTCGAGCGGCCGCGGCATCTTCCTCATTCGCAACTTCATGGACGACGTGCAGCTGCAGCGCGCGCCGGAAGGCGGCATGGAGATCCGGATGGTCAAGCGCTCGCAGCCGTCGGCGACCGACGGTTCGGCCCGGGCCTGAGTGCCGTCCCATCCTCTCTATCTCACCACCGCCGTCGAGGCGGTCGTCCTCGCCGGCGATCTGCAGATGGCGCGCTTCGGCGGCGATTTCCGGATCGACAAGAAGGGCACGATCGATCTCGTCACCGAGGTGGACATCGCGGTGGAGCGGCGCTTCCGCGCGCTCATCGCCGAACGCTTTCCCGATCATCAGATCCTGGCCGAGGAGCTCGGCGGCGCCGCCGCGGCGCATGCGGGGCCGTGCTGGGTCTTCGATCCGATCGACGGCACGTCGAACTACGCGCACGGGCTGCCGATCTTCTGCGCGTCGCTCGCGCTCGAGATCGACGGCGTCGCCGAAGTGGCGGCGATCTACGACCCGACGCGGAAGGAACTGTTCACGGCCGAGCGCGGCGGCGGCGCGTTCGTGAACGGCCGGCCGCTGCGCGTGTCGTCGGCTGCGCGGCTCGTGGACGCGATGCTCGTCACCGGATTTCCGTACGACGTGCACTCGCGCGTCGACGAGATCGTCGGGCTGTTCGCGGCGTTCGTCGCCGAGGCGCGCGCGGTGCGGCGCCTCGGGTCGGCGGCGCTGGATCTGTGCTACGTCGCGGCGGGCCGGCTCGACGGCTTCTGGGAGTCGGATCTGAAGCCGTGGGACATCGCCGGCGGCGCGCTGATCGTCGCCGAAGCGGGCGGGCGCGTCACCGATCTCGCCGGCGCGCCGTTCGCGTCGCGCGGCGGACACGTGCTGGCCACCAACGGTCGCCTGCACGACGCGATGCTCGCCGTCATCGAGGCGGATCGCGCCCGGCGTGCTCCGAAAGAGACGCTGTGATATCCGCGAGAGACAGGGGACCCGATCGGGCGGCAGTTCCCGCCGTTTTCCGGCGCTTTTCTTGGCACCCGTTCTGCTACGCACGAGCCATAGCGCGGCCCGCCGTCGCTCGCGCGAGCGTCGAGCGACCCCGGGCGCGGCCGTCGCGCGCAAAGGAGCGCCCCATGCGTCGAGCGATGAAGACAGCCTTGCACGCCTGCGCGTTGTCGCTGGTTGTCACTGCGGTCATGCGGCCAATGCCGGCAGCGGCTCAGCAAACCATCACCTTTTCGATCGGCGGCTTCTCGCCGCGCGCCGAAGACGCGCGCAACGGGCAAGACGTCCTCGTGCAGGATCGATCGTTCCTGCTGTTCAACGTCAGCGATCTGAACGGCGCCACGATCGGCGGCGAATGGCTGATCGGGCTCGGCAACAACTTCGACGCCGGGCTCGGCATCGGCTTCTACCAGCACACGGCGCTCGCGGCCGATCGGTTCAACGAGTTCGAGGGCACGGGCGATCCGATTCTCGCGGATCTCAAGCTGCGCGTCGTTCCGTTCAACGCGACGTTCCGATGGCTGCCGCTCGGCCGGCACGGCGCGATCGAGCCGTACGTCGGCGGCGGCGTCGGCGTGTTCGGCTGGCGCTACAGCGAGACGGGCGACTTCGTCGCCGACGACAACGTCACGATCATCCACGGCAACTTCGTCGGCAGCGGCAGCGCGAGCGGCCCTGTCGTCGTCGGCGGCCTGCGCGTGCCGCTGGGGTCGTGGTCGATTGGCGGCGAGCTGAAGTACCAGTCGGCGGTCGGCGAGCTGCCGAGCAATCAGGGCTTCGCGACCGCGCCCGGATCCTCGGTCGCGAAGATCGATCTCGGCGGGTTGACGTACTCGTTCACGTTCGGCGTGAGATTCTGAACTTCGGAATTCGTTGTCACGCTGTCACAACCGCGGGCCGCGTGACAGTGTGACGACGGATTCTTACTTCCAAATTCCAAATTCTCAATTGTGCGAGCGGCCTCACCGGCCGTCCGTGTACTCCGTGTCTTCCGGCTTGCCCTCGACGCGTCGATACAGCGCCAGCCCCGCGCCCTCGCACACACGCTGATAGCCGTCGAGAAACGCGGGCCGCTCGCGCGCGATGTGCGCGAGCATGTCGCCGCCCTCGGCCTTCTCCTCGATCAGCAGCCAGTCGGCGACGAGCTGCGGCCGCTCGAGCGCGGCGAGCCAGATGTCGCCGTTGCCCTCGTGCAGGAAGTCGCGGATCGCGAAGCCGGCCGCCGACGCCTCCTGCATGTAGTGGCCGAGCGATCCCATGCTCGCCATGATTTTCGCGCCCGGCTCGAGCCGTCCGATGCACCCCGTGACGCGCGCCCGCTCGGCGAGGTTCGGGCGATCCCACTGCGCCTCCACGACCATCGGCGCGTGCGCGTCGAGCGGCGAGAGCTCGTACGCCGCGACGGAGGCGAGCGCGATCGCCGCCGCCGTCTGCGCGCGCCGCCGCGGCATCAGGCCGGCGGCGAATCCTGCGCCGATCGCTTCGATCGCGACGAGCGGCACCATGTAGCGGATGCGGAACGGGTGGCCGCGGTAGAACGCCGCCCACGCGATCGCCCCCATCGCCGCGAGCGACACGACGACGAGCGCGTCGGCGCGGCGCTTCGTCGCGACGCCGAGCGCGGCCGCGATCGCGACGCCGATTCCGCCGATCCAGACGAGCAGCGGACCGCTCAGCCGCTGCACGCCCCAGCCGATCTCTTTCGCCGCGACCCACGCGTCGCCGGCGGCCTTGTTCTCGGGGACGAAGAATCCGCTCGCGACGAACCATTCGCCGACGACCACGCGGCTGACGACGAGGAAAACGGCGATCGCGATCGCGGGGAAGACCGCGACGCGGGCGATCGCGCGAACTGCGGCCGACGGCGGTTCGCCGCGGCGCCAGCGCACCCACGCCGCCGCGCCAAGCGCGCACGCGGTGACCGGCCACGCCTCGTAGCGCGTCAGACACGCGAGGGCAAATGCCGCGCCAACAAAAAAGGGGTACGACCCCTTTTTCGCGATCAGCAGCGCGACCGCGACAGTCGTCGTCGCCAGGAGCAGCGGCTCCGTCATCGGCGTCGCCTGCAGATAGAGGACGTTCGGGTTGAGCGCGAACACGGCGGCGGCGGCGACCGCGGCCGCACTGGATTCGGTCAGCGCCGCGACGATCCACGCGATCGCGGCGGCGGCGATCGCATAGGAGACGACCGACATCGCGACCGCCGACGCGCCGGTGCGATAGAAGACGTCGACCTGCACCGCCAGCGCGTTCAGCAGGTGCGGCAGCGGCAGCCACACCGCGCCGATCTGCTGCCATCCGGGCGTGATGCTGTCGGCAATCCGCCGCGCGACGACGAGATGGCCGCGCGCGTCGTAATGGGTGAGCGTGAGGCCGACGCGATGGTAGTGCCAGGCGGCGAGCGCGCCGCCGGCCGCGGCGGCGACGCCGATCCCAAGCGCAAGCGCGCGTTTCGCGCGGGGTGTCATCACCGTGTCGGTCTCGTCTGCTATTGCCGCGTCACCGTGAAGCTGCCGGTCGGCGCCGCCGGACACGACGGCGTGACTGCGAAAACCGAGTAGGTGCCGGAGAGAGAAGACGCTGCGAACGTCGCCGACACCAGCGAGGTGCAGCCCGTGCTGCCCCCGCTCGACTGATCGGGATTTACGGTCGCCGTAAACACGTCGTTCGCGACGGATCCCGAAATGACGCGCGTCGGCTCGCTCCGACCGTTGAACGTCGCCGTCCACGTGCCGCCGGTCACCCCCGCCGCCGAGGACAACGTGAGCCTCAGCGTGCCGGCCCCGGAGATCGAGTCCTGAATCGATCCTGCGTACGCCGTCGGCTGCGGACCGGCACGACGGCGAACGGCGCCGTCGCCGTGGTGCCGCCGCCGCAGCCGATCGCGGAGGTGAGCAGCACGAGCGCGGCGAACGGACGCGTCGGCATGACGCCTTCCATTCTAGAATCGTTGGCGGCTGATGCACGAACTCGTCGCACGTGTTCGATCGCTGGCGCTCGCGCTCGGCGGTCCGGGCCTCTTTCTCGTCGCGTTTCTCGATTCGACGTTCCTGCCGCTGCCCGGCATCACCGACATTCTTCTCGTCGTGATGGTCGCGCGCCGGCCGGCCGCGGCGATCTGGTACGTCGCGCTGACCGTCGCGGGATCGGTGGCCGGCTGCCTCGTGATGCACGCCGTCGGGCGCAAGGGCGGCGACGCGCTCGTTCGCAGGCGGTTCACGGGCGAGAAGACCGAGCGCGCGATGGCGTTGGTCCAGCGGCACGGCGTCATGGCCGTGCTGATCCCGTCGCTGCTGCCGCCGCCCGCACCGTTCAAGCTCTTCGTGCTACTGGCCGGCGTCGCGGGGATCGGCGCGGCGCCGTTCGCGATCGCGATCGCCATCGGCCGCCTCGCGCGCTACACCGTGCTCGCGCTGCTCGCCGTCCGCTACGGCAGCCGCGCGATCGCCTACGTCCAGGAACACGGCGCGGTCGCCTCGCTGATCGTCGTCGGCGCGCTCGCGGCCGGCTTCGCGGCGTACACGATCCTCGGCAAAGCGCGGCGGGGAAACCGCCGATAATCGCATATCATGAGCCACGTGGAGCTCAGCGTCGTCATTCCGGTTCGAGACGAGGCGCCGTCGATTGGCGAGATGCACCGCGAGCTCACCGAGACGCTCGACGCGTGGGGCCGCGACTACGAAATCATCGTCGTCGACGACGGGAGCAGTGACGACAGCTTCGAGAATCTCGCCCGGCTGCAGGCGATCGATCCGCATCTGCGGCTCATCCGTTTCCGCCGCAACTTCGGACAGACCGCGGCGTTTGCCGCCGGATTCGATCACGCGCGCGGGCGCTTCATCGTGACGATGGACGGCGACCTGCAGAACGATCCGGCGGATATACCCGAGCTCGTTGCAACGCTCGAACGGGGCGCCGACCTCGTCTGCGGCTGGCGGAAGAATCGACAGGACGCATTCCTCTCTCGGCGGCTGCCATCGACGATTGCCAACGGGCTCATCTCGACAGTAACCGGTGTCCGGCTCCACGACTACGGCTGCTCGCTGAAGGCATTCCGCGCCGAGGTCGTCAAGCCGATGAAGCTGTACGGCGAGATGCACCGCTTTCTCCCGGCCATTGCGAGCGAGCGGACGTCGAATATCGTCGAGGTGCCTGTCAGGCATCGCGCGCGCCGCCACGGCGAATCGAAGTATGGCATCGGCCGCACGATGCGCGTGATTCTCGATCTGTTGACGGTAAAGTTCCTGCTGAGCTACTCGACGCGGCCGCTGCAGATTTTCGGATTGATCGGGGTCGCGCTCGGCGTGGCCGGCGGTGTCATCACGGGCAGTCTCGTAGTCGGGCGTCTGCTCGAAGCTGTGTCGCTCAGCAAGCACGAGCCGCTGCTGCTGCTGGGTATCCTGCTCGTGTCAGCGGGCTTCCAGCTGATCACGCTCGGGCTCCTCGCAGAAATGCAGGCACGGACCTATCATGAATCTCAGAACAAGCCGATATACGTCATCAGAGAGGTGCGCCAGACCGCTGGATCTCCGCATGATCACAGCGGCTATCGCTTGACGACGCCCTAAAAAGCTCGTATCTTGGCTCACCCTCATAGCCGCCGGCAGGTCTCCCAGCCTTTGTCGCGGCAACATTGAATCAGTTCAGCGGCAGGAGACTCATGACTTTGAAAGCTCTAAGCATTGGCGGCGCGTGCGCGCTCGTCATCGCGACGGTGGCCTGCGAGAAGAGCAGCCCCGCGCGTCCATCGGACGTCGAGACGACAACTCAAACCGCGTCGGTCGTGGATGCCAAGACCGGCGTGACGCTCACCACGCCGGCGCTCGTGTCGCCGGCCAACAATCAGCAGCTCAAGAACGTCGAGCAGCCGGTGACGCTGACCGTGCGCAATGCCGTCACGACGGGCACGACGGCGCTCACGTATACGTTCGAGGTCGCCAGCGACGCGGGCTTCGCGAACAAAGTGTTCTCGAAGGACGGCGTCGCCGAGACGAGCGGCCAGACGTCGCTGAAGATCGATCGCCTCGCGGCGGACAAGAACTACTTCTGGCGCGCGCATGCGAACAGCGGATCGCTCGCCGGCCCGAACAGCGCGGTGCGCGCGTTCACGATCGGCCCCGAGGTGACGCTGCAGCAGCCGACGCTCGTGTCGCCTGGCGACAACGGATCGGCCTCGGGCACGCCCGCGCTGACGGTCGCCAACGTCGGCCGCACCGGGCCGGTGGGCCAGGTGTTCTACCGCTTCGAGGTGGCCACGAGCGCCAGCTTCGCGTCGCTCGCCTTCACCAACACGATTGCCGAGCAGCCGGGCGGCCAGACGACGTTCAGCCTCGCCGTTCCCGCGAACACGCCGGCGGGCACGTACTTCTGGCGCGTCCAGGCGACCGACCCGTCGAACGCGGTGACGTCGGCCTTCTCCAGCGTCTTCTCGTTCCGGTTCCAGCCGTTCGACATGCGGCAGGCGATCATTCTCGACTCGCCGAGGGACCTCGGGTCGTGGGACGAGACGACGAAGATCACGTCGGTGAGCTTCTCGCCGGAAGCGTTCGAGGTGGATTTCGATCGCCGCACGGGGGGAAACCGGTGGCGCGATCAGCCGTTCGGCAGCGGCTCGCTGCAGTACACGCTCGGCATGTGCGTCAACCCGAACGGCAACCAGTGGTACTGCTCGGCGGTCGTGCAGTTCTGGTTCGGCCGCGAGCTGACCGCCTCGACGCCGCCGTCGTATGTCGGCCGCAACTGGTTCTACGACGGCCGCTGGGCGCCGATCGTCGGCTATCAGCCGCAGAACGGCGAAACGGTCGGCCTGTTCGTCGGCTCGGGCAACCTGCGCGACGCGGCCTTCACCGGCCCGAGCTGCCCGATGGTCTGCGAGCGCTCGAACGTGGCGATGGTCCCGTGGCACAACGACGACAACGCGTTCTTCTCGTTCGGCGCCAACTCGCGCGTCGCCGTTCCGTTCCTCAAGCGCTGATGCTGATGAAGAAGGGGCCCGGGATCTCCCCGGGCCCCTTCTTCACTCACCGCACGACACACCACGCGCCCACCTTTGTCGTCCCCTCGCACGGCTGCCGCTCGAGCGTGACCGCCGCAGCGGCGTGCTCGTCCACCTGCTTCTGATAATCGGGAATCCGCACGATGTCCACCGACGCGGTGATTACGCGTTCGCCTGACAGGAAATCGATCACGTACGCGTCCCAGTAAATCGCGCGCGCGTACCGGATTCGTTGCTGCACCAAGTAGTTCACGATCGCGCGATGCTCGCCGAGCGGCGGATCGTGCACCGCGTCGCGGATTACCCGCACGTTGTCCCACAGGTTCAACGACGCCCAGACGACGAAGCCGGCCGCCGCGCACGTGCGGAGCGCGTGCGATCGCGCGCGCTCGGCGAACGCGACGAACAGCCCGATCGGCATGAGCAGCGCGAGCAGTAAGTAGCGGAGCAGCGGCGGCATGTGCGGCGTCACGTTGCACGACAGCGGATACGCGAATGCGGTGAACAGCCCGACGAGCGCGAGATACGCACCGAAGCCGCGCTCGCGGGGTCGGGGGTCGTTTGCGGTGTCTGCGTACCGGAAAGCTTGAAAGCGATTCCCGACGCCCATGACGACGAGCGTCGCGGCGACGACGACGCCGATCGCCCATGAGCCCGCGACGATCGACGTCCGCATCCGCGCCGCCGCAACGGGCATCGAGCGGGCGCCGAAGAGGATGGGCACGGCCTCGGTCGCCATCGCGCGGACGCGCGGAATCAGCTCCGGCAGGCTCGTGCACACCTGGTTGCGCAGCGACGCCGTCTGGCCGATGAGACCGTTTCCGATCAGGTGCATCTTCAGATCGTCGACGATGAACCAGACGATCGCGAAGCCGGCGGCCGTCCAGCCGAAGCGTCGCACGGTCGCGCGCGTCCAGAAGTCGCGGCGCCAGCACTCGACGAGCACCAGCGCCGGCAGCGTGAAAATCGTGAACTCGCGATGGAGATACGCGACGGCGAGAAGCAGCCCGAACGCAAGCGGGCGATCGCGCAGCGTCCAGAGAAGCAGCACGTAGATGAACGGCTCGACGCACGACCCGGCGAACTCGAGCAGCTGACCGCTCACGGCCGGCGTCGGCATGATGAACGGCAGCGCCGCGACGAAGGCGAGCGCCGGCCGGAGGCCGTTCTGCCCGGAGAGGCGGGCGATCAGCCACACGGCGACCACGGCGTTCAGCACGACGAACGGCAGCCGCGCCAGCTGAACCGATGAGCGGCCGAGCGCGAACAGCGGCGCGATGATCCACGCCTCGACGCCGAGCATATAGTTGAGGCCGTAATAGAAGAGCGGGAAGGTCTGCAAACGGCTGAGGTGCCGCGCCATCAGGCCGACGATCGCCTGATCCGAGTCGAAGTAGAAGCCCTCGTAGTAGGCGGCGACGAAGCTCCGAAGCAGCACCAGGGCGACGGCGAGCGCGCAGACCAGCGCGCGTTCCCGCTTGACGGTCATGCGCGGGGGCATGCTACCACCCGGCGGCGGTGCTACTGCGGACGGGAACCTCTATTGGCTCTGTGCGTTCGGCCCGATAGCAAACGTGTGCACCAGCACGCGCGCCGGGAGCGCGCGCCGCGGTGCGACCTCAGGGTGAAGAGAACGACAATGAACAGAAGGATCCTTACCGCGGTGTGCGCGCTCGCGACGGCGGCTGCCCTGACCGCGTGCGAATCGTCCAAGAGCTCCACGCCCCTCAGCCCGTCGGTCGCCGGGCCGATTCCGGGCGTGGAGATCTCGACGCCGAAGATGCTGGAGCCGTTCGCGGGCCAGAAGATCGCGGTGGACAAACAGCCGGTCACGCTCCTCATCGAAAACGCGTCGTCGAACGGCGTGCGGCCACTGACCTATTCGTTCCAGGTCGCGACCGACGCCAACTTCAACACGATGGTGTTCTCGCGCGACGGTATCGCGCCGGGCGACGCCGGCCGCACGAGCCTGCGCCTGCCGGACCCGCTGGCGAGCCAGCGCACCTACTTCTGGCGCGTCCGCGCGCTCGACGGCGCCAACATCGGGCCGTTCACGAACGCCGCGTCGTTCGACATCTTCACGCCGATCGTGATCGGCGAGCCGGCGCTCGTCTCGCCCGGCGTCAACGGCACGACCGACAGCCTGCGGCCGCGGTTCACGTTCACCAACGCGCCGCGTTCCGGGCCCGTCGGCGCGATCACGTACCTGCTCGAGGTGGCCGACTCCGACTCGTTCGCGAACAAGGTCGCGACGGTGACGGGCGGCGAACAGCCGAATCAGACGACGCTCGCTCTGTCGGCGGACCTCCAATACAACAAGGTCTACTACTGGCACGTCCGCGCCTACGATCCGACGACGCTCGGGCCGTTCTCGGCGACGCGCGCGTTTGCGACGCCGCCAGTGCCGCCGCCGCCGCCGGATCCGACGCCCGCGCCGCCGCCGAACGCCCCGGCCAACTCCGCGGACATGGTCAGCCTCGGCCTCGCGACGATTCTCAACTCGCCGCGCGATCTCGCACGCTGGCCCGTCACGACGGCGATCAGCGTGGTCGACATCCGATCGAACGGCGTCCACGTCGAGTTCTCGAAGCAGGCGGGCCCCGGCCGCTGGCCGGATGTCATCCCGCCCGGCTTCAGCGGCCCGCTCCAGTACACGCTCGGCATGGTGCTGAACATCAACGGCCAGTGGTACGCGTCGGCGCCGGTGGAGTTCTGGTTCGGCCTCGATCGCTCGGGCGGTCCGCCGTCGCAGTTCGCGCAGAACTGGTTCTACGATCCGGCGCGCTGGGCGCCGATGACGTATCACCAGCCCGCCGTCGGCGAGCAGATCGGCTTGTTCGTCTGCGCCGGCGACTGCCGCAACACGACGACGGGCGACAAGTCGCCGGTGAAGGAGCGCTCGAACGTCGTGCTCCTCCCGAACCCGGGCGACGGCGGCGGCACGTTCCGCTTCTAGCGCCCGATGCTTGACCGTTGACCGACGTGGCGACTACTGTGGGGCGACACCAGATCTTGGGTCGCCCCATTTTTCTGCTCGTAGGCGCCGTCGTAGCCGGCGCGGTGCTCGCGGCGTGCAGCAAGAGCACCCCCACGGCGCCGACGCCGACGCCCGATCCGCTCAAGCTGACGTGTCCCGCGCCGGTCACGCAGACCTCGCAGTCGGGCCAGCCGACGCCCATCATCTACGCGCCGGCGACCGCTGAAGGCGGCACGCGGCCGGTTCAGATCACGTGCACGCCGGAAAGCAATGCGAGCTTTGCCGTCGGGACGACCACCGTGACGTGCAACGCCGTGGACGCGAAGAGCGTCACGGCGTCGTGCTCGTTCACCGTCACCGTGACCGCGCCGCCACGTCTGGCGGCGACGACGTTCCTCGCCTTTGGCGACAGCATCACGGCGGGCGAGATTACGGTGAACGGCGAGGGCCGCATCCACATTCAGATGGTGCAGGAGGCGCTCTCGTATCCGACCGATCTGCGCCAGTCGCTCACCAGCCGCTACTCGGCGCAGCCGATCATCGTCGACAACGCCGGCTCACTTGGCGAGACGACCGACGCGGGGCTCTTGCGGCTGCCGGTGGTGTTGACCAGCCGTTATCAGGCGCTGCTGCTGCTGGAAGGCGCCAACGATCTGGGGAATCAGTCGTCGGGCTCGGTGCGCGACCACGCGCTCGCGAACATGCAGGCGATGGTGCGCCTCGCGAAGGGGCGCGGCGTCAGGGTGTTCCTCGCGACGCTCCCGCCGCAGAATCCGCTCGCGTGCTGTCCGCGGCGCGGGACCGGCAACATCCTGCTCCCGTCGTACAACGACGGCCTGCGGGGCCTCGCCGTCGCGGAGAACATCACCAGCGTCGACGTCTTCGCCGCGTTCAACGGCGACCTGACGCAGATCGGTCCCGACGGTCTGCACCCGACGGCGGTCGGCTATCAGACGATCGCGACCGAGTTCTTCAGCAAGATCAGGGGGACGCTCGAGACGGCGCCGGCGGCGTTCTTTTTCCGACGGCGATAGCCGAGACGACGATCAACGCAGAACAGGCCGCTGCACGATCCAGGATCTGATCCAGGATCCGATCCTGGATCCGATCCTGGATCCGATCCTGGATCCGATCCTGGATCGGACGTCGTCACCTGGCCCGGCCAGCGTCACGGGCGCGTACCAGCGTGGCACCACCGACCAGCCACACCAACGCGAGCGGCACCAGGCTCGCGTGGCCGCGCAGGCCCATCTTCATCCCGAGGTTGAACGCCGCCCGCGGCTCGTGGTGCGCACGGAAGTCCGCGTCCACGCTTCCCGACGCCATCGTCTGCGTGTTGAGCGCGAGATCGCCGTCCCGGAACGCCGGCCACAGGAACTCCTGGACCGGCCGCCGGATGTTCGCCGGAGGCAGCGGCATCGTCGTTACGGCGATCACCGTAACCGCCGCGCCGTAGAGCGAGAGCGCGGCCAGGCCGGCGCGCAGGGCCGCCGGTGACACGGTCCAGAGCATGCCGAGGCCGAAGCACAGAAACGGGATCGCCGGCGACGCGTGGCGCGGCCCGTACGACCAGCCGCCTTCCCAGTACGTGTAGCTCGCGTTCAGGAGGATGAAGTAAACGGCGATCCCCGACGCGACGATGGCTGCCCGGCGCCTGCGCGCGCGGATATCGTCGGAGACGTCGGTGCGCAGCCGCATCCACGTCATGAGCGCGAGGCCGATCGGCGCGACGGCCAGCGCCGGCGCGAGCGGCAGCAGGCCGCGGTACTCGCCGAACAGAATCCGCCGCAGGCGGACGGACTTCGGCACGGTGACGCCGAACACGCCCTGCTGCATCCCCTCGTAGCCGATCTCGCTGCTGTAGGCGAGATGAAACGGCGAGCCGAAGCAGGCGTACTGATACGCCATCAGCACGGCAGCGCAGAGCACGGCGCCGCCGGCGAGCGCGCCAAGGATCCGGATCGCGCGCGCGCGGCCCAGCGGCACCGCGTGCGCCGCCGCGAGCGCGGCGAGCAGCACGGCCGGAATCGCGGCAGGGAATTCCGACACGGTGGCCCATCCGGCGGCGACGCCGACCATCGCGCCGAGCCGGACATCGCGCTCGCGCTCGCCGGTGCCGATGCGCACCGCCGCCGCGAACGCCAGCACGAGCAGCGCCGCGGCAAACGCGTGGCCGATGAAGATCGTCGCCAGCGTCCAGATCGGCGTGGCGACGGCAAAGGTGAGCGCCGCGAACAGCGCCGCGCCGTAGCTCGCGCCGAGCTCGACCGACAGCGTGAACAACGAGACGGCGGCCAGCGCGGTAAAGAGTCCGGCGGTCGCCACGGCCGAGAGATAGGAGAGCAGCGCGAGGCCCTCGTAGGTTTCTGGATCGCCGCCGAACGAGCGATAGATCGGCCGTGCGACGGCGACGACCGGCACCGCGGCCAGCGCGATGCCCGGCGCCTTGTCCGAGTAGTAATGGCCGTTGGAGAACGCCTTGTCGCCCGTCGAGTGCATGAACGGGTCGATGTTCAGCGTCCCCTCGTTGGTGATCGCGCGCACGAGATCGAACCGCGAATTCTGATTCCATCCGCCCGCCTGGTAGAAGTACGCGAACGAGACGAAGAGCAGGATGAAGAGGAGCGCGCGCGAGCCGGGCGGGGGAGCCGCCGTCATGGCGAGTGGCGTCATGCGCGCGCGGCGCGCACCTCGCCGCCGACACCGGCAATCAGCATCGTCATGCTGACCAGCTCGCCGACGACGGTCGCGAGCGCCGCGCCGTCGGCGCCCATGCGCGGGATGACGTAGAGATTCAGGCCCACGTTGACCGCGAGGCCGACGACGGCGGTCTGCGCGAGCAGACGCTCGCGGTTCACCGACATCGTGATCGCGTGCAGGATCCAGATCCCGAACACGAGCGGCAGGCCGATACACAGGATGCGGAACGGCTCCGCGGCCGCGCGGAATTCGCCGCCGAACAGCAGGGCGAGCAGTGGGGTCGCGAGCGTGTAGGCAAGGCCGCCGACGAGGACCGCGAGGCCTATCGCCGCGCCGAAGCCGCCGAGCGCGAGGCGTCGGTGCTCGCGGCGATCGCGCACGAACAGATCCGCGAGCCGCGGCGTCAGCACCGCCGCGATGATCGACGGCAGGTAGCTCATGCCCTCGTACGTCCGGTACGCGGCCGCGTAGTAGCCGGTCTCGACGTTTCCGCGCATCACGCCCAGCATCACGCCGTCGACGTAAGAATACAGATTCAGGACGACGAGGAAAAACCCGAGCGGCAGCGCCGTCGTGTGCAGCTCGCGCCAGATGTCGCGGTCGTAGCGGAAGCCGACGCCGCCGAGCTCCGCCTGCGTCAGCCACGCGGCGAGCGCGAGCGCCGTCGCGCGGGCGACCACGAACGCGAGCGCCAGGCCCTGAAGCCCGGCGCCCGCCGCGAGCGCGGCCGCGCCGAACGCCAGCAGGATCGCGCGGTCCGCCGCGACGACGATGCTGTCCCAGCCGAAACGCTCGAGGCCCTGCAGGACGCCGCGAATCGTCAACATGTACGAGCGCAGGACGAGCGACCCGCCGAGCAGATAGCACGCGAGGCGCACGTCCCATTCGGGGCGCAGCGCCGTCGCCGTCGCCGCCAGCGCCGCAAGCGCCGCCGCGCCCCAGATCAATTTGATCGCGAGCGTATGGTGCAGGAGCGCCGTGGCCTGCGTGCGATCGCGCGCGACGGCGCGAATCGTCACCTGATGGAGGCCGAAGTCCATCAGCGTCTCGAAGATCGTGCCGAGCGCGAGCGCGAACGAGAACTTGCCGAACTCGACGTCGCCGAGCGTCCGGCCGGCCACGACGAAGAGGATCAGCAGCAGCGCGGCGCTGGCCGCGGAGATGCTGGCGAACGCCATGTTGCGCAGCATCAGCGTCGCCGGACCGCCGTCTCGACGAGCGCCGCGACGCGATCGAGCAGCGCGCCGATCTCGAACTGCTGCGCGGTCCGGTGCGCCGCCGCCGCGAGCCGCGCGCCGAGCGGCTCGTCGTCCAGCACGCGGGCAATCGCCGACGCGATCGACGCGGGCGACTTCGGCTCGTGCAGCAGCGCGTTCTCGCCGTCGACGAGAAAGTCGCGCAGGCCGCCGACGCCGGACGCGACGATCGGCAGCCCGCTCGCCATCGCTTCGATCGCCGACGAGCCGAACGCCTCGAAATGCGAGGGATGCACGTAGAGGTCGGCGGCGCGGTAGTAGATCGCCGTGTCGGCCGCCGCGCCTTCGAAGCGCACGCGATCGTTCAGGCCGTGGCCCGCGACGTACGCGCGCGCGGGGCCGCCGACGTCCCACGCGTGGCCGGTCATGTCGGGGCCGACGAGCGCGAGGATCGCGTCGGCGCGGTCGGCGCGCTGCCACGCGTCGACGAGGTCCATCGCGCCTTTCTCGACGCTCAGCCGGCCGACGAACAGCACGACGCGGCGGTCGAGCGGCCAGCCGAGCGTCTGGCGCAGCCGCGCGGCCTCGCCGTCCGCCGGTGGGTGAAAGCGCGCGAGATCGACGCCGGGCGGCTGGTAGTGCACGCGGTCGCGCGGCACGCCGGCGCGCAGCGCTTCCGCCTCGAGATCGCGGCCGATGCAGAGGATGTGATTCGCGCGGCGGTAGAACGCGCGCGCCGGCGCCTTCAGGATCGCCGTCGCCGCGCTCTCGGCCGGCAGGCCCGAATGTCCGCCGGCGGTCGGGCCGGCGAGCACGCCCGCCGTTTCGCCCTGCACGATCACGGGACGCCCCAAGAGCTTGCCCGCGGTGACGGCGGCGATGCCGATACCGCGGTAATCGATGCACACGATCGCATCGAAGCGCGGCGCGAGCGTCAGCAGCCGCTCGAAGAACGCCGGCATCGCCGCCCATTTGCCGCGCGCGTTCCGCTCGCCGGCGGGGCCGACGCGGTGCACCATCACCTCGTCGATCACTTCCTCGCGCGGATCGTCCGCGTGGACGCGCTTGGTCAGCACGTGGACGCCGAAGCCGCGCGCGTGCAGGTGGGCGGCGAGCTGCCGCGCGTGCGTTTCCACGCCCCCGACCACCGGATGATAGTACGTGCTGGCGACGACGACGCGGGGCTTCATCGTCGGGGGAGGACGGCCCGCACCGCGCGCCAGTACGCGTCGAGCGCGCGATCGTACGCGCGCTTGCCTCGGCGGACG
>Ga0209474_10002099_pt1 | contig 18642 bp, 14 predicted proteins | sample GraSoiAngelo_145_FD_185902 | JGI IMG/M metagenome (GOLD analysis project Ga0209474, IMG submission 185902) | Grasslands soil microbial communities from the Angelo Coastal Reserve, California, USA - 14_1009_05_20cm (SPAdes) (version 2) | ecosystem: Environmental > Terrestrial > Soil > Grasslands... | reverse complement strand
GAATATGTTCCTGGCCAACGAATTCCTCGAGGGAACGTGGGCGCATGCGCGTAGCGAGCGGCGCCACGCTGCTTGCGCTCACAAAATCAACTTCTTCCTGCTCTTCAAAAAGATCGGGCACGAGAAAAAATACGGTGCACACGCGACCTTCGCATCTCATTTCGGCCCAAGCACGGCACGATCTATAACTTGCTCGTGGGAGGCGTGACCAAGGGGGTTCTCAGACGGAGTCGGCGTTCGGTATTACTTGTGCTGCTCCTCGACCTTAGCGCACGACAACTCTAGAAGAGCTTGCGTTGGTCCCGCGAAATGAACGAAAAGCGGGATGATGAAATTGTTGAGCGGACCGCGCCAGCCATTCGTCGGCTTGGCCGCAGTGGCCGCGATGGGCGTTATTTTCGCGGATTGCTTTCCTCTCTCTCCTTCGACCCTCCTCGCAATTTCGACGCTAGTGGTAATCTGCGCTTTCCTCTTCCTGCGTTGGCCGACCTTGAGCGCGATGTATGCGATCGTCGGAGCGGGTTTCTTTCTGCTGCATGATTTACAAAGTAGCAACACCGAAGGTCAGCGACTTGCTGCTGAAATTGGTAACTCGCCCCGAGTTCTCACAGCGACGGGATTCGTGATCAGCGAGCCGAAGATCGCGCCGAACGGATTTGCGACATTCTTGCTAAAGCTTGAGTCGGTCGAACTCGAAGGCAGGAAGCACCGAACGCAGGCGAGCTGGCTCGTTCGCTGGCGTGGAGCACCGGAATATGGCGATGAGTTGAGGCTCTTCGGAATCGCTGAGGTGACCGCACCGCCGCGAAATCCCGGTGAATTCGACATGCGCTCTTATCTCGCGCGCCACGACGTTCGCCGAACTTTCTTTGTTCGCTATCCGGAGGACGGTGCGCTGGTTCGACATAATGACGGAAATCCGATCTTACGCGCGGCACAGAAATCGCGTGGCTGGATGCAAAACGCACTTTGTCGCGGCCTGGAGGGCTCACCGGACGTGCAAAATTTCCTCAACGGAATCGTGCTTGGACTCAGGCATCAAACACCCGAAGACATTGAAGAACCATTTCAGCAAACTGGCACGCTTCACCTTTTCGCTGTCGCTGGTCTGCACGTAGGAATCGTCGCGACACTCTTATGGATGCTGGCAACAGTCGCGCGACTGTCGCGCAAATGGGCGACAGCGCTCATTATTCCCCTGCTCCTCTTCTATGCCGCGGTCACTGGGCTGCACGTTTCGAGTGTGCGGGCCGCGGTAATGACTTCGATTTTGCTGGGCGGTTTCTTTTTCGAACGAAAGGTCTTCGTTCTCAATAGCCTCGCCGCCGCGGCGTTTTTTCTTCTCTGTTGGAATACGAACGAACTCTTTTCCACCGGTTTTCAACTCTCCTTCTCGGTGGTAGGCGCGATCATTCTATTTGCCGATCCGCTTTTTGGGGTTTTGCGGCGCTGGGGCGCCCCCGACCCTCTTTTGCCGCGGTCTTTACTACGTGGCATGCGTCATTTCATGCACGTCGCGTTCGAGTGGTTATGCCGCGGCGCCTCCGTTTCACTCGCGGCCTGGCTCGGTTCGCTGCCATTCGTGCTCTGGTACTTTCATATCGTCACCCCGATTTCATTGTTGGCGAACTTGGTAGTTGTTCCTATTGCCTTCTTCATTCTGGCAATCGCGCTGCTCTCTCTCCTTTTGACGCCATTCATGCTGCTGTGGCCGGCTGTCATTTTCAACAATGCCAACTGGTTTCTGGCACAGGTCGTTCTCGGGATCGTACACTTACTCGCGCAAGTTCCCGGTGGCCATTTTTATGTCGAACGCCCGCATTGGCCTCAAAACGACATTGCGAAAATCACGGTGCTGGATCTCGGCGCCGGGGCGGCTGTTCATTTGCGGACGCGAAGCGGAGATTGGCTGTTCGATTGCGGCAGCGATCGGACCTACAAGCGCGTAGTTCGCGAATACTTGCACGCCGAGGGGGTGAACCGCCTCGATGGCTTGTTGCTTACTCATGGCGATTCGCTCCATATCGGGGGCGCGACGGAATTGTTGTACGATTTTCCAGGCGTTCGATTGATCGACAATCCGGCGCCCGATCGCTCAGTCGTTCACCAGCGATTACAGCGCCTCTTCCAACAACGCGAAATAAAGCCGAATAATCTTGTCGCAGGAGACAGTTTCCGTTTGTCCGGCGAGGTCACCGGGCATGTTCTTTTTCCACCACGCGTCGTTTCCGCATCCATAGCGGACGACCAGACGTATGTCATTCAACTGTTCATTCCGCCATCGACCTCAATTTTGTTCATGTCCGATAGCGGGCTAGAGACTGAACGCGCGCTGTTGACGTACGGTTTGGATTTGCACAGTGACATTGTCGTTAAGGGACAGCACCATTCCGGGCAGTCTGGTACCGACGCGTTTCTCGACGCAGTGCGTCCGAGGTTGATTATTGCCAGTTCGCGCGATTTTCCGGACTACGAGCGAATCAGCGACGAATGGGTCGAGCGTGTGCGAGCGCGCCGGATCAAGCTCTTTCGCCAGGATGAAACTGGCGCGGTGACGCTGCGCTTTGATCACGACGGCTGGAAAGCGCAAAGCTATTTCACCGGCGAAATTTTTCGCAACTCGAGCCAGTGAATCGGCGCGCCTTGGCGCTGGAAGAGCTGTTCGAATTTGGTCGACGGAAGATCAATGCCAAGCGGCAGCAACTAGCGGACGGCGTAGAAACTTTCGACGCATCTACGGTGGCGGTGTTGATTCGGCGGGGCAAACGCTCAACTCCGAGAAAATTCTTCTCGGGCAGACGCCGCGCCGGCGCGCAAAGAAACGAGGCATCGCCGCAGCCGCAGCCAAGATCAACATGCAGGGGCGCATTGCGCCCAAAGATTTCTTCCAGATCGAGCGTGCAACCAGCGATCAGTGGGATTAGAGGAGAGCAGACGTGCCTGCGGTGAGCTGGTTGAATCTCGCCAGCAGACACGCTGAAGAGAAATCAAGCCCCTGCTTTGCGAGAAGAGGCGCCAAAGCCGAGAAACAACATGACATCAAGACCTCGGGCTCAACCTGGCGAGCGCTAACGCGCCTAGCATCAGACCCAAATCGCGCAGGGCGACGTCGTAGTAACCAGGACTGGTGAGAAGGTTAATGATGATCAGCAGCAGCCACGCAGCCACAATGTAAGCGAAAACTCGCGGCTTAACAAACACTCCAATCCCAGCGATGATCTCGATGATACCAACCACGAGCATGAATTGATGACCGTGGCCCGCGAAGACATTGTTTGCGATCGGGGACAGGTATTTATCCCAGTCAACCAACACATGGAAGAATTTGTCTAAGCCGGCCAGAATCGGCGCCACAGTGAAGCCGAAGCGGAGAATCTGAAATGCTTGCTCAGCAGATCGATTTCCTGCGGAGCTGTCAGTTAAGTTTGCTATAAAGTTGTTATTTCAGGCGACCCATCGATTGACAAGTCAAAACCAATCCAAACAAAGCGTAGCTCTCGCTGTCTAAGATGGACAATGACGATGAAACTCTGCGTTTATTTTTTGTTCGCGGCGACGGCGTTAACTGTCAATCTTGCCCACGCCGCTGAGCCAACTACTCCGACAACCAAGACCGCGATCTTTGCCGGCGGCTGTTTTTGGTGCATCCAACCGGCCTTCGATAAGGCAAAAGGCGTGATTAAAACCGTCGTTGGTTACTCTGGCGGGACGGAACCGAATCCCACATACGAGCTCGTCTCCTCGGAAAAAACCGGCTACCGCGAATCAATCGAAATCACATATGATCCGACGAAGATTTCATTCGATCAGTTGCTCGACATCTATTGGCGGCAAATCGATCCGACACAGGCCAACGGCCAGTTCACCGACAACGGACCGAGCTATCGTGCCGCAATCTTCTACAAGGATAATGAGGAAAAACAGATTGCCGAAACTTCAAAAGAAAAGCTCACCCGCTCAGGAAAATTCGACAAACCGATCGTAACCGAAATTCTGCCAGCGATGAAATTTCATCCAGCCGAAGCGGACCACCAGAAATATTACCAGCAGAACCCGGAGCGCTTCGAGGCATTCGAAAAAGGATCGGGTCGCGTTTCGTTCGAAAAGAAGACGTGGGGAGAGGATCGGTAAGCTCGTATATTTTGAACCTCTGCGAATGCAGATTTGCCTCTGCGTTTCGATTTCCATAACATTGCACGAGAAATTGTGCCAAAGTTGTCTCGATCCCGGTGTCATTGGCCATTGGTTATCACAGCGATAGCGGGTGCAAGCGGCCTGACTTTGATTTCGCTTCATAATTTTCGCCGCGAAGCGCCGCCGCCGGAGAATCGTCCCATCAAATCGCAAATCGCTGGTTATGTCACGTCGAACACGTGCCGATCGTGTCACTCCGGAAATTATGCGAGCTGGCACGCGTCGTTTCACCGCACGATGACGCAGGTCGCAACGCCGGCGAGCCTGCCGGCGAACATGGACCGACTCGAACTCGCGTTCGACGGGACCGAATACAAAGTCGAACGCCGTGGCGACACGTTCTTCGTTCGCAAACGATCACAGGGCAGCGGCTACGGCGACGCACAACAAGTCGTGCTCGTAACGGGTTCGCACACCCTGCAAGTCCCGTGGCTCGAAACCGGTCAGGGTCGCACGCTGGAGCAATTTCCCTTCGCCTACATCGTCGCCGAGAAAATGTGGTCGCCAGTAACCGAGACATTTCTGATGCCGCCCGGCTTGAAGGACTATTATCCAATCGGGGCATGGAACGGCGCCTGTATGGATTGCCACGTCACGCAAGGCCAGTCGCGTTTTGTGGAAGGCAATAAGTGGGACTCAAATGTCGCGGAGTTCGGGATCGCTTGCGAGGCGTGCCACAGCGAAGGAGCTGAGCATATCGCGCTCAACCGTAATCCCATCCGCCGATTCAAGATTTATCTCACAACGAAATCTGACCCAACCATGACGAACCCTTCGCGCTTAAAGGGTCCGGACTCAGCGCTCGCTTGCGGTCAATGCCACAGCGTCTGGGCCTTTAATAACATGACGGATAAAATCGATTTCAATCGCCACGGCACCACCTTTCGTGCGGGCGGACACGATCTCGCGCAGCGTTTTGTCGTGCAGCCAAACACGTCCGATCACAGCGACCAGAAAGATTTTATTCGCCGGACCGAGCCGGGTTTCTTCGGCAACAGATTCTGGGGTGATGGAATGATTCGAGTAACGGGACGCGAATTCAACGGCGTACAAGCGTCGCCTTGTTTTCGCGGTGGCGAATTCTCCTGCATCTCCTGCCACGAGATGCATTTGGATTCGCCAGGCCACACCGATGTGACAACGTGGGCGCGCAACGGCCAGTTGAAACCGAAAATGGAATCCGACGCGGCGTGCCTGCAATGCCACAAAGATATGAGCGCAAGACTCGTCGCGCACACTCATCATCCCGCTGACTCATCCGGCAGCCGATGTTACAATTGCCATATGCCACGCACGACATTTGGTCTACTGCACGCGATGCGTAGCCATCAGGTCTCGTCGCCGACCGTGCGGGAAAGTACTGCTTATGGACGTCCGAATGCCTGCAACCTTTGCCATCTCGACCAAACCCTCGCCTGGACTGCCGAGAAACTTCACGCCTGGTATAACCAGCCCATGGCAGATCTGCCGCGAGACGATCAAACCATCTCCGCGGCGGTGCAGTGGATCTTGAAGGGCGACGCCGGTCAGCGCGTACTCATGGCCTGGGGTTTTGGCTGGGAATCCGCGCAAGAAATCGCCGGCCGCGATTGGCTTTATCCTTACCTCATTTACAGCCTGACCGATCCCTACGCCGCGGTTCGTTTCGACGCGTGGAAATCGCTGCAAACGTTGCCCGGTTTTCCGAATTTTTCCTTCAACTACACTGCGACCGACCGCCTCCTGAGCGAAGCGGCTACGCGGGCTTACGAAAAATGGTTGCACGAAGTGCGCAGTCCCAACGCAGTTTATCGCCCTGAGATGCTGCTCGATTCGAATGGGCGTTGGCGGCAAGATATTTTCCAACGCCTTCGAACCGAGCGCGACGATAAGCGGATTCTCCTGGCGGAATGAGGCGCTCAACTCCCCGCGTCAGAACCATCAAAAAGAACGCCGACCGAAATTTGCGCTTCGGCTGGTGGTCGCTTCTTGTCTTCTTGTCACTGGGCGGCGCGCTGGAAACCTTGCACGGCTTTAAAATTGGCTGGTATCTCGATGTCGGCAACGAGATGCGACGATTGATGTTCACGCTCGCGCATGCACACGGCACACTCCTTGCGGTGGTCAACATCATTGCCGGGTTGACGGCGCGAAATATCGAGCGCTTCGAGCTTCAGCGATCGATCTCATCCGCGTTGATTTTGGCCGCGATCCTTCTCCCAGGAGGGTTCTTCCTCGGAGGAGTTGTCACCTACGGCGGCGACCCGGGACTGGGCGTCTGGCTCGTGCCAGTCGGCGCGGTCCTGCTGTTTTACAGCATTGCCCGCATCGCGCTAGATCTCTCGAAGCTTAAGTAGGGAAGCGGCAAGCGACATGAAACATCTTCTCTTTGCAGCCATCTGGCTTTGCACCTTCACCATTTACGCCGAGTTGCCGACGCTCATTCCACGCGAAATTCTGTTTGGTAATCCGGAACGCACCGACCCGCAGATCTCGCCCGGTGGTTCGCAGCTCACTTGGCTCGCACCAGACAAGAACGGTGTGCTCAATGTTTGGGTGAGCGCGATGGACGGCGCGAATCTGCATTCGGTCACCAACGAAACAGACCATCCTATTCACTATTACAGATGGGCAGCCGACGGGAAACATATCCTCTATCTCCATGACAATAACGGCGACGAAATCGACCACCTCTTTTCGGCCGATCTAACGACCAGCAACGTCCGCGATCTGACGCCTTTCCGCGCCGTGCGAGCGCAGAATGTCCAGACCGATTCACAACACCCCAAGTCTCTTCTGGTCGCGCTCAACCTGCGCGATCGGAACTCCTTTGACATGTACCGGGTGGATCTCGAAACGGGCGCCATTACTCTCGAAGCTACGAACCCCGGTGACGTGCTCACCTGGAAGACCGACAACGATTTCGTCATCCCCGCCGCCACTGCCTTCGATGGGAAAACCGGCCGCACGATCATCCGAGTGCGCGACGCGACCGATAAACCATGGCGCGATCTTGTTGTGATGCCTTTTGAGCGGGCGCTCTTTGCCGGGGAGGTCGTGAACGGTTCGCTCATTGCCGGCTTCGATCCCGATGGCGAAAGCTTGCTCATCGATTCGGCGCTGCACTCAGACAAGGGCAGATTGGTGCGCGTCGATTTGCGGGACGGCCACGAGCTCGGAGTAGTCGCCGAAGATGCCCGCGCTGATGTCGCCTATTTCTCTGGGAGCCGCCTCGGGCTGGAACCCAGCGTGATTTGCCATCCCGTCACCGGCGCTCTGCAAGCGGTCGAGTTCGATTATAGTACGCCGCACTGGGTTTTTCTCGATCCAAAATTGAAAGCGGATTTCGAGAGCATCAACCGTGAAGTGCCGGGATTTATCGAGCTCGTTAGTCGCGACAACGGTGATGAGAAATGGATCGTAGCCATTCAGCGAAGCGACGCGCCCGACTCCTACTACGCTTTTGATCGGAAGACGAAAAAGCTCACCAAAATGTTCGATTCCAATCCGGACATCCTGCGCTTTCCGCGCGCGTCGAAAAAATCGATCGTCATCAGGGCGCGCGACGGGCTGGAGCTGGTCGGCTACCTAACGACTCCTCCAGGCGTGGAAGCGAACAATCTCCCGCTCTTGCTGCTAATTCATGGCGGGCCGTGGGATCGCGATGACGATAGCTACGATCCCGAGGTCCAGTTGCTGGCAAATCGCGGCTATGCTGTTCTTCAGGTAAATTACCGCGGCTCGACCGGTTTTGGCATCAAGTTCTTCAATGCTGGCAATCTTCAGGTTGGGCTTGGGATGGTGGAAGATCTTTTTGATGCAGTGCGTTGGGTCGTGGATCAAGGGATCGCTGATCCAAAACGGATCGCGGCGATGGGTGGGTCAATGGGAGGCTACGCCACATTACGAGCGCTGGAAATGAGGCCCGACCTTTTCGTTTGCGGCGTTGATGAATTTGGACCCGCCGACGAGGCGACGAGCTTTCGCTCCTTTCCCAGTTACTGGTCGAACATCGCGGCGCGCTGGCGGCGGCGCGCAGGAGATGCCGATCACGACGAGAACTGGAACCGAAAAATCTCGCCTCTTTATCATGTCGATGCCATCCGGGCGCCACTTCTCATCGGCCAGGGCAAAAACGATCCGCGGGTGACGATCGCGAATACGGACGTAATGGTCACGGCGTTGCGCAAGGCACAGCGCGACGTGATCTACGTCGTCTATTCCGACGAAGGGCATGGTTTCGCCCGCCCCGAAAACCAAATCGATTTCTATGGACGCGTGGAAGAATTCCTCGCCAAGCATCTTGGCGGACGTGCGGAACCGTGGAAGAAAATCACCGGCTCAGCGGCTGAGCTACGATGAGACCGGCGTGCAAACGGGTCTGCTTCCAAGACAAAAGCCTTCAGGTCACCCCCAAAGTTGGTTGAGTTTCAATATTCTCCGAACTGGTGCAGCACCATTCACACATTGCAACTTCTTTTACGTCGCGGGCCCGTGGGTTACTTCACCTTGCGCATGGCGTCCTCGACCATGGCGAGATGTCCCTGGAGCGTTGGGAGGGTTTTGGCCGCCCAAGCTTTCACGTCACGATCATCCCCGCTCTTTGCCTCTTTTTGGAACTCAGCAATGTCATTTTTGTGGTCCACCTCAAGCAGTTTCAAATACTGCCTGTCGAAGTCCGCGGCTCCGATGTTTTGGGCCCTAACACCCCGGGTGTCGAATTTGACGCCTTTTCGGTTGGCCAGTTCCGTCAGCTCCTTGTTCGCCTTGGTGTGGTCGGCTACCATCCGTCCGCCGATCCTTTTTACATCCACGCTTTTTCCTTGTTTCTCGGCCATTTTCCCATTCTCCACTTCCTGCTGGCCACCGCCTGCCGCCTTTTGGATAAAGTTCACGTCCTTCTGGCTCATTTTCACGGTCACGGTGCCGGAGGGTGGCGTCGGGGCGGATTTTGCGCGCAGGTGGGGATTGCTCCCGATGCCCGTATCCTCTTTGCCCTCTTGGGCGCGAATGGTTCCGATAACCGACAGACTGCCGGCCATAGTCGCGATGATCGCGAACCGCGAGATTGATATGAATTCTGGTTTCATAGGTTTATTTCTGTTTAGATACTATATATCATCATCGGGACTTTGGCATGTAAAGTTGGAAATTTGGACCTTGGCGCGCCTGTTTGGCTCCCTCTTTCTAACCGGATAGTGTCGTCAATTATTCGTTCGGCCTAATGGCTCACCGAATGGCGGGTGAATAACCTCCGTCCCGCAAACGCATAAAGGATCGTTGCGAACGATACGATTTCTAAATTACTGACCAACTTGGATGCCTTCAGCGGCAGTGCGCTGAGCGTAGAGTTCGCTTAAGCGCCTTGTCATTAGGCCAACCTTGCCATCGCCGATCTGCCGGTCATCGACTTTGATGACTCCCGCCAGTTCGCCCATCGTCCCCGTGCAAAATATTTCATCGGCGCGGTAAACGTCGGCGAGTGTCAGATCGGTTTCCACGCAAGGAATTCTTTGGGCGGCGCAGATTTCAGTCACAGTTGCCCGAGTGATTCCTTCAGGACATGCCACCACTCGGCTCGTAGCTACCTCGGCATTGCGCACGATGAACACGTTTGTTGCGTTCGTCTCCGCAACGAATCCACGCGTGTCGAGCATGAGCGCGTCGTCCGCTTCGGCGCTGTTCGCCTCAATCTTCGCCAAGATTGAGTTGAGCAAATTCGCGTGATGAATTCGCGTATCCAGGATCTCCGGAGGCGGCCGACGGATTTTGCTCGTGATCAAAGTCAGCCCGGTTTTCGCGTAGACCGGCGCTTTATGTTCGGCGAGAACAATCAGCGTCGGGCCGCTTTGATTAAGCCGTGGATCCATTCCGGAGGTGATTTTCACTCCACGCGTCAGGCTGAGACGGATGTGCACGCCATCACACATTCTGTTCGCAGCGAGTGTGCGCTTGATTTCCTCGATGATTTTTTCGCGCGGCGGGATTTCCGGGAACGACAACAAAACCGCGGATCGATGCAGCCGATCAAGATGCTCGTAGAGCTTAAAAATGCGTCCGTTGTATAGCCGCAACCCTTCCCAAACTGCGTCGCCGGCTTGCACGACGGAATCAAATGGGCTGATCCCTGCTTCATCACGATGCACCAGCCGCCCGTTGATGTTTACAATCAGATCGCGGTTCTTCTCATTAAATTGCTGCAACATGAAAAGAAGAAAGGATTAATCAGGAAAACGGGAAAAGAAATTAAATGAGATTGCTACCATTTCCTGAGTTCTTGCTTTCTTAATTCAATTTTGTGTCTCAGCGCAGGCGATATTTGTAGAGCCGATCATAGCATTCGCGGCACCGCTCATGAATTTCGTGCAAACGCTTCGGCACGGGCTCATCTTTCGGCTGATACGGCAGAAACGATGTCGATCTTGCCACGTCGCCGTACCAATGCTTCGCCCAAACGCCATCGGTTTCGCGCAAACCCGGCGGCCAAGAGAGCATCGATTCGCTAAACTCAATACCAGCCGCATCACAAAGTCGCCGCAAGACCCGCTCGGGATCTTGTTGAGTATCTCGGGCGTCGATAACCGGTGGCACCGACGCGGTTTTTTGGCGTACCCAATCAAAAATCTCCGCTTGTTGTACAAACCCAAGATCTTCCAGCGTCGGGTCGCTTTGCTTCTTAACGTAGGACAGGATCACCTCGCGCGGATCGCGAATGAGAAAGCAATTCGTCACAGCGACAAGCCATTCTCGGTCGATTTCCGGCAGCAGATGATGCGTCATTTGTTTCTGATAAAAAATCTGGGAGGGCCCTTTGTGACGCGGCTCTGGAATCGGTCCCATTAGTTGCGCAACCACTTTCCGCCAATCGGTCTCGCCATGCGCGAGCACTTCATCAGCACCAGGATGGTTTTTTCCGGTCATCTTTAGATAAAACGCGTAAAACGGCTCATCGATCACAAATGTGTCCGGCCGATTTCCCCATGCGCGCATCATCGCCGTCGAAATGTTTCGCGGCCCAGACCACATTGCGATCCGGATCGGCTCGTCCTGGCACATCGATGCAGACTCCGCCTCGTCCGCACTTTTTGCTAGCGGAACTCGATTTGCCGACAGGAAACTTCGTTGTAGTCGCTGACTGCGACTAATGCATTGATTAACTGCGGCTACACTTACGACTTCGCGTAAACGCCTAGCAACGGCCGGGGCGACGGCACGTTCGATTTAAAATCGCTTACGAACCCATCCTTCGTGCGGATCTCCACGTGACCAGCTGCTTTGCTCGCGCCATACACCAGCACTGCGCCCAACGGCGCAGCATAGGGATCGGATACCGCGAGCTTCTTGAACCCGTAGTTGCTCACGAGCTCCTGCCCGGCTTGCTTTGCCAACATCGTCGTTGGTCGGGATCGCAACACGCCCGCGGCGACGAGCGCTTCTTTTACGAAGTGCCAGCAAAGCGAATGCGAGTGTGCGTGCGCGCGTTCCTCGGCGATGGTGGCGGCACGGCACAGCTTCGGATCGATCTTCGGATCAAGCTTCGCAAACGGATGAACGATCTTCTTCGGCTGATATTTGTCGATAATCTCAACTGAGCGCCGTTTGCCGGAGGCATCTTTATAATCAAACTTAGGTTTCGGCGACATGGACATGTTTAGCGCCGAGACTGGGCGCGGCCAAAATGCCATACCGCAAAGAGTGATGACGATAAGGGGGGTAATTTTTCGCATAAAGAGCGCGCCATATCGACTATTTTGGCTTCCCCTGCAACTGATTTTTTCAAGAAAATTTCGGATTTTTTTCGTCCCCGTCCAAATGGATCAACCAAGGCTCCCCGTTTCGCGAATCTGTCCCAATTGGAGGCAGGGAAGGCAGCTCCTAGAGCCCCGAGACAAACTGAACCATTCGCTGACGCATTTTTGCGTCAGGCAGCAGACGGCCGACGCCGGCTTGCATATTGTCCTCGAGATGGCGCGGATTATTGGTCGCTGGGATCACGCAAGTCACCGCCGGGTGCGCGACGATCCATTTCAGAAAGAACTGCGCCCAAGATCGACAGTCGAATTCGGCCGCCCAGTCAGGCAACTGTTTGGTCCGCACATGCTGAAACAAACCGCCCCCACCAAATGGACGATTAATGATGACCGCCATGCGAAGCTCCTGGGCCAGCGGCAGAATGCGTTGCGCCGCTCCAAGTTCCATGACCGAGTAATTGATCTGGACGAAATCGGGTTTGTGACTGCGCATGATTCTTTCTACTTCGCCAAAGCCACGCGCTTGTGAATGCGTGATGCCTGTGTAGCGGATGCGTCCCTTCGTTTTCCACTCACGAAGTGAAGACATTTGCATTTCGACATCGACTAAATTGTGGACCTGCATCAGGTCAATTCTTTTGGTTTGAAAGCGCTCCATCGACCGCTCCATCATTTGGATCCCCGCCTCTTTACCCGCGGTCCAGACCTTGGTGGCGATAAAGAGCGAATCGCGCAAATGCAATTTGGCGGCGAGTTCGCCGATGACACCTTCGGCTGGACCGTACATCGGTGAAGAATCAATCACGCGGCCACCCCGCTTGACGAACAGGGACATCACTTCTTCGAGTTGCCTTCTGTTCTCTGGCGTAAGATCGACATCGAACGCGTTCCAGGTGCCGAGCCCGATGACGGGAAGTTTTTCACCCGAAGAAGGAATCGCACGTGCCAGCATACTTGATGATTGACCTGCCGCTTGGGCGCGCGACGTAGGAATCTGTAACAGCAAGCCGGCTGCGCCGGCACCAATTAGTCTGGACGCCTCACGACGCGTAAGACTGCTCCTTGTCATGTCGAATCGAAATGAAAGAATCTCTCATTGTTATCCGAACGAGATCAAGAGAGATTCCTCGACTTGGCTCGGAATGACAAGAAGGCTAAGCGTGCACATGAGGGGCAACTCGCCGTGAATTTATCAAACTTTCCGCTGTCGCCGGGGCTTACGTTTCCTTGGGCGGAAGACCGTTTCGCGCTTCCCTCCACTCGGGATCGCATAGCTTAAAATGAAACATTTTTTCGGCAAAATCGTTGACGTAAAACCGGACGAGATTCGGGCGCTCTGGCTCGGGTTTGTTTTTCATTTTCTGATTCTCACGGGCTACTACATCATGCGGCCGATTCGCGACAGCATTGCTGCGAGCAACCGGCTGGAAACGCTACCCTGGATGTTTACTGCCACGCTTGTGGGGATGTTGATCGCCAATGCCGTCTTCGCGGCGATCGTGGCGCGAATGTCGCGAAGAAAGTTTATTCCAATCGCCTACGCGTTTTTCATTTTCAATCTCGCGCTCTTTTACGTTCTGATGCGGAGTTGTCCACCCGCGCAACAAGTTTGGATCGGCCGTGCCCTGTATGTCTGGGTGAGCGTTTTCAATCTATTTAATACCGCCATCTTCTGGGCTTTCATGACCGATCTGTTCACAGTCGAGCAAGGCAAGCGGCTTTATGGGTTCATCGCAGTCGGCGGTTCGCTCGGCGCTATCCTCGGGGCGTACATTACCAAGCATTATGTTCGAGACATAGGGCCGGCAAATCTTCTGGCGATCTCCGCGATAATGTTCGCAGTCGCTGGCTTTCTGGTTCGTTTTTTTCCCAGCGGCTTCGCGGAACAAAAGAAAATTGTCCCGCCGCGCGAAGAGCCGATCGGCGGATCGATCTGGTCAGGTATAACCCACATTGCCCATTCGCCCTATCTCATGGGGCTGGCCGCATCCATTCTCCTTTATACGACGACGTCGACCTGGGCGTACTTTCAGCAGACAGATCTCGCGCGCGAAGCGCTAAAGAGCAGCGACGAACGTACCGTTTTCCTAGCAAACCTTGAGATCTGGGTCAACAGCATCACGGTCATCATCCAGATCTTTCTTACTGGCCGTTTGCTCAAATGGTTCGGCGTTGGGTTCACACTTGTTTCGCTGCCGTTCCTGAGCATGGTTGGTTTCGCCGCGATGGGCGTTGTGCCAAGTCTGGGGTTGTTGGCCGTCTTTCAAGTCGCTCGCCGGGCTGCCGCTTACGCGCTGATGCGACCTTCCCGCGAGATCCTATTCACGGTTTTGCGCCGCGAAGACAAGTACAAGGTCAAGAGCGTGACTGACACCCTAGGATACCGCATCGGGGATCAGCTAGGCGCATGGTCGTATGGCGGGCTGCACGCACTGAGCTTGGGACTTCAGAGTATCAGCTTTGTTGCCGTTCCGGTCGTGGCTGGTTGGTGCGGCCTTAGTCTTTGGCTGGCGCGCAAACAACGCGCTTTAGCTGATGCGCAGCGCGAAGCATTGCCGCCGACCGACGTCCTTGCTTCTGAAGCGGCATAGCAGTGTCGATCGCGGCGTCGCGCTATTTCGCCAGCTCGTAGAGGTATTGGATGAAGGACATGGTCGCGCCATCGAAGCTTTGGACTTTCGGGTTGGCCGATTCGATGACGTAGTATTCGTCGGGCGCGTGCGCGCCGCTGCCGTGACCGAGCCCGAAGTGACCGGCGGGAAGTTTGAGCGGCTCACCAGTAAACACGTAACCAGGATACGAACCGGCGTTGCGCGGCCAGAGCATTGGATCAATTCCGAATTTTTTGTAGCTGGCGACCTGCGCCTTGATGAGCGCGGAATCGGCCGATGTGCTCGTGGGATCGTATCCGCCAGTCATCTTCACTTCGATGTCGCCGAAGCCGCGCTTCGCCAGATGCGCCTTTAACGCAGCGAGTGCGTCGGCCGCTTTTATGTCTGGCACGAGACGCATGTCGATCTTCGCCACGGCGCGATGCGGTAAAATGGTTTTGCCGCCCGGCCCGGTGTAACCGCCGACCAATCCTTCAATGTTAACCGTCGGCTGTGATTCGAGCCGTTCGTTCGCCTGCTCCCACGGCAGATCATTGATCCAACGTTTCACGCTGAACTGTTTCTTCGCCTGCGCTTCGCTCCGCACCTTCGACACACTTTCGATCATCGCTTTCTCTTCGGCGCTCAGTGGTCGCGGCTTTGGATAGTTGTCGATCTTGATTTCATTGCCATCGTCGGACACAAGCGTATCAAGCGCTTTCACCAAGTGCCATGCCGGGCTCTCCACCATGGCCTTGAGCGACGAGTGAATGTCTTTCTCCGGGCCGCGTCCCCATTTTTCGCCACTCGACACCAGCTCGAGCTCAATCACGCCTTTCGATCCGAGGTTTACCGTCACAATTCCATCCAAATCTTGCGTCGCTGAGGGCATGAACACGCCGACAGATTTTTTCAGCGCGGTCAGCACCTCCGGGCGCCTAACGAGTTGTGGAATGTGCGGCGAACCGATCTCTTCTTCGCCTTCGGCCACCATCACCAGGTTCACCGGCATTTTCTTGCCTGCGCCGCGAATCGCATGCAGCGCAGCGAGGAACGCCGCCTCTGGTCCTTTCTGATTCACCGCACCGCGTCCAATCATCACTTTCCCCAGCGGTAGTTTGTCCACGATTCGCGCTTCAGTTGGCGGCGATGTCCATTCCGCTGGATCGAACTGTTTCACATCATACATGAAATAGAGCCCGACCGTTTTCGGCGCGCCCGCATCGAGCGTCGCGAACACGCCCGGTTTGCCGTCCGTGTTGATGACTGTCGCCTTCTGAAATCCCGCATCGCGCGCGAGCTTTGCCATGTACTCCGCGCCTTCCGGATACCCGCGATTCTCCGCCGCGATTGACACCTGGCCAATCCAATCCTGCAACCGTTTCACCGCCTCCTCATGGCGTTTGGCGATTTCGGCTTTGATTGTAGCGAGATCATTTTCACCTGAGAAGACGCGGTCTGCCCTGGCAATGAGAGAGACAATTGCGATCAGTGATAAAATTGGTGTGTTCATAAAGTAAATACTTCCTTAAAGAGCTAAGCTCTCCTGTTTGGCTATCGAGCCGGTGGTGGTCATAAGTCCAGCAAACTTTTTCACCAGCTCGTCGAGCTTCGCGATATAATAATCCACGTTCTCGTCGCGGTTTTGCGGATCGAATGCGGACGCCAACCTGGCGTTTTCGTAGGCAGGGACTTTCCTAGTGGAGCCAATGATGTAGTAGCTGATCTGGTCGCCGGGCCGATAGTTGCGGCCACTCGCTAGCGCGAGCTCATAAGCAGCAGCGCGATTGCGCGCGGACGCGGCGATCTTTTGCCGATATTTGTCGAGCGAGTCTTGAAGCGTATCGGTTTTCATCAACATGTCGATACTCCATTCCCGGTTGCGAATCTTCTGTTCAAATTCATTGCGTAATTCACCGATTGCTTCCGGTTTTCCTTCCATGAGCAGCTTGATCATTTCCTCGAGGAAAATGCGCTGGAACTTTTCGAGTCCGCGCGATTTGAGAGCGCCGCCTTTAATGATGACGTCGCCGTCGCGGGTAAGGAGGGCGTAATTTTTTGCTTTGTAGCTGAACATCGCGTCGAACTGCTCGTCGAATTCCACTTCAATCCCAGGCGGCAATTCTTTGGCCAAACCTTCGCGCAATTTGTTGATGTCGATGTCAGGCGGCGGGGTGAAGTAAATTCCATCGGTGTCCACCTCGATCACCCGCGCATCACGCGCGTTTAACCACTCAATCATCTTTTTCAAGAGATCGCGCCCAATCTGCGTGACCCGCGCCGCGGCATCGAAATCGGCGAAACTTCCCTGAGCGAACCCGAGATAACCATAGAAGCTGTTGAGCAGGATTTTGAACGTGTTTTGAAAGGCGTGGAAATGATGCGCGCGCGCCGTGTCACCGCTCTTCTCAGCTGCGCGCATGTCCGCTTTCGCTTCGAGTCTGAAGGTCCGTAGATCGGTAAGTAGATGGCGGAAGATTTGCAGCTGGTCGGTTTGTGGGAAGCAAGCAAACTGCAACATTACCGAGGGATAAAGCGAGGCGACGTCGCAATGCCACACGTTGCGGGCGACGCCGGTGAAGAAAATGTCGGTGTAACCGCCTTCGAAACCGCGCACCATCGGCAGCTCGGGAATGGAATGCCGTTGCCTGAAATATTCGCGCAGAAACAGCGCATTGATCCGCGTAGCATTGCCCCGGACGATCACGTCCTGGTAGTTGTATGGAAAAATCTGGGCCTGAATGAAGTAGCTTGCGCTTAACAGTTCCGATAACGCGCGCGTCTCTCGTACACCGCACAGTGCGCGCCGCCGAAATGCTTCCGAACTTTCCAGATAGGCGCGCTGCAATTCTTTCCCGGTTAGCGCGGAAATCTGTTCGCCGTCACAAAGTTCAAAATGCCGGGCGACATCGGTGCGCTCGAAACCGGCCAGGGAACGCATACCGACATCGTAAAATTGCGCGAGCAAAAAAGTATCGACGAAATGGCGGCCACCGACTGTGAACTTCGGATAATCGATTGTCTTCTCTGCGATCTGCAGCCGCGAAGGGCGGGAACGTAAAAAGCCGCCGCTTCGTCCCCAATCTAGTTTTGTTTTCGTTTTCTTGGCGCGCTGGACTAGGTAGGGCAGATCGAACCGAAAGAGATTGTGACCCTCGATCACGTCCGGATCGCGCTCTTTGACAAGACTCGTTAGGCGCTTGAGCGCGTCGTGCTCGGATTGTTCGACATTTTTTGGATCAATAATGAGGAGTTCCTCCCAGCCAGTGTTATCCGAGACCGTGATGCTCATGATGTGATCTTTGTCGCCGGGTTCATCGACCCCAGCTACGGAGAGCACTTCGATCTGCATCCGCTTCAGTTCTTCAAACCGCAGGTCTTTAAACAACGTGCGTCCGGTCGCGGTCAGATAGTGCTGCACGGGATCGGTGAACGCGAAGAAATCGCGTCCGGCGTTTCTCAATCCGTTGCGCAATGCGATCAGTTCTTTCCAGCTATCAACCGTGACCAGCCAGCCGTATTTAAGACTGCTTTCAAGCTTTTCGGATTCGATGCCAAGATCCAGAACATCCGAGTCGCACCAGACAAAAGGGTGAAACGGTTCAACTTCGACGACTGTCAATCCACCTTTTCCCCGGCGATAAACTTTAACGGTTCCGGTTTCGCCCAATTCAATCGCGACGATCCGCGGCGTTCGATCGGCGCCGAAGAGCATGGTGTTCTTCTCAAATTCCATCGTGGATCAAGAGAATCGGAAAAATGAATTAGGAAAGCAGGAAAAGAGGAAATTGAATCTCGAAAGCCAGGAAACATGAAGATTTCGTTTTGTTTCCTCGCTTACTGGTTTGGTGATTCATGTATTCCGAGTTTTCTGTTATAGGTGCAGGATGAAGAATTGTTCATTGGCGATCTTTTTAACGTCGATCTTGGCTCCGCTGCTGGCGTTCGGGCAGCCGACGCCGCAATCCATCGCTGATGCGGAACTGCCGTCGTTGCTCACGATTTACAAAGACATTCACAGTCATCCGGAACTTTCCACAAAAGAGCAGCGGAGTTCCGCGATTGTGGCGAAGGAATTACGCGCTGCCGGCTGTGAAGTTACCGAGAATTTCGGGCATTACGATAAT
>Ga0209474_10002097_pt1 | contig 18648 bp, 15 predicted proteins | sample GraSoiAngelo_145_FD_185902 | JGI IMG/M metagenome (GOLD analysis project Ga0209474, IMG submission 185902) | Grasslands soil microbial communities from the Angelo Coastal Reserve, California, USA - 14_1009_05_20cm (SPAdes) (version 2) | ecosystem: Environmental > Terrestrial > Soil > Grasslands... | reverse complement strand
GGTTTGCAAGACAATCTGATTCCGGGTAGCGCACGCGTCTCGCGTGTTGGTTTCGGCGTCTCGCCGAAACGGACTTTAGTTCTTCTCTCTGGGGAGCGCGGGCTGCTAGCCCGCAGTTGCCGGCAGCCTGCCGGCAACTCCTGTACGTGCCGAGGGATCGGTTGAATCTTGCAACAGTTTCGGCAAGCTGCCGAAACTTACAGGCTGGCAGCCTGTGCTCCCCCGAAATGAGCTATCCGGCAACGCAGTGTCGTAGGTGCCCGGTGGCTGGCCGCGTTGAACAATCTTTGGCGTAAAGTCCGCGCTCCGAGGACGGGATCGCCAACACGCGAGACGCGTGCGCTACCCAAATCAATTTGCTGCGACGATTATTCTTATTCGCCCACGCTTCTCTGCAAAACGGCTCGCGCGTATTCGCGATTGAGTTTGGCGATGAAACTGGCGCTGATTTCCGCCGGGCACACTGCTTCGCATTCGTAAGTGTTCGTGCAATTGCCGAAACCTTCTGCGTCCATTTGCCGCACCATTTTTGTCACCCGCAAGGTCCGTTCGGGCGCGCCTTGCGGTAAAAATGCGAGATGTGACACTTTTGCCGCGGTGAAAAGCATCGCCGAAGCATTCGGGCAGGCCGCGGCGCAGGCTCCGCAACCGATGCACGCGGCCGCTTCTATCGCCAGATCCGCGTTATGTTTTGGGACCGGAATGGAATTCGCTTCCGGCGCGGAGCCGGCGCGTGCTGCGATGAAACCACCAGCTTGCACGATGCGATCAAGCGCGCTCCGATCGATCACCAAATCGCGCACCAGCGGAAATGGTTTCGCTCGAAATGGCTCGACCGTGATTGTCTTGCCATCATCAAAAGACCGCATGTAAAGCTGGCAGGCGGCCGCGGGATGCTTTGGGCCGTGCGCTTGTCCGTTAATCGTTAGCGCGCAGGCGCCACAAATTCCTTCGCGGCAATCGGAGTCGAATGCAATCGGCGCTTCGCTCCGTTCTGTGAGCTCATCGTTAACGATATCGAGCATTTCCAGGAATGAGGTATCCGGGGCAATATTTCGCGCTTCATAAGTGGCGAATTTGCCTTTCGATTTAGCGTTCGCCTGTCGCCAGACATTGAGTTGGAAATTCACGAAAATGTTAAGTGTTAAGCTTTAAATTTTAAGTTCAGGAGGGTGAGCAAAGGCATTGCCTTAAAGCTTGAAGCTGTGAGCTTAAAGCTCATTTGTAACTCCTTTGCGTAAGATGCACCGCCTCAAAATGCAGCGGCTCGCGATGCAATTTCGGACGCTCTACTTTTCCATTCCCCTGAAATTCCCACGCGAAAACTGCGGCAAAATTTTCATCGTCACGCTGGGCCTCGCCATCGGGCGTTTGATGTTCCTCTCGGAAATGGCCGCCGCATGATTCGTCCCGCTCGAGGGCATCGATGCACATCAATTCGGCGAATTCGAGGAAATCAGCAATGCGCCCGGCGCGTTCGAGCGACTGGTTGTAGCTTTCGCCTTCGCCGGGGACTCGCACCTTTTTCCAAAATTCATCGCGCAAATCCGGAATTTTCTCGAGCGCCTCGCGTAACCCCGTCGCATTTCGCGCCATACCGCATTTGTCCCAAAGCAGCAGACCCAGCTCACGGTGGAATGAGGTGAGTGTGCGTTCTCCATTCACCTCCAGCAATTTTTTCACGCGTGCTCGGACTTCGGATTCGACCAACTTGAATTCCTCATGATCAGTCGAAGGCCGTTTCCCGATTTGTCCGGCGAGATAATTTGGCAACGTGTAGGGCAAAACAAAATAACCATCGGCCAACCCCTGCATGAGTGCGCTCGCTCCGAGCCGGTTCGCGCCGTGATCGGAAAAGTTCGCTTCCCCGATGACATGCAGACCCGGGATGTTGCTCATCAAATTGTAATCGACCCACAATCCGCCCATGGTGTAATGCACTGCCGGATAAATCCGCATGGGTGTCTTGTAGGCGTCTTCGGCCGTAATTTTTTGGTAGATATCGAAAAGATTTCCATAGCGCTCGCGAATGGTATCTTCGTTCAAACGGGAAATGGCGTCGGCAAAATCGAGATAAACGCCGCGTCCCCCAGGTCCGACACCACGTCCTTCGTCGCATACTTCCTTGGCTGCGCGTGAGGCGATGTCGCGGGGTGCGAGATTTCCGAAGCTTGGATATTTTCGCTCGAGGTAATAATCGCGATCCGCATCCGGAATTTCGTTCGGCGGTTTGGCGCAATCTTCAGTCCGTTTCGGCACCCAAACGCGTCCATCGTTGCGCAGCGATTCAGACATCAAAGTCAGTTTTGATTGATGATGACCGGTTACGGGGATGCAGGTGGGATGAATTTGGGTGAAGCAAGGATTGCCGAAGAGGGCACCCCGTTTGTAAGCGCGATAGGTCGCGGTGACGTTGCAGCCGCGCGCGTTGGTCGAAAGAAAGAAAACATTGCCGTAACCCCCGGTCGCGAGAACTACGGCGTCGCCCGCGAAGGCCTGGATTTGCCCCGTACAAAGATTGCGGGTGATGACGCCCTTGGCATGACCATCAACTAAAACAAGGTCGAGCATCTCGGTTTGCGGAAACATTTTCACCGTGCCGAGCGCAATTTGGCGGCACAGCGCCTGATAAGCGCCGAGCAAAAGCTGCTGGCCGGTTTGGCCGCGGGCGTAAAACGTCCGCGAAACCTGCGCTCCGCCGAAGGAGCGATTGGCGAGGAGCCCACCATACTCACGCGCGAACGGGACACCCTGCTCGGTGCATTGATCGATGATGAGATTGCTGACTTCAGCCAGCCGGTAAACGTTCGCTTCTCGTGAACGGAAATCGCCTCCTTTGATCGTGTCGTAAAACAATCGGAACACGCTGTCGCCGTCATTTTGATAATTTTTGGCAGCGTTGATGCCCCCCTGCGCCGCGATCGAATGGGCGCGACGCGGCGAATCCTGATAACAAAAACATTTCACCCGATAACCAAGCTCGCCCAGGGTGGCCGCGGCCGATCCGCCAGCCAGTCCCGAACCCACCACGATGATCTCGAATTTCCGGCGATTATTTGGACTAACGAGACGGGAATTATTCTTGTGGTTCCGCCATTTTTGCTCGAGTGGACCAGGCGGAACTTTGCCTTCGAGTTTTCCGATCATAATTGCTGCGCGGGGTGGATGAGACCGAGCAAAACTGCGACCGGGATGGCGGTGTAGCCAATGAAAAGAAGCCAGGCGAAAACACGCGCGCCAAATGCAAGCTGCGGCGTCAACTTCTTGTCGTTCAGACCGAGCGATTGGAAAAAGCTCGAAGTGCCGTGGGTAAGATGAAGGGTGAGCAAGAACAAGCCGATGATGTAAAAGGCCGAGACGTAAACATTTTGGAACCCATAAACCATCATCGAATAAACGTCGTAATGATTGAGCGGATCGTTTTTCAACATTGGAAAACGGGCATTGAATTTTCGGCCGGTAAAATGAAGGAGATGAAAAACGACGAAAGCGAGCACAACCAAGCCGCTCACGACCATGTGGCGTGAAGCGTAGCTTGCTTTGATGTAATTCCTTTTTTCGTAGCCCTGGGGACGGGCACGCCGGTTATCGAGCGCGAGGCTGACGGTAAAATAAATGTGGAGGAAAACGGCGATCAGAAGCGTGATCCGCACTGCCCAAAGGAGCGGGCCGAGATCACGCAGGTGTTGCGCGTAATCATTGACCCAGCGCGGCCCCAGAAAAATCTGCAGGTTGCCCAAGAGGTGACCAATGACAAACAGCATCAGAATCACGCCGGTGAGGGCGACGATCATTTTCTTGCCGATGGAAGAGCGATAAAAGCCGGGGAAGTTGGTCACGCGGAAATACGCTTAGCGTTTTTATTTTCCCGTTCAATCACGATCAGCGGACAACATGTCCGCCAGGCGCACAGGCTGCGAGCCTGTGTTCCGCAACGGGCGTCCGTCATGGCGGACTCTTATTACGCCCCAGCTCTCTTTTTTATTAACACCGGCCTTCAGGCCGGTGCCTCCGCCGCAGCTTGTAGCAGGAGCCGTTTTCAACGGCTTTTTGTCGTTAAGGCAAGCCGTTAAAACGGCTTGCGTCCCTCTGTAGCATGAAATCACCGGCCTGAAGACCGGCGTTAATAAGAGTGTCATTGGCGCTTCTGGGAGCTTTAGAGCATCACCTGATAGCCTGTGTTCCGTTGCCTGCGTGCCGGGTCGTGTCATAATTCGCAGGTCATGTCCACTGTTTCCGCCGAGTTGCCGCGACGTTCCTTTGGGGAAACGATGCGCGCCGATGTCTGGTGGACGCAGCCGTTGCTGGTGTTTCTTGGCCTTGGCGCATTCATTGTTTATTCGACCTGGGCGGCATTCCAAGGAGCCCATTATTTTTTTGGTAACTACATCTCGCCATTTTATTCACCGGAAATCTTTGGTGATTCGCCCCATAGCTGGTTTGGGACAAAACCGAACTGGTGGCCGGACTGGCTTTTATTTTCGCCCGCGCTCTTGATTTTGTGGGCGCCGGGCGGGTTTCGGCTCACCTGCTATTATTATAGAGGCGCCTACTACAAGGCCTTCTGGGCTGATCCGCCGGCTTGTACGGTAGGCGAGCCGCGCAAGACTTATTTGGGCGAACGTTCCTTCCCGCTTATCATGCAGAACGTTCATCGTTATTTTCTTTATCTCGCGCTGATTTTTATCGTGATTCTTTCAATCGACGTTTGGAAGGCGCTCTGGTTTACCGATTCCGCCGGTAAAACTTCCCTTGGCGTCGGTATCGGCACGATTGTGCTGGCTATTAACGTCGTTTTGCTTGGCGGCTACACCTTTGGCTGCCATTCGCTCCGGCATTTGATTGGTGGATTTCGCGATCAACTTTCACGCGCGCCGGCTTGCAACCAGGCCTATCGTTGCGTCACTTGTTTCAACCGCCGCCACATGCTTTGGGCGTGGATGAGTCTGTTCTGGGTCGGCTTCAGCGATCTTTACGTGCGCCTGTGCTCAATGGGTATCTGGCACGACTTCCGTCTTATTTAGACACTGACCAATCTCTTACCCAAACCGCGCATTCGAAAAGCGAGGACAACCAACAGAATTCCGAAAAGGAGTGCGTACGCTCCGACCCACCAAATCAAGACCAAGGCGCCGGCGGCCGGTTGAAGCAATAGCACAACTCCAAAAGCAACCGAAGCAATCCCGGCCAAAACAAGCAACCATTCATTATTGATTAGCTTGCGCAATTTGATCGCGGCGACGATCTCCAAAATCCCAGTCACCAGTGCCCAGCAGGCGATCAAAATGAGTAGCCCGATGGCAGTGAGGCCGGGCATAACGAAGGCGACCAGCCCGGCGAGGATGCCAAGTAATCCACCAAAGCTGCCGAACCGAGGGTACCCTTTTGGAGCTTTGGCCGCGACTGCTAAGGATAGAACGCCGTTCACCAGCGCAAATGCGCCGAATAGCCAGACCAGCGTGATCAAGGTAGCGCCGGGCCAGATAAACGCCAGCACACCGAAGACTACCGCAGCCAAACCGCGCAAAGCCAGCAGCCACCAATTATGCCTAAGCGTATCGGCAACCGTGCCTGTAATATCAATAGTTCCATTCATCTTTACTTCCTCCATTTTTGGATTTCGATTTTCTTTTCTGCGGCAGATTCATCGTCGACGACGAACGCGCCTTCAGCTGTAATTGCTTTTGATCGGTTAGGTCGAGAATAATTTTGGCACTGTCCTGATTTGTACGAACACGGATCTCAAATGTGCCACCCAGGCTTCCAGCCTTTATCATGCGAAAGACAGGCTGGCCGTTCGACAGGCTTAGCCCGATGGGAGATCCGTCTTCCTGGTTCCGTCGCATCAATGGTTGAGCACATTAAAGTTGGCAGTTAGAAGGTCGATGCTTTAAGGCTCATTCAAGCATGGCTGATTACGAAACTTTTCAGCATGACGTTCTCGTGATTGGTGCGGGCGGGGCGGGGTTGCGCGCGGCAATTGAAGCATCCGCTGCTGGAGTGTCGGTCGGGCTGGTTTGCAAATCGCTTCTGGGCAAGGCGCACACAGTGATGGCGGAAGGTGGGATTGCTGCGGCTCTCGGCAACGTCGACGATCGCGACAATTGGAAAGTGCATTTTGCCGACACGATGCGTGGCGGCCAATACGTGAATCAATGGCGCATGGCCGAATTGCACGCGAAAGAAGCGCCGGATCGCGTGCGCGAGCTGGAAGCTTGGGGCGCAGTATTCGATCGCACCAAGGATGGCCGCATTCTACAGCGGAATTTTGGTGGTCATAAATATCCGCGGCTTGCGCACGTCGGCGATCGGACCGGGCTCGAAATGATTCGGACGTTGCAAGACCATGGTGTGCATCAAGGGATTGAGGTTTACATGGAACACACCGTTCTTGCGTTCCTCAAAGATGGTGAACGGGTCGTCGGCGCCTTTGGCTACGAACGTGAGCGCGGCCGATTCAGAATTTTTCGAGCGAAAGCAATCGTGCTCGCCACCGGCGGAATTGGCCGTGCTTACAAAATCACGAGCAACAGTTGGGAATCGACCGGCGATGGCCTCGCCCTCGGCTACGAAGCGGGCGCGGAACTGATCGACATGGAGTTTGTTCAATTTCATCCCACCGGAATGATTTGGCCACCGAGCGTGATGGGAATCCTCGTGACGGAAGGAGTGCGTGGCGAAGGCGGAATTCTCACAAACAAAGACGGACGCCGTTTTATGTTCGAAGCTATTCCGGAAAATTACAAAGCGCAGACCGCAGACAACGAAGAAGAAGGATGGCGGTATTGTCAGGGTGACAAGAACGCGCGGCGACCGCCGGAGTTATTAACGCGCGATCATGTCGCGCGCTGCATTGTTCGCGAAATCAAAGAGGGACGGGGGAGTCCGCACGGTGGCGTTTACCTGGACATCGCCTGGATCAAGCAAAAGCTGCCGAATGCGTCCGACTATATAAAAAGAAAATTGCCGAGTATGTATCACCAGTTCAAGCAACTGGCCGATATCGATATCACTGAGCAGCCGATGGAAGTCGGGCCGACCACGCACTACGCCATGGGCGGAATCCATGTCGATCCCGACACCCAAATGTCGCGTGTGCCCGGATTATTCGCGGCGGGGGAATGCGCCGCCGGCATCAACGGCGCGAACCGGCTGGGCGGCAATTCTCTTTCTGATATTGTGGTTTTCGGAAAACGCGCCGGCGAATTCGCCGCAAAATTCGCAAAGGAAAATTCGCTGGGCAAGATCGAGCAGGACAAGATCGAGATCCTCGCCCGCGAGGCATTGGCACCGTTCGAGCGTGGCGCCGAAGAGAATCCTTATACGGTGCAACGCGATTTGCAAGAGGTGATGCAAGCCGATGTCGGCATTGTCCGCACTGAATCGGAAATGAAATCTGCACTCGAACATTTAAAAACGTTCCGGGAACGCGCGAACCGCGCCGGTGTCACCGGCCATCGTGAATTTAACCCTGGCTGGCACACCGCGCTCGATCTGAAAAATTTGCTCATGGTTTCCGAAGCGATCGCGCGTGCGGCATTGGAAAGAAAGGAGAGTCGCGGCGCGCAATTTCGTGAAGATTACCCAAGCAAGGACGAACGCTATGCCAAAGTGAACACGATGATTTCGAAAGCGCCCGATGGCTCCATGCAAATCCGATTGGAGCCGTTGCCGGAAATGCCGGATTATCTCAAACAAGTGATTGAGGAAAATCGTTGAAAGCGAGATTCGAGAGTCGAGAACCGTGAATCGGCAATCTACATTTGAGGACTTGGAAGTGTACCAGGTAGCGCGGGAATTTCGGAAAGCCATGTATCGGTTGGCTAGGCAGTTGCCGGAAATCGACAAATTTGGCTTAGTGAGTCAAGTCCGCCGCGCGGCCCTCTCTTTAACTAACAACATCGCAGAAGGTCACGGTAGATTTCACTATTTAGATCAGATCAAGTTCACGCTTCAATCTCGGGGTTCCCTCGAAGAATTGATTGACGACCTGAATGCCTGCCATGATGAACAGTACGTGGCGACCGAACAAATTGCGTCCCTCAAAGCAGAGGGCTGGCGGGTGCGACAACTAATAGACGGTTACATTCGCTATCTACGTCAGCAAAAAAATGCCCCTTCGACGGTCGAAGAGACGCCACCGAGCTACAATGATTCTCTGGGGCTCGAAGACGATTCACGATTCACGATTTAACGATTCACGATCTCCAATGAATGCCACTTTCAAAATCTGGCGCGGCGATGCGAGCGGCGGCGAATTTCGCGAATACACTACCGAAATATCCGAGGGCATGGTTGTGCTCGATGCCGTGCACGACATTCAGCGGACGCAGGCGAACGATCTGGCCTGTCGCTGGAACTGCAAGGCGGGCAAGTGCGGCTCATGTTCGGCAGAAGTAAACGGAATGCCGAAGCTCATGTGCATGACGCGAATGAGCGATCTGTCGCGGGAGCGGCCGATCACGATTGAGCCGATGAAAGCATTCCCAGTCTTGAAAGATTTGATCACCGATGTGTCGTGGAATTTTCGGGTGAAAAAGCAGATCAAGAAGTTTAAACCGCGCCCGCCCGATGCGCCGGATGGCACCTGGCGGATGCAACAACAAGACATCGATCGGGTGCAGGAATTCCGGAAATGTATCGAGTGTTTTCTTTGTCAGGATGTCTGCCACGTCTTACGCGATCATCAGATGCACGATCGCTTTATCGGACCGCGCTTTTTGATTTACGCGGCCGCGCTCGAGATGCACCCGCTCGATACGGAAGATCGGGTGGGGGAATTGCGCGAAGCCCACGGTATCGGCTACTGCAATATCACGAAATGTTGTACCAAGGTCTGTCCGGAGGAGATTCAAATCACGGACAACGGAATCATTCCGTTGAAAGAACGGGTGGTGGACGAGTTTTATGATCCGCTGGGATGGATTTGGCGGCTGGGGAAACGGAAGGGTGAATCGTGAATCGGTTTGTATTTAGCGATTTAACGATTTAACAAATCACCATCTTCGCCATGTCGGAACTGAAACAGCTCTCAACGGACGCGATCCCGGGCGCGCTGGAAAAAGCGGAACGCTACCGCCTACTAAACGAACCGGCCGAAGCGGAAAGCATTTGTCTCGACGTTTTGGCGGCAGAGCCGGAAAATCAGGAGGCCTTAATTATATTGTTGCTGGCAGTGACGGATCGTTTCAGCAAGAGCTATGGTGTGAGCGATACGCAAGCGAAAGAAATTCTGCGCAGGATTACGGGTGAATACGAACAAGCCTACTATAGTGGCATTCTCGCAGAGCGCCGCGCAAAAGCTCAGCTTGCGCGCGGCACACCCGGTTGCGCGCATCAGGCCTACGAGAGTCTGCGCGAAGCAATGCATTGGTTCGAAAAAGCTGAAGCTATTCGCCCGCCCGGAAATGATGATGCCCTTCTACGCTGGAACACCTGCGCCCGTATGATCGCACGCAATCAACTCACCGCCCGAGAAGAAGAACGAGCCGAGCCTCCGCTGGAATAATCCGGCCGCTGCGGCGAAACGTCGGCACCCGCCGTCTCGCCGAGAGGCTGAGGACCCTCTCCAGGTTTCGTCGCGCCGTCCAGAACCTGGCGGTAGAAACCTTCGAGCGTGCGGGCACTCTTTTCCCAATCAAAGTTCTGCGCGTAAAAGTTCAACGCGCCTTCACTCAGGCGCTGCACCAAGGCCGGATCCTTTCGGAAGTGGATTATGGTCTGGACAATTCCCAACGCATCGACCTTCGGCAAAACCCACGCGTGCACCCCGTGTTGAACGAAACGACCAACGTTAGTTTGCGGCACGACAACTGGCCGCCCCATCGCAAAAAATTCCGGCACTTTCGACGGCAGTCGGTACTCGTTGAATTCATCCGCAGTCCCAGGCTGGATCAGAAAGTCAGCCAGGCTAAGAACGCGCCCAATTTCGGTATGTTTCAAATAGCCTAATTCAACCGAGTATTTTCGCGCCCATTGCTCGTCAGTTCCGAGAAACGGGTAGTAGTCTCGGCCCGCGCGCACCAAGCTAGTCGGTACTCCTTCACGATTGAGCATCGCTACCGCAAGGTACAGGCTCCGTACTTCACGTGCATTCGCGGCATGGACGTTACCGGTGTAGGAAAGCACGATGCTGTTCACCGGGATGCGCAATTCCTTGAGAAGCACCTTGTCCTTCGGGCGGGCGTAAAATAGCTCCGAACTCGCTCCCGGCCAGAGAAGCAGCCGTGGTGTTGCCGGAGGCACGAACTTCTCCAGCCGATCCATGATGATGGTCATGCCTGAAGCCTCCGCAATAAACTGGCGGTAAAGCCGCGGATGTACAAGCGAAGAGGGAATCTCTTCCTCCGGCATGCCTGCCCCCTCGGCGAACGGCATCCGGAGATTCGCTTCGAAAATCGTCTCTTCGTTATCTTCGAGGTGTAAACAGAGCTCGAACGAGCACAAGCGCCTTAGTTTTTCGCATAGACGCCGCACGTTTTCTCTGGGCGTCCATGCGTGCACCAACTCGGGCGGACGACCATCCTTAAACAATCGTAACCAGTCGCCGCTAATCTCAGAAAAGTTGGCAGTGGCATAATTGCGAGGCCCGAGGTTCTCACAACTGGTCTTGTTTGTTGGCACGGTAACTGCCACGCGATGTCCAAATACCACCAGCTGATTTGCAAAGTTATGGACGTGAATCGCGCTATTCGCTCCGAAGTCGTGATAAAGAACGAAAAGTATATTCACCGTTCAGGAGCCAGGCTGTAGTCACCACGCTCTACATTGAGATTCCGGTTATAGTAGGGATCGCCGCGCTGGATGACCTCTTCCCACTGGTCGAGTAACAGATATCGATCAACTACGTCGTAGTAGCTCTGTCGCGACAAAGACTCGTGATGCAGAAGCACTGCTTGCGGCGTCCAAATAATGCGCAGACCGCGCTCGCGCAAACGCAGGCAGAAATCAAGGTCCTGATAGATGCTAAAGAAGTGTTCGTTCAATTCTCCGACCTCGACGAAGGTGGATTTTCGGACAGCCATGCAGGCGGCTGTAACAGCCGATACTTCGCGCGCACAGGACAGGCTGCCGGCGTAACCGTCCGATTTCGCCCTAAAACCCCGCATACTGTGGTCGGCGGTTCCACGCATCCCGAGGATTACTCCGGCATGTTGCACCGAGCCGTCGTCGTGCAGGAGAAGAGCTCCGACTGCGCCGACGTCGCGCTGCTCAGCATAATAGAGCAGGTGATCGAGCCATTCACGGGAAATGATCTCAGTATCGTTATTGAGAAAGACGAGATATTCCCCGTCGGCACGCCTTGCGGCGAGATTGTTGGCGCGAGAGAAATTAAACGGATTCGGCAGGTAAATGCGAGTAACTGGATAGTGCCGCATGAGCTCGAGTGCCTGAGCGTCGCCTGTATCGTTATCCACCAGAATTACTTCGTAGTTTGGGTACGCGGTAGTCTCAAAAAGGCTTTTAAGGCAACGCGCAAGTAGGTCCGGGCTATCTCTTGTAGGGACAGTGATGCTGATCTTTGGAGAAGAAGAACGCGGCTTTGGAACTATTCTAAGCCGATGGGGAGCTGATCCAGCCCTAGCTTCGGCCGGCAAATTAACTCGCTGGAGGTGAGCATTAACGGCTTTTTCTTGAAGAACTGCCGCTTGAGGCTTCGCTGCCGAAGTTTCAGCAATGCTTCCAGGAGTTTTTCGCCAATGGTAAAGAATTCTGGGCACGTGACCGATGCGAGCGCCAGTCTCGCCAACCCGCAGCATGAACTCAAAGTCCTGCACCCCATCGAAGTTAGTATCAAAGCGGACCCGACAAGCTAAATCGCGCCGAAGACAAAGCAGGTGACCTACATACATAGCCCCGCGAAAATATTCCGGCGACCAGTCCGGCTTGAAGAATGGTTCCGTTAAGAGCCTGCGGTTATCGTCCAGCTTATCCTCATCGGAATAAACGACGTCAAAACCCTGGCTCAGTACATCGTACATTGCCTGCAACGCCTCTGGCGCCAGTAGATCATCGTGGTCCAGAAAACAAACGAACTCACCGCGCGTCATTTCCAGCGCCTCGTTAGCGGCGGCGCTGATGCCTTTGCTTGAGCTTAGCTTCACGTGAATGTTGGGATGCGCCTGGGCAAGAGACTCTAATATTCGTTTTGTCTGCAGATCTTGTGAGCCGTCATCGACCAGGCACCATTCCCAATCGGCGAAACTTTGGTTCAGCAGACTGGCGCCGGCCTCGACGAACCATCGCGGTGCAGTGTTAAAAGTAGGAGTAATCACTGTGATGGTCGGCTTGGCAACATTGGCACGAGCAAGATGTTGCTGAATATGGGGTCCCAGCAGGGGTAGAACTTCATCCGCGCTTACATTGGGATAGAGCACCGGTTGGCTGCCGTTCGCATGAATCGGCCGATCGGGACGCTCAGTGGGAGGAGGCTCAATAGTAGGAGCTGATGTCGAGCGGTGACGCGGCGGGGCAGGCCCAGCGAGCGAGTGCTCCAGCACGAGACGCCACGGCCCATTGTGAGTAATAGCTTCCAGGCGGATAACCGAAGTTTCGGGCGTAACAGGAATCCGGAGCGAAAATCCGCTGTATAGTGTTGCCGGGTCAGCCATCGTCGTTTTCGCGAGGTCGTCCCGCTGCAAGCCGTAGCGCGCGAAGTATGATTTGCGGCCAATCTTCGCGCGCACGCCGACGATCTGCGGGCCACCGCGAGTGAAGCACCACCCGGTGAGCTCAACCGAATCGCGCCGGGCATTCCAAATGCCGGGACCATCGAGCGCGAAAACAATTTCACCGGCCGCTGGCTCGGGCTTGGCCGCTTTACGGCGCGACAGATGTCGCTCCGCTTTCCAAAGCGGTTTCGCCACTTTCCAAACAAATGACTCCTGGATCTCTCTGATCGAACTCTCGCGTTCTTTCAGCCGAACAGCAAAGTCAGCCCGGCGAACCCGGTTCTCCCAAACTTCCCGCTCCAAACGCTCAAGTTCCGAGCGATGGGCAGCGAGCTCTGCTTGATGTTCGTCTAGCGCGACTTCAAGACTCAAGCGTTGTTCTTCGAAGCTGCGCAAATTATTTTCCAAAGCAGCACGCTGCTGCTCCGTCTCCCGTAATTGCGCTTCCCTCTTCGCGAGTGCAGCACGCTGGCGCGATTGAAGTGCAGCAAAACACTCCCCAACGGTCTCGGGCCCGATATCGAGTCGCAACCATATTTCCAGCTTGAGCGGTGAGCCGGAAGCGACATCGATCCGCGGGAGCAACACCTGAGGATCAATGCCGTAGTTGAGAATCCGGAAAACGCGCTCGTCCGGCACGACCACCGCTGTCCCGCCGACGACCAGCTGAGCTAGTTCAGCCACTCCACGCGCTCTCCATATCAGTTGGTTTGTGGCCATGCGGACTTGGATGCGCGCAATCTGGATTACACCTATCTCGTTGCCCGGATCGAAACGCAACGGCGCTGTGCCGTCCCCCACGCCTAAGGGCAGGTCAACCTCTATCCTGCGCCAGTTTGCTTTCCGGAATGTCGAAGTGCAGCAGTCATCTGGAGAATACCTCCCGGCTCGCGGCATGAATACCTGAAGTCGCCCAGTCTTAATGTCCTGCTGACGTTTCTCCTCGGCTTTAGCGGAGTTTAGCGCTGCAGCGGCGATGGCATAATGTGCTGTGATCTCACATTGCTGCGATTCGTCTGCCCGCAACAAATCCTGAATGAAGGGTGAGTCCTCTTTAGAAACAAGGTTCCTCTTCCATAGCCCAAGACCGTGCCCGAACTGGAAGACAAAACTATTGCCCTTACGTGCAATCTCCTGCCAAAGCCGCCAGACGCCAAAGTCTGCTTCTTTAACCGTTACGTCGTGAAGTAAAACGATGCTGCGTTTCGAAAGCTTCGGTAGCCAACTCTCGAAGTCATGTTTCACCTCCTCGTACTGATGGCCGCCGTCGATATGAAGTAAATCGATGGTATCGTCAGCAAAGTCAGAGAGAGCTTCGTCGAACGTCATCTTCAACAGTTTCGAGAAAGAGGAGTATCTGCGGTTATACTGCTCGACCTCACCACCGATCTCCGGCCCATAGCTGCCCATATGAATGTCCCCGCGCCAGGTGTCTACTCCATAGCATCTGGTCGCGAGACCGTGCTCCGCCACCGATTGACAGAAGCCGAAATAAGATTCCCCTCGATAGACGCCAAGCTCGACGAAAATCTGGGGCTGTAATTCTCGTATCAAATCCCAGGCAAATGGGAGATGCATGCTCCACGCTTCGCCAAAGTAGCGTCGAATCTCCGGGCCGGTGTACGTCGGAAACAACAAGCTCGAAAAATTCGTCGCTCCGCTACCGGTCAATTGTTCTTTCACTATCTACGCGCCTCCTTTTGATCCCGTGTCCAAGTGAACGCTCGCGGAGGTGTTAATTAGGGCGAAAGGCAGGCTGATCCAAGAGCGGTTCATGGCACTTTGATTTCGAGAGCGTTACGAATCACGAAACAGACTTCGGGTAAGAGTTGCGAGTGCAACTCTGGCAGCTCGCAGCAAATGATTGACCCAACAACTAACAAAGCGCAAATCGTTACGGCTGCACCTCTTTGGCCTCACAAATGAAAGATAGTCTCGCACTTTCGTTTATCTGCATATCTCTGTCCCGGCCATCGCAGTCCCCTCAAGAGAACTAGGAGGCTGGCAAGGCAGGTGAACCGGGGAAAATGTCGGCCCCCGGTTCTGCACCCACGATTGATATACTGGAATGATGAAAGCATTGGCTAACGCGCCCTCGTCAGCTATCTCGGTAAACCAGTGACTGAAAGCCACACGGTCGCGTCCGTAAAGATCAGGGAAGGCTTGTTGCAAATCGGGCCGGCTACGATACAACCGCGCGCCAAGGTTCGTGATGAGCGGCGGGAGCCGACCAGCATGCGGATCATCGGAAGCGGGCGCATTTAAGCGAGAGTGATGATCTTGGATTGAATGAACGGCCGCAGGACTTGCCTTCCCGTAATCCTGCGCCATAACGAGTAACCTCGGGGAGTGCATTTGCGGCGCAGCGGTTAATCCTGTGGAAGATACAGCTTGCTGTTCTTTTGAGTTTAATGATTTAATGCTTTGTGTCTCGCAATCGGCAATCTCAGGATCTAGATCATAGCCAAGCCATCTCAATTGGGCAGGATAAGGGGGCGATTGATCGAGTAGCTCAATGATCGAGCGGGGAAGGCTCGATCTCCAGCCGCCAACTCCGCCACCGCGAAAAAAATCTCGGTCCTCTCCTACGTTACTGCGCATTTGCTCAATCCGCGATTTTGCGACGGCATTTTTTAATACTGGCTGTGGGACTGGACGAATTTCGTCGGTTAGAGCCTGGAGAGTTTCGAGAGGGGAGTACCAGAGGTCCTCGTAGCGGATTCCATAACTTAAATCACGTTGCAACCAGGCAATCGAGAAATTCAAGGCTTTGAAAAACTTAGTGCGCACATAAGCTTCAAATCCGTCGGAGACTTCAATACGAGAGGATCGGGTTTCCTTGTTAAGGAGAAGCTTGACGGTTTGGGGATCGATATAGGTTTTCCCGGCAAAGTTCTGGACATAATAATCTAATGACACGAGGGTATCTCCGGGATGCCGAACGGTGGTAGCGAGAACGATATTTCGCTCACGTGTCCAATCGACAAACGCTTGGTACGGCGGCAGATGCTGGTGCGCGATCCATCTCGGACCTAATTTATCAAACTGCTCGGAGTCGAAGTCTCGCCAGAACTCAGGCATTGGAAACTCGACTACTGGCAAATCGTAAGCTAGCGCGAGCAAAGACTTCAGCCAGGTATTCCCAGTTTTTGGCGTGCTTACAAGTAGGATTTTCAGATTGGATTGAGGGTGGTAAGTAGTCACGCGAGCAAGCTATGCGGTACGTATCTATATGAGCAACATGAGACTAACCGGGTCTGCTAACAATTGGTGAAGCCGTAACCCATTCGGGGTTTTGGGCCTTTTCGATATTCATTTTAGATGCAAGCTACCCTGCAAGGGAAAAGCCTGCTGCTGATCAAAATCTACTGCCCATGCTTTAAACATTTTGGCCTCCGCTGGCACTTTAGAGCAGTCGACCGATTCATCAAATCCAGCATTGATCATAACCTTTGATTTGAATACTTGCGACAAATCCGGCCGTTGATGGCCGGTCGGCAAGGCGGTAAAGGGGTGGAAAGAATCATCACGGGTTTGCCAGCCCAAAACGATGTACTGTACGGGTCGATTTTGCCGAGGATTTCGTGCCCACCCGGCGATTCGGTATTGCCCGTTTGGATGTGGGACCAGGAGATCAAGGTGGCCAGCCTCTAATGTATCAGTTGATGGGGGTCGGGAAATCGCCTGCCGCAGTTTTTCGCTGGCGAGGCGCATGCTTATTACCCCATAACGATTCATATCCACCACCCGCTGCCAAAATCCTTCTACATATGGGTAAGCAAGAGAGATTTCACGATTGTTTGGAAGCGCTGTGATCCACTTGATCGCGGTGCGCGCGCGCTCGCGATTCTCTTTAAAGAGCACGACGCGTTGTCGCTCTTCCGCTAGCATGTAAATCCACGCTACTATAAAGAGCGTGGTGCAAACCGCAGTTGCCAGGACGAATTGATTCTTCCAAACTCTGCCCGACGGAAGATGATCCAAGTAAAGGTTAAACAGAAGCCCAACAAGAGATATATAAACGAAAACGGCAGTGACATTATAGCGTACGCCGGAAAACAGATTGTACGAGGTGTTGAACACAAGATCCGTTCCGAGGTTGACTCGACTGATCGCAGTGAGGGAGCCGGCGCCCAAGGAGAACATGGCTAGAGCAAGCCAAGGATAGTATGCTTTCACTCGTTCTGTATTACGTCGAATGTAGTGAACGCTCCATGCGACAGCGGCGAGAAATGTCAAGCCAACGAGAGTTCCGGCAAACCGCGGATTCACGCAAGCGGAGCGGAGGACGCCCCCGAGCCACACGACGAGGAAATCCACGATTTGAGGAGCTTGCTTAATGGATGCAGGATGAGGCGCAACCGGCGGGTGCCGGTAGCCGACGAAATAAAGAGCGATCGCGCAGATAGCGAATAGCAAGTAAAGTAGGTACCAGGCAGCTAAAGACCATTTGAGCGGACGGTTTGTATACTCTGATCGAACGGCAATCGGGAGACCTATCAACCATAAAAGTAGACCATGGCCAAAGCTGTAGCTGGCCACGAGAGCCAAGAGCGAGCAAATTCCGACTTTCAACGGGAAACGAATCGTTGAAAGATTGATCGCGATGCTGCCAAAGAGGCACAGAAATGGTAAGTAAATCTCGAAGATAAACCCGCATAGAAAGTTTTCGTACTGAGACGGTGCAAAGAGCAGAAAGTTAACTACCAACCAGCAGAAGAGCAACGGACGCGCCGCTTCTGATCTGCGCCGGCGCAGGAAGAAGAAAACGGCGACCGAACTGAGACACGCTGATAGGAACGTCAGTACCATGCCTTGACGCACATCCCAAGGCACCACCGTGGCCATCGCGATATGTATGAGCCTGGGCACGACTAGTCTGGCTTCGTTGTGCTGAGCAAACAAATCCTGCCACGTCAATCTGTCTTGAAAGTAGTGTAGAAGCGCGATCCCCGGAGCGTCCCATTCGTCCGAGATTGGAATATTGACCCAGTATCTGGTTTGGAAAGTCGCAGCCAGAAAGACTGGAGAGAGCGTCAGCAAAAGAAGCGACCATGTTTTCAAAAGATGCGATCTAGCTTCGTGCATCTGTAAGGCTGTGATTCTCTACCCGAAAATTTTTCGCATCATTTATCCAGCGCTCGTGTGGGATCTTTCGGCCTCGGTTCGCCCGCTTTGCTGCCGTGCGAGCTGAGTGTGATGTGCCAGTGGAGTAGGAGCGTGATCCAGAGAATTAAGCCGCAGACACAAATAAACCTCCCCGCACCCGCGACGCGGAATACGTGGTGAGATAAACGGGCCAGTTCTCGCGGCTGGTGAAAAGCAATCCATCCGGTTGCGCTCTTGTCTTGCGCAACTATCCGCAGCTGTCGACTTGGAGTTGCTGTCTCGGCGAGCCGCCAAGCAATGTTGTTTCTTGGCAGCGGAACGGCTGGGATGCAGCGCGAAGGGTCGGTGCTCTCGAGTCCGAGCGTTACTTTCTCATCGAACACGCCGGCGACCTCGAATTCCAAGTATGGAAACCGTACGTTTACTGGCTCAGTTCGCAAGATAGCACCGGGGGAGCCGGGCCCATTTGTGTAAGATCCCCAGCTAAGCTCGGATGAAGGATTTGGGAACTTAGGAGGATATCCACCCTCAAAGAAGTTACTGCTCTCGCTAATCACAAGCCGAAGGGGTGAGCGGATTACTGCCGGTAGAATGCTGCGCAGCGCCGGATCATCCAAGAACTGGCGGAGTCTTTTAGGATCAGGATACGGGAGAGACGGAGCGGGATTACCTTCGAGAAACTTGGCGTTCCCAGTGGCGACATAGGCGCGGAGGTTCTGTTCAATGGGAAATAACGCCATGTCCCGCCGTGGTTGCATTGGCCGCATTTCTCGCTGAGACACACGAACAATCCCAAATGCCACGCCAGCTATCCAAACTGCAGCAACGGGCGCGAGAACTGAATGCCAGCGTGTGTGAACTGGCGCTT
>Ga0209474_10002096_pt1 | contig 18651 bp, 21 predicted proteins | sample GraSoiAngelo_145_FD_185902 | JGI IMG/M metagenome (GOLD analysis project Ga0209474, IMG submission 185902) | Grasslands soil microbial communities from the Angelo Coastal Reserve, California, USA - 14_1009_05_20cm (SPAdes) (version 2) | ecosystem: Environmental > Terrestrial > Soil > Grasslands... | reverse complement strand
CAGCGGGTGTTCTAGAAAATAGGGGGTCTTAGCGACCGACCCTTGCGTCACATAAGAGCCTTCCTCGGACCCTTGTGAAAGCAATCTTCAGAGGTTCAGAACATTCAGATCGGGAAAAATCGCTCAGGCTAGACAGAACCCCCACGACAGCTGAGGATTGTAGAGTTTCTAGTGCGGGATCTCGAGCGGAACCAAAGTTGGCTCCGGCTTCGGGAACGCAGTCTCATGACGCAAATACGCAGAAGGATCCCGCAACCGCTTCTTCTCGCAGAGCTTCTCAAGGAACCTTATTCCTTTGCCTAACGGGTCCAACGGCTTCGCATCCAAGTAGCCTGATTCGACCGCGCCTCTCAGTATCTCGTCTCCCCTCGGGCTCCTCGTAATTACGGTACTCCACCCAGGAGACGATCCGATAGCGCCGACAGCAATGTCCGCCAGTTCGGCAGAGTAGTCGACGCAGGCGTTGCATTCCTCGCGTGCCGCAGCAGCGACAGCCTCCACAGGCTCATCAATCGCCAGCTTCTCGCCTGTATAGACTAGCAACCGGTTTCTCTTGATATTGACCTTCGTAACATTGTTCAGGTCTATTCCTCTCTTGCCCTGAACATAGTCAACCATCATCTTCTGATAATCAAACACCTTAGAACAGAACAAGCCGATCGTGAACACGAGATTTCTCGTTAGCTTCGGCGCGGCTATCCAGTGAGTGGCCATCCGCCAGTTTCCCTGAAGCTCACAAGGCAAACCGACAAGCGCAATACGCTCTTCCTGGAAACTAACAACTGACCTGTTAGGAATAGCTACCTCGGCAAGTCCCCCGACCTGCCCTCCAGGCGTGTATCGCGACCCAGCGTGGTTCAACAAGTCCTCTCTAGTCCGCGCTATCTGCGGCTCAGGCCGCCACGGTTTGCCTGAGGTGAAGCCAGAATTGACAGCGTAATCGATGATCTTTCGATCAAGCGCATAGAGCAGGAGAGAAGTTACGGCACCACCGTCTTGGGCGCGCTTGACCACATCAGGGTCTTTCGACTTGACCGAGTATGATCCAACGTGGATTCCGAGAATCGCCTCTTCAGCCGTCCTCGATCGTCCGAAAACCTGTTGCTCGATCTCCGCGAGAGGCAGCTCGACCCTCGGGCAGCTATAGTAGCAGACCTGGCAGGCAGCACAAGTACCCCTCATCACCGGTTCTTCTTTTTCGCTGTGAAAGAGAATGTCGATCGGGCACGAGGCAATACAGGCACCGCAGTACATGCAGAGGTTCTTGTTCACAACCTCCTGGATGAGGTTGCCGAAGATCTTGAGCTTGATCGGCCGCGCCTTCCAGCCTTCACCCTCAACAGTCGACTTCAGAGGCATAGTCTGGGCGACAGCTGACGGCGTTGCGGGCTTCGCCGCTGTTTGTCCTGACACTGTCTATTCCTCCTTCTGAGGCACCTGCGACGCGCCCCCGATCGTATCAACGCTGAACACGTACTTGTCGTCCTTCTTCACAGGCGGCTTGGAAAGCCTCTCAGGACTCCACACAAGACGATCACGCGTATACTCTGCAATATCGTACTCCACCGTCTCCTCCAACGCAAACTCTGGACAATAGTCCGTGCAAAAGTGACAGAAACAACAACGGCCATAGAAATACTGTGGATACCATCGCTGACCCCGAGGCACGATCGTGATACATTTCTCAGGACAGATCCAAGCGCAGATCCCGCAACCAGTACACCGATCGAGATGAAGTAGATGTCGTCCCCTGTACCCCTTCTCCACCGCATATCTCTGCTGCGGAAACCTCAACGTGTACGGTCTATGGAAGAGATGACGAATACCAGTCAGGTACGCGATCGAGATATCAACCGCAGCCTTCGCTTTGCCGATAATCGGAGCCATTACTATCTACCTGTCCGCCTCTACCGGCCAGTAGTCTATACTCCACCAGGCAGTAGGCATGTCCGCCAAACGGTTTCCAAGCAAAACCGCAGGAATAGCGGCCATATTCCGGTAGGAACCGGTGATATACCGTGCCCGATAGGGCTTGTCGCCTCCCTCCCCGATAAGATAGAAGCTGCATTCGCCTCGGGCCGACTCGACCCTTCCATACGCCACACCACGTGGCAAAACTATCGGTGCCTTTCTCCTTATTGGTCCTGAAGGAATCTTCTTGACGATCTGGCGGATTATCTTGCAACTCTCCCGCATCTCATCCATGTGAACCATCGCCCGACTGAAGGAATCACCGTCAGGCCGGGTTGAGACCTCGAAGTCGAGTTCAGGATAGGCGGCATACGGCTCGTCCTTCCGAAGATCAGCGTCAACACCTGAACCTCGAAGCGTCGGCCCAGTACACCCTAGCTCGATCGCCTTCTCCTTGGAGAGGACCCCGATTCCCTTCGCCCGAGATGTGAATAACGGGTTGTTGAAGAATATACGATCGTATTCTTTCAAACGCTTCTCGAAGTATTCTGTTCTCTTGACAGCCTCCTCAGCAAACCCGGGCGGCAAATCGCGCCGGACCCCACCGGGTACAAGATAGGAGTAGGTGATCCTGGCTCCAGTAAGCTTCTCAGCTAGATCGATGAACAGCTCTCTGTCACCGAGAGGCCACATGAACATCGTGGTGTGGCCCAGAAATACGCCGTAGATAGAGAGCCAGTAGAGGTGGCTCATGATCCTGTTCATCTCGTTCAAGAGAGTTCTGAGGTATTGTCCCCTCCGAGGAACCTCAACCCCTTGAATCTCCTCGATCGACCTTACCCATGCATGATTGAGATTGGAAGCATCGATGATCGAGGGTCTCTCGATCACCGGAATACTCTTGATAATATTCCTGAGCTCGATGATCTTCTCGATCCCCCGGTGAACATAGCCCGGGTCCGGGGCAACGTTGACTATGATGTCTCCATCTACTTCAACGATCAACCGCATGTGTCCGGAGCCGGAGTGCTGAGGTCCAACACTCAACGTGAGCGTTTGAGCCCCAGACTCAGAAGTCTCCGTGGACTCGACAGTTGTCAGGGGAACAGGTTTCGGAGGTGCCGACATTGCAGATCTCAGTCCGTAGGGAATCTGATGTCCTTCCGAAGGGGCGGGGGCCCATCCCAGTTATCGGTGAGAAACAGCTTCTCCAATCTCGGATGGCCATCAAATTCTATTCCGAACATCTCGAAGCTCTCTCGCTCATAGTTCTCAACACCGGACCAAACGGAAACTAGCGAGCCTACTTTGGGGGCGTTTCTCGGAACTGACTCTTTCAAGTCGAGAACGAGATCCCGCATATCCTTGACGCGCATCGATGAGATATGGTAGACTATCTCGAACCTGTTCTCTCGGTTGTAGTCAACAGCGGAAACCCCGTTCGGGTGGTCAAACCCGAGTTTGTCTCTGAGAAATGCTGCGACGTCCTTGATCTTTTCTGGCGCGACGGTCACTTCAAGCCTGGCGCGGCGGATGATGTTCGTTTCCTTGATGTCGGCGGGAAAGTTCTCTTTCAGCTTCTGGACGAGAGCATCTTCTCTTTCGTGAGAAAGGCTCATCCCTGCTCGTACACCTTTGACCTTCGAATCTTCTCTTGAAGCATGATGATCGCCTGCTCCAAGGCCTCTGGCCTTGGCGGGCAACCCGGGACGTAGACGTCGACCGGGACAAACTCGTGCGCGCCATTCACTATACTATAGGAATCATGAAATAAACCGCCAGACATGGCGCAGTCTCCCATCGCAATAACATATCTAGGCAACGCCATCTGGTCGTAGATCATCCGCAGCCGTTTCGCCATCTTCTTCGTGATAGTCCCCTCGATCACTATCAGGTCTGACTGCCGGAGAGAACCTATCGGCAAAACTCCGAACCGTTCAAGATCATGTCGCGCGCCACTAGCCGCACCGAACTCAGCACTACAACAGGCAGTCGTGATATTGACCGGCCAGAGAGAGTACATACGCGCCCAGTTGATCACGTTTCGAATCGGCCCGGTGTCAACGACCTTCTTGACAAGGTCGCTTAGTTTTCCAACCCAGATGCTCAACCCTTCCGCAAGCGTCGCTACAGGGTCTTCTTCTTGGGCCGTTCTCTGAGCGGACAATTATCTCTCAACTACTAGTTCCTAGCTGGTTTTACCTATTTATCCGCATCTTCACGACTATACGGCGGTTCTCGTTATTTCCCTTTGATTCCCCGTGATAAGACCCTTGGCCAGACTTCGAGCGGAAACGGGTTCACTGTAAACTGGCGTCCCTCTTACCCATGTTTTCTGGAGGGTCTCGGACCCTCATTTTTTCGAGGTTCTTCTTTCTGTACGCCGCTGGATTGAACAACTCCTCTTTTTCCTGCCTTATTGGCTTGAAGCTCTCGGAGATCAGCAACTGGAATCCTTCTAGGGCGTTATCGATAACCTCTTTCAGCTCGTCCACCGCGGAAATGTCGTGGGTTACTGCCCCTCTCTGGTTGACGATCTTCGACTTTCTCAATACATTGGCCATGTCTGCTTCCGCGAAACCACAGAGCTTCATGAGACTGATTAGATACAAGGACGTTTTCCCATCAAGGGATTCCTTGGAAGCACCAATTAACTTAGCAAGTTCTGCGCGGTAGATGTTTCCCTGTTTCGAGATCGCAGCATGGACGAGGTCCTCTAGAATCGGGACAGGGACTCGGACGAGGATAGCCATCTACAACGCCCTGACTCCTGTGAAATCTATGTTTCCAGAGAGATAAGTTAAGAGGTAGAAAAGAGGTCTGGTCCGTTCCCCTCCGCCAGCTTTGATTCTTGATGCTGTGTCATTGGAAGTGTGAGTGTTGAGGAGTGAAGTTAATAGCCTCAACTAGCTCTTCCTATTCTGAGTCGCAGAGCTCGGGGCGTTAGAATGGCTAAGCTGGAAACGACGTGCATGCTGGAGAGCTTTCGAAGGTTCATGATAACGAGCACGTGTCGTTCTTTCATTCCAAACGAGTACGTGGCGGACCTTTCCGTGTTCCCAGAACGAGCCCGCGAACTAGGAACAATGTACGTTGAGGCTGAAGACAAGGTGACCTTGAGCCGGGTGAACGATATCAGCTTCGTCCGCGTAAGCTATGTTCTAGGGATAATCTACAACTCCAAGAGTGGGCACACTCAGCTAAAATGGAGACATGTCAGAGGCGACCAAGGAAGACTGAGCGGCGAAGCTAGCACCAACACGATGGTGAACCTCTACGAAGCTGGCGCGCTTGACAAATCCTTCATAAGAACAATTGCTGCCCAGATACACTGAAACGAAAGTCCGCTATCCCTATTTTCTTCTCCAAATGACGCGAGTGAGTATTGACCCAGTGCAACTCACGGTTTCTGACCAAAGCCTCACTCTGTGCTAGCGGATGACGTCAGTGTGGCCCCGGGGCTAACCTTCAAGGCAGTTACAATATCCTTTATCTCGACAGCTGAATTCGTGGAAACCGGAAGGGTGGGTTGGACTGCCTAAGTCGTTCGAGACTGGAATTGACGCTGTGGACAAAGTCCTTCCAAAGGGGATACCCAGAAACAGCCTTACGATTCTGGCAGGAGACCTTGGGACAGGAAAGTCCGTGCTGATGGAACAGCTCCTCTACAGCATGCTGAAGGTGGAGAAGGAACCGTGCATCTACATGAACTTTGAAGGACCTCCAATAGCACTTCAACAGGACATGGAGTCGTTCGGCTGGGACATCGACCGGTATTTGGATTTCGGCCAGCTCAAGTTTCTGGACTGCTTCTCTTTCAGAATGGAACCAACTGAGACTCCAAAATATTCTCACTTTGTCAAGGACCCGAAAGATCTTCACTCGGTCACGAGCGCTCTCTTCACGATGACGGAAGAGATGAAGATGATGGGAAGAGGCGCCGTCTTTGTCGATTCCTTGACAGAAATGTTTACACTTGTTCAGGAAGAGAGGCCGTTGGTCTTCCACATGCTTGACGGTGTCAAGTCTTGGCGAGCCAAGGGTCCCAAGGAACGTCTAGTTCCCTTCTTCTGCTCTCACCACGCGCCGTTGCGAGCGTATGCTGATCTTGACGATCTATTGTTCTATGTGGTTGATGGAATAGTTGATGTGAGATTCAACCCGGGGTTCGCCGATAGAGGACTACTCGTCAAACAGTTCCGGATAAGAAAGATGAAGGGCGCGCCTCATGAAACCTATTGGGTGACATTCCAAGTTACCTCTTCCGGAATCGTGGAGGTTCCGCTCCCAGTTCCTGTACTGACGTCGGACAAGCCTCGTACAAGCAAGAAGAAGTAGCCCTCGGCGAACCTTAGGCTGGAAGGGCTAATAGTGCCCACTACCCATCACCCGCCCGTTCATCATGAGAGTAACCATTCAATTCCTACAAGTCATGCTGCTCCTCACAGCGGGGCTCCACGAATCAAGGTGCCATACTCCAAAAATCCCGTTTACGTTGCTGAGGGCTACAGCCCGCCCGTAGTCGCTGGCCGCAATTTCGAGTACGAGACGACACCGCAAAACGCTGCCTACTGGCAGGCGCTTACACTCACCTATAGACAGGCTATGAAGAAGGAAGCTGATGCCAGGGGGATCGATCTCCGGCTTCTCCTTGACGAGCGACGATCAGGAGCTTTCCACTGTGTCGGATGCGCCAAACCCATGGTTATGCGGGAGTTGTTTGCTAATGGCGACAGGGTCTATCAGTGCTGGAACGGGGACTGCGTGAAGAGAATCATACGATATCAGTATCAGGCCCAAACTGGCCGCGTCATAGAAGTCACCTAGCGGTCTCGTTCATTGACGTTTAGCCTACAAGATTCCACCTAGAAACGGCCATTAACCCGAACCTATTCCAGCAGTTGCTAGGTGTCTATCGCATCCGGGAAACGTGATGGGGCTCGATCTTCAATAGAACCCTTTTCTCGCCTGGTCTTCTATTCTGATATTTTTCAGCGCCAGTATATTTCTTCGCCATTTTATCGATGTGCCCTTCGGCCTCCGGTCCGGTTACTTGTTCGATTACGCGACCACGAATCATTACGAGCTTGTACGGGTTCCCTTGCTCCGTGATCGCCATGGCAACCTGTGGATTCTTCTTGACGTTTTTATGCTTGACACGACCCACAGCCGTGTTAATGAAAATGTAGTGACCGTCAGTATCAACCCAAGTGGGAGTAACCTGAGGAGAACCGTCAGGGTTTACCGTGGCTAGGAAGATGAAGTTCTTACCCTCCAAGATTTTCCGCGCATCATCATCCAGTTTCGTCTTAGTTGACATAATCACGCTCCATGAACAGGTTTGCCCCCTTTATTGGTTTCCTCAAGGAGATCATCAATTCTTGGCCGAACGCCCGGCTAGGTTAATCCGCAATGACTCGAATTTGCCGAGCAACCGGGTACCTTAGGGTCCCGTTCAAAGTTACGTGAGACTTTAGTCCCGTGTTGGTTCTGGTTCGACAGGTTCTGTTTCACGGGGAGCAGTCAGGTGCCACAAGCCAAAGCGACTAGGTACGCTGTCCTATTCCTTCTCTCCGCTCTTAGCATGTTCTCCTTCGCAGGTTTGCACTCGGCTCACGCTCCTACAACCGGTACACAGTACACGCTTACACCCTTGCCATTCATATCGCAGGAAGGATACTCTATTACTCTAATTCTGAGTGTCTCGGGAGCTTCTCCCGGCACTCTCTACCAGTTCAACTTCTATGTTCGAGATCCTTCAACGAAATTATGGGGTTCCATTGTAGAAAACTATACAACTTCTCTAGGTGAAACTCAATTCGGTATTATACTGCAATACCCGAGTGCCGCGTTCGTCGGTATCGGAACGAATTCTCTCGTAGGCCAGTACGTTGGTTGGGTCAACCAGCTCAGGCCGACCCCAACTAGCAACCCCGTCGCAGCGACACCGAACGGTTTCTGGTTCATTCTCACCGATCAGACAGAGTATCAAAGAACGCAAACCGTTGGTATCAGGGCTAGCGGATACAATGCTTCAGAAACGGCAACGGTAATCATCAGAACCCAAACGACCTCGACAATAGTTCTCAACGCCACTGCGACAGCCTCATCGGCAGGAGTGGTCACAGGCTCCTGGAAGATTCCTAAAGGCGCCCCTCTCGACAACTATGTGGTCACCGTCACAGGCAAGAAGACCGCGAAGAACCCAGCCGACGCTCAAGGCTTCGTCATAAAAGCAGCCTCAGTGTCAATCCCGATACTGACCTCCAGCAAGACTTTGTATCAGAGAACGGAGACGATGAAATTCTCGTTCACAGCGCGCTATCCAGACGGGCAATATGCTAACAGCGGAACAGCGTTGCTAACCGTGACAGGCGCCGGCGGAAACAGTGTTCCAATTACGGCAGTTTACGATAGTGTTGCTCAGACCTTCAATGCAACCTACAAGACATTCTTTGACAACGAGACAGGCACTTGGACTGCGTCACTGGGAGTCAACGGATTCGATGACGGATTCGGGAACACGGGCCCAACCACCTCAGTATCAACGTCGCCTCAACTCCAGCTCGCCACCCTCACGATCACGATTACTTCCAAGTCTTACTTTGCAATAGGCGAACAGATCAAGTTCAATGCCACAATCCAATACCCTGACCTAACCCAACTAACTGATCAAACAGGCCAAGCATCCGCATTCCTCCTATTCTCAGGAGGCGGACACAATGATACAATAACACAGTTTGTCTTCGATTCGACTCTCAACCTCTGGGTCGGAACGTATACTCCGGGTAATGAGCCTGGAGGTCTATGGTCGCTGACCGTGGCCGGAGCCGACCCGGCATTTCCAGCAAATTCCGGAAAAGCGACGAAGACGATCCAGTTGCAAGACAGGATTCCCACCGCTAGCTTCACTTTTACGAGTGGAACCATTCTCACATCTGCTTCGGTTAGCTTCGATGGGACTGCTAGCTTCGACCCCGACGGAACGATTGTAGGCTACGCGTGGACTTTCGGAGACGGATCCACAGGGTCAGGAGCGACCCCCGCTCACAGCTACTCCATTGCCGGCACATACTCAGTGAAACTCAACGTTACTGATAACAGCGGCTCAACCGCAGTGGATACCCAGACTGTAATCATAACTGACAGACCTCCGACAGTCACGTTAGCACTATCCTCGACGACAGCCACGTCCGGATCGGCGATAGTCATTACGATTTCAGCCTCGGACTCTGACGGGGCGATTGCAACCACGACTGTGAACTGGGGAGACGGAACCACCGACACAATATCTGGCCCTCCGACGACGGACAGTCACACCTATTCATTGGCCAGCGGGTCGTCCTCCGCAACCTACACCATCACGGTGACGGTACACGATAACAGTGGTTCCACAATGTCTGCGACGTCCAACCCGATAGCCGTCCAACCAATCCAGTCGAGCAGTAATGTCTCTTTTCCATTATACTATTTCGGAATCCTTGCCGTCCTAATCGCGGCACTCCTAGTTGGCACTTTCCTAGCTTTCAGGAGACACAAGGTGACGCACGCGAGGTTGAAGATTGATCTCGAGGCTGTTAAGGCTGAAGCGGGACGGATCGAGAACCAGGAGTTCTTCCAGTCTGTGAAAGACCAGTTGAAGAAGGATAAAGAATGACAAAAGTAATCGCTGTTCACTCGTTCAAAGGAGGAACAGGAAAAACAACACTAACCGCGAACATAGCAGCAATACTCGCAAAGAATCGCAGAGTAGGAGTCATGGACCTCGACCTGTCCGGACCCGGTTTACATGTGCTTTTCGGCGTGAAGAAGAGCGAGATCAAGGCAACGCTCACGGATATCTTTCTTGGAGATGCAACACCGGCGGATGTCGTGATAGATCTGACACAGAGGTTCAACCTCAAGAAAGGGGGGCTGTTCTTCTGTCCCGCCAGCAACAAGGTGGAGGATATGCTTCGCTTGCTAAAGTCGGGTTTGGAAGTGGAGGTATTTCAGGATACAATACAGAAGGTTGGCGAGCAGAACAAGCTCGATTACATCATCGTTGATACTCATCCCGGGGTCGAGAATGATACTGTTCTTGCGATGGGTTGTTGCGATGCTCTTGTTCTGGTGTCGAGGGTTGATCAGCAAGACTTGTTCGGGACTGCTGTAATGGTGTTGCTCGCGGAAACATTCGAGAAACCTACTTTCCTCACGCTTAACATGATCCCGCCTGGTGTCCGGATCAAGGACGCCATAAAGGTCGGCCAGGAACTATCTCAGCTATTCAGGTCGCGATTCTTGCAAGCCTTCGAGTTCCAACTGGACGTCATCAACAACCTGAGCAGATCCGTATTCGTCGTAGACAATCCCGACTCGTCTTTCGCCAAGAAGGTAACCGAAGCCGTAGATACCTTAGAGAGAGAATTATCAGGAGCGACAAAGATTGCAAACTAACCCCAAACGCTCAACGGGCTACGACCTCCGAAGACTTGTAGGATCAGTGAACCAGCTCCGCTTCAACGACAACAAAGGAGAAGTGTCCTTTTTCGGACAGAAAATGATCATCCTGCGGAGAGATGTTATCCGGATCATGCGGGAGGCTCTCGAAAGACTGGTCGGAGATCAGTCGGCACCGTTCCTCTCTTACTTGGCGAGTGGGATAGGCGTGCACGAAGGGAGCATTTTCAGAGAGAGCATTGGGTCCACGGGCGAGCAGAGCAGGCAGAGCCTGGAAAACCTGGTTCACTCGGCGCTGGAGGACACGAACCTTGGGCTGGGCAAGATCCGAATCGATGGGCTTGACTTTGACAAGAGCAGTGTCAACATAGTTGTAAGCAACTGTTTTGAAGCCACCGAGAACGGGTCCTCGGAAGAACCGAACTGCATATTCACCAGCGGCTTCCTAGCGGGAATATTCGCGGAAGTGCTTGACAAGACGGTTCAGGCAAAAGAGGTCCGCTGTATGTCGCAAGGCGCAACGGAATGCGAATTCCAAATCTCCCTCGTCGATGCAATTGATGGACAAGAGGCTGAACTGCCAAAAGTAGACCTGAAAAACGTTGACGGTGAAACTCCGCCGCAGGGAGGAGCGAAACCAGGCAGTGGTGGAGGCTCGACAGATTCAAAATCAGCGATTGGCACCTCAGAAGGATCTTCAGAAAACCAGACCGAAGAGTCCGACACTGCAGAGATTGATGCTGGGGTTGAGAAGGCGGCCAGAATTGCCAAACACAAACAGCACTTCTGGAACAAGTTCAAAAAAGAATAGATCAGTCCGGACATGTAGATCGTCGGAAGTTTTTTTTCTACCGTAGCCAGAGGCGCCGGGAGTGGGATTCGAACCCACGAGGGCGTGACGCCCAACGGCTGTCGTGTCCTGGCCCTTATCTTCTTGAGATCTCGAGGCCGTCGCTTTAACCACTCAGCCATCCCGGCGTGAAGCGTTATTGGGATATCGGTCTTAAACCACTTTCGAACTGGGATGGAATGGCAACGATTGTCGGTAGATCTTGTCTAACGATCAGTGTGTCTAGGTAGCAGGATGGTAAGAGACGGGCATCAGGAGTTCAGGTTTGAGGGTTGAGAGCACCGAGTTCTTTCTATTTTCCACTTGAAAGGATTGCGGGGGGATTTTCCGCGAGCTGCGTAGTGGGAGTAGATAATACCGGATCGTTTCGTTGCACGCGCTTCGGATAAAGATGGTCCGCGACTACTCGATCTCTGAGAAGGACCATCCTGTCTCTGAGAGAGTCTTGATAGGAGAAGTCCGCCCTGACTTGGTACTCCTGGCACAGCAACGTCATTGTACAATATATGAGGACGCGTGCGCTGGCTCCCAGAGAGTCCATCAGGATTGCAACAACATCGTCAAAGCGTGACGATATTTCGGGGTGTTCAATTCCTTTCTTTGCAAGTAGGTCGTAGATGACGTCGCGTACTGTCGGGCCCATGCCGTCGAGTGCGTTTCTAAAACAGTCGTTTACGGTTTCGTGGAATAGAGTGGAGATCTGTGTACGCAATAGTTTGTGGCCTGGAGCATAGGATGACCTGGGTCGAGCGGATACGTGTGTTGTAACAGTCAGCTAGTTTCTTCGGGACTGTCCAAGGTTAGTGTCCAGCTGAGACTTTCATTATTCCTAGCAGATGGGAAGAAAAGATAGTTTCAGCCTTGACCGGGTTGGTAGCGTGCAATCGCGAGCCTGTTCTATGCGACCGAGAGCGAAAGCGGTGTCACTGTACTTTTCGCATTCAACGGTTTTATATGCCGTTAACAGGGCTGGTGAGGAAGGATTTACCCTTGGCGGATGGAAACGTTCGGAAGCTCATAGAGGACGCTAGTTTCCCAAACCAGTGGCCTACAAAGGAGACTCATATTCAGCACAAGGTCCTATACAAGAACGGAGTAAGTAAGGAGTACGGGGTTCACGGGACCGCTGTCGGAGTGGACTTTGACATTTGCATCGCCGATGGGATTTGCATAACCGTCTGCCCTGTAAACGTGTTCGACCGGCTTGAACTTCCTGGTGAACAGGAGAAGATGGACAAGGGCGTTACTAATGACAGCGGGAAGGCGCCTTTGGCGAACTGGAAGGCTGATCCGGCTAGGGAGCAGGACTGTATCTTCTGTCGGGCATGCGAGATCCAGTGCCCGGTCCAAGCGATCAAGATCACCGAGGCCCTAGATCATTACGCGAAGTTCGTAGATAGAAGGTTATTTTCACAAGGGTCCGAGGAAGGCTCTTATGTGACGCAAGGGTCGGTCGCTAAGACCCCCTATTTTCTAGAACACTCTGCTGTCTGGGAGCGAGAATAGGCGAGACAGGTAATTCAGGGCATGATTCAAGCTTTGACACTAGGGCAAAAAATCGGCAAGTCTTCAGCGATCTCCGAACAATTAAGGGGTGCGATAGGGGCGTGGTCTCAGATCATGGATCAGAGCTGAAAATGGGCGAGTTCTTATCGCTAGAACTAGTTGCTCAGGAGTCAAGTGCCGATTCGAATGGCTAGGCCGATCGGGTGGGCTTTGCTCCGGCTGAACCGCTGGACAAACCTGACGATCCTGTAGGACACTCCGTACTTTTTCCTAAGAAGAGAAAAGACGTGTTCGGAGGATTCCGATTCGATCATTCGAGCCTCTCCATCAACCCACCTGCCTTTGACGGTGCCTCGCGCATTGCAGGGGGCGATACGAACCCGGGGATTGTTTCGGATCCGCTTTATCTTTCCAGTGCTAGAATCAGTGCGAACCAACAGTTCTCCATTCTCTTCGATGAACCAAACAGGAGTGCGCACAGCCTCTCCAGTTTTCCGATACGTTTCAAGACTGATGTGTTTCTCGCGTACAAATTGCGACAACATGTCTCCTGCGGCACTCAATGGAGATTGCTCCACGGTCGAGGGTCCCCTAGGGGACGCCGATAGTGTTTCCTACACCAACTAGGATAACACTGTCGCCCGGTTTGGACTTTGATCGGATCTCGTTCTGGACCCTGTTGACCGCAGCGTCAACTCCCGTCTTGACCAAAGGTGTGATCGAGGATATTGCTTCCTTCGAAGACATTTTCACAACTACCGCCAGGAGAGGAATCTGGTTCTTCGAAGCACTGGCTTCGATGTGGTATCGTTCTGTGCCTGGCCCACCTATCGCGGCGCCGACCCCCTCTGCCACATCCCCGCTGGGTTCTCCTTCGAACTTCAATGCCGCATCGACTGTGACCACGAGTCCAATAGGTCCTGACTCTTGAATCAGCTTCTCAACCGCAAGACCCGGTTTTCCGACGTTTCCCCCAGGACCCTTTGCTCGGACAACCCAGACTCGTCGACCTTCAAAGTCGACGTCGTAGACCATTGTGTCTTTGACTAGCTCGTTTCCTTGTCGTCCAGCCGTGATCTGACTTACGACCAGGGGTCCGACCCCGTCGCCTATGGGCTGAGCTTTCGCGAACGCATCTATGGCAGCACCGTACGCTTCGGCCTCCTCCATTATCATGGGAAGGGCCATCTGGAGCTGTGCGAGGGCCATTATTCCTCCAGTCTTTTTTGCGAGGAGGTAGAAGTGACGGACCAAGCGGAACATGCCGTCCAACCCAATTGAGATCTCTAGCTGGTTACTGAGAGTGTTCACGTCAGACTCAGTAGCGCTAGGAGCAATGGCCTTCACTTCCATCTTTAGATGATCATCGTAGGTATCAAGAACATGTTCCAGTTTCCCGACTATCCCAGAGGGATCGAGGCTCACGGGGGTAATGGTGAATGAGTTATTGAGTCGATCAATCTTGGTCTCGACAGTCTTCTTGTCCATCTGGAATCGGGATATCGAGTCGACAAATTTTTGGCGAGCAGCGGTTTTGCTCCTTTCCAGTTTTCCGAGGCTTCGTTTCACACTAACGAGCTGCCACTGCACCTGTAGACGTTGCCCGTAAAAGAAGATGAGAAAGAACGAGGCGAAGTAGACGAGGTTGACTATCTGACTTAGATCGATTAAGGCCATGCTACTATTCTACCCTTCCCTCGAGGCGGACACTGCTATAGGTGATTCCTTCAATCTCAGTAAAGCCTTTCGTTTTGAGTTTAGCCGTATGAAGCCCACCTCAACCTCCTCCTTGATGGCAAGCTTCGACAGCGACATCAGGATGTCCTTCATCTGTTTGACCGCGTGGGACCCGATCTGTATTATCACGTCGCCAACTCGCATTCCCGCCTCATAAGCCGGTCCTCGCGAGTCCACCTCGACCACCAAGACTCCAGAGTCCGCTGGGAGGTCGTATCTTCGCGCGATCGCCTGGTTCATGTTAGCACCTGAAATGCCAAGCCATGGACGAATGACTCGTCCCTTTTCGAGGATCTGTTGCACGACCCATTTCATCGTGTTGACGGGGATAGCGAAGCCTACTCCCTGGGCGAAAGGTATCATTGCTGTGTTCATTCCGATCACGTTTCCACCTATGTCCGCGAGGGGTCCACCGCTGTTTCCGGGATTGATGGCTGTATCTGTCTGGATGAGTCCTTCGAAGATGAAATCTGTGCCGGGCAGGGGCCGTCCCAGAGCGCTTACGACTCCCATGGAGACTGTTGGTCCTCCCTGGAGGCCAAGTGTATTGCCTATAGCTAGGGCTATTTGTCCAACCTTCAGTTTCTCCGAGTCACCCAAGCTTGCGGCCGGAAGGTTATCAGCCTGAACTTTGATTACAGCGATGTCGGTGGAGGCGTCTGACCCTACAACTTCGCCGAGGAACGTTCTACCGTCCTTCAGGTGAACCTGGACCCTGGTAGATTCATCGATGACGTGGTTGTTGGTGATGACGTACCCGCTGCGATCGATTATGAGTCCGGAGCCTTTTCCTTCAACTGGCACCAGACCGTAGCGGAAATCTCTGGTGACACGCACGCTGTCTATGCTGACAACGCTTTCGCTCAATCGCTCCACTGCCTCGGTAACCTGGTTCTCTAGCGCGGATAGTGTTGTTGTCATGTTTAGAGTCCCCAGCTTGTTTTTCCTACAGGCGTGATTCTCAGGTATATCTTGTCGTCTTTCTCTTTAGTCTCAACTAGTCCGGTGACCTCGATTCCACGGGGGATTAATCGGTTGGCTGATTCCAAGTCATCAACTAGGAGAGTGATCTTTTCTTCGTCCAGGTCTTGAAATCTCGGACTGTACTGTAGGTTCCAGCCGCTCAAGTATAGGTAGCGTCCGTCGAATTCGTAGATTACAGGGACGATGTGGGGTTGGGAGTCTTCGCAGACAAAGGCAATTCTAGCCAGGCTTCTCTCCATAAGGTACCTGAATTCTCTCTCGGTGAAGCCTCTGACACCGTCTTTATGTCGCATCATGTCTGAATACTCTAGGGGCTAGTCATGGTTATATACTTGGTAGTCCACGGAAACTAAGTGGGTATTAGTTAGTTGAGTAAGTCAACCCAGGTTAACCAAGACATAACGAAGGAGCAGTCAGACGAATGTAAGCTGCTCCATTCGGCCTGGAACGACCTTACAAAAGTCTGGACCCTTCCCGTGATTCACGCTCTAGGGCTCAAGGAGCCGGCAAGATTCAACGAGCTCAAGAGGAGGATACAAGGGATAAGCGCCACGAGCCTCGCTGAGAGGCTGAACGAGCTGGACCAGAGAAAGATCATCGAGCGAAAAGTCTACCCAGAGACTCCACCAAGGGTAGAGTACTCCCTTACCAAGAAGGGTATCGAGCTGCATGCTCTCCTCGGCGACCTCGCCGAATGGGTGAAAAAATGGGACAAGCAAGACATTGCCGGTGCGGAGAAAGTCAGAGAAGAAAAACTCCGCCCGCTGGCCCGAGTCAGCAAGTAGACTCTGTCAGTTAGTTGCCGAACAGCTTCTATTGGTTCTTCCGGCGCGTTTCTCAGTTCATGTCCAGTTAGGAGTGGCTGAGGTCCCACATTCCCAGTTCTTGTCTTGCCTTCATGGTCTTCATTAGGTCTCCGCGAGTGACCATTCCAGCAATCTTGTCTCCATCCATTACGACCAGCCTGCCGACTCCATTCTTCGCCATCATGTGAAGAGCGTCAAGAGCCGAAGTGTCCGGACTCACCATGACGGTTCGCTCGAACGGAACCATTGCCTCACTAACTCTCTCGACCTCTCTTTTCTCGCGGGGAATAGAGCGGACGGACGACATTGTGACTACCCCGAGCAGCTTGCCGTTTGAGACGACCGGGTATCCTCCATGGGGATGGACGAGGAAGTAGTCGGAGACGAGCTGTTGGACAGACGCATCCGGAGAGACAGATAGAAGATCTCTGGTCATGATGTCTCCAACCCTGACACCAGCTAGAGCCTCTGTCAATCTGGTCTGTCTCAAACTTGTTTCCGCTCCAGACCGGATGAACCAGCCTAGAAAGATAATCCATAATCCGTTGACAAAATCGCCGAAGATGACGAAGAACAGTCCGACAGCCATCATTATCAGGGAGATGCCTTCGCTAACTCGGGTCGCATTCGCAGTCGCGTTGAGAAGGTTCTTGGATCGCTTCCAGAGGCTGCCGCGAAGTACTCTGCCTCCATCTAGTGGGAATGCTGGGATTAGGTTGAACGCGCCGAGGACTCCGTTAAGGTATGCCGTATACTTCAGAGTTGCAATGACTGATAATGGCCCGCCTAAGACCACGTTAAGGTACCAAAGAGCACCCAGAATAATTGCGATCAGGAAACTTGTCAGTGGTCCTGCGGCTGCCATACGAACCTCCAGTGCAGGATCTTTCGGCTCCTCACTCAATTCTGAGACCCCGCCAAAGAAGAACAGTGTGATCCTCGCAATCGGGAGGCCGTTTTTCTTGGCGATGTATGAATGAGAGAGTTCGTGTAGGAAGACCGAGACGAACAATAGGATTGCAGAAACGATCCCGACAGCCCAGCGAGTCGCAGGATCTATGCTCTGAGGCAGATAGCCGTCCGCAACCGACCAAGCGATCAGTAGAAGGACAAGCCACAGAGTGTAATGGATTCTGACAGGAATTCCAATTATTCTCCCGACAGTAAGCGACAAAACGGGGACGTTCGTGCCTAGACGGGAGCCTTTCTTAGGCTTGTCATAGACCTACCGGAGTAACCACTCTTGCGTCGCGAGGTGCGCTGCGCGCGACCCCCCCTTTTGCTTGAGAAAATCTGCTGTCTGGCAGTGATTATGGGCGAGACGGGCGATTCAGGGCACAATAGGGGCTTGGACCACATGGCGTTTTAACGAGTCGTCAAGAAGGATTTGCTAGGCAATTAAGGGGATGCCTTCCAGATTCGATATCAGGGCTGATTATGGGCGATTTCCAGGACTTGAGCTCGAGTGATCTTCCAATGGAGGACTGATTATGACCCGTGCGTCCACTGCTTTGCAACCCTTCTCGAAGGCAAGCAACGGGTTAACGTCCAGTTCCTGAACTTCCTCCAGTTCCATAGAGAGTTGTGACAGTCGTTCTATGCATTCGGCTATTGCTTCCACGTCGCGTGGTGGCTGGCCTCTGAACCCCTCTAGTATCTTGCCTCCACGAATCTGTTGGATCATGTTTCGGGCGCCAAGTTCTCTGATGGGCACTAGGCGGAAGGAAACGTCTCGATAAGCTTCCACATAGATCCCTCCGAGTCCGAACATGAGTAGTGGTACGAACTTGGGGTCCCGATGGATCCCAATGATTGTCTCAGTGCCTCCAGTTACATAGTTCTGGAGGAGAACTCCTTCAATTCGGGCACCTGGAGAGTTAGTTTTGACATTCTTGAGAATCTCGTCAAAAGCAGCTCCAACATCCTGGTCGCTGTTTAGATCCAGCTTTACCGCGCCAATGTCAGTCTTGTGCACAACATCCGGTGAAACGATCTTCATCGCAACCGGTAGGCCGATCTTCTTGGCAAGAGCGACGGCTTGCTGTCTTGTTCTCGCGAACTCGGTCTTGATGGCAGGCAATCCATAAGCGCTTAACAGGCTCATTGCATCAGTCTGAGAAAGATTCGTCAAACCGGCCTGTCTAGCACGCCCAATAATCTTCCTGGCCAGGACAAGATCGACCTCAAAATGTTTCTCCTCGGTCCTAGGCCTGTCTATCCATCGCTTGATCTCAGACATGGCAGCGAGGGCACGAACCGCTGACTCGGGAAAGGAATAGTTGGGAACACCGTTGGACTCCAACACTCCTACGGCCGGCGTCACATCTCCTAGACCAAGCAGGGAAGCCAGAATCGTCTTTCCGGATTTCGGACCGACAGAGGCTATTGTCTCCGCCACCTTCTTGAGATCCACCA
>Ga0209474_10002095_pt1 | contig 18654 bp, 15 predicted proteins | sample GraSoiAngelo_145_FD_185902 | JGI IMG/M metagenome (GOLD analysis project Ga0209474, IMG submission 185902) | Grasslands soil microbial communities from the Angelo Coastal Reserve, California, USA - 14_1009_05_20cm (SPAdes) (version 2) | ecosystem: Environmental > Terrestrial > Soil > Grasslands... | reverse complement strand
GACTTGTCATAAAGGTCTTCGTCGAAGGGGTCGCCGCGGTGCAGCTCGATGGCGGCCGCCATCTCCGCCATCTCCTCCGTCGAGACGCCGTCGGTGTCGACGAACCAGACGTCCTTGACGTACGCGCGCCGCCCTTCGTCGATGTGCACCAGGAGGCGGACGCGACCCGCGTCATCGCGGATTTCGTCGACGCCGGTGACCTTCGCCTCGTAGAACCCCTTCTCGTTGTACCAGCGCACGATGCGCTTCACATCGATCGCGAAGAGGTCGGCGTCGTAGTAGCGCGCCGTCTTCTTGAAGAAGCCGCTGGTCGGCACCGTCGAGATTTTTTCCAGGAGCTCCTTCCCGGAGATGCTCTTGTTCCCGGTGAAATCGATCGCGGTGAGCACCGGGCGCCCCTCGAACGGCGTCGAGGGAGTCGCGCAAGCGCAGAGCGCCAGCAGAAGGAGGTGCAGGATCCTGCGCAAGGCGCTTTGGATCCCTGCCACAACCTTTCACGTCATGAAAGACGCGGCGTCAGGGGCGGTGACGAAGCAACAAATGCAGGTTCTGCTTCTCCCAGGCGCGCGCACGCTCGTAACCGGGGAACCGCTTCTCGCGCGCGCGGAAGTCGCGGCCGTGGACGACGCGGCGCCCGTCGCGCGAGGTGGTCGGCGGCACCGCCTGGTGCAGCATCTCGTGGAAGACCACCAGCTCGACGAAGTAGCGCGGGACGCGCTCGTCGTCCAAGGCTGGGTGGATCCGGATCAGCTTCTGGTCGTGCAGGTAGACACCCATCTTGATCGAGTGTCGCCTGCCGCCGCGAATCCGGCGGCCCCAGCCGATGCGCGCGTCGAGCACGCCGTCGAAATGTTCTGAATTGAGCCTGTCGAAGATTTCGCCGAGGTCGTGGACGCGCCCGCGCTCGCTCAGCTGCTCGTGCAGCCGCGGCGGCGCGGCGCGGATCAGGTCACGATTGCGGCGGATGTAGTCGTCGATCGCGCGTCCGTGCGCGCGGCGATTGCGGCCCGTGAACCCGGCCAGCGCGCGAACCACGTCGTCGTTCGCGGCGGAGAACATGTGGTGCAGCCTGAAACGGACGCGCCCGTGCAGCCGCTTGAACGACACCATCGTCCACGCGTTGTCGGTGAGATGGACGTCGACGGGCTCCCGCAACAGGCGCGCGATGCGGTCGGCGAGCAACCATGCTGCGCCGTGATTCGCCGGCCGGGCCGGAAGCGTTGCGGCGCGGTCGAGGGGTCGGGAAGCGAACAGAGGAAGTTGCGTCGGCTTCATGTCCAGCCACCACTCTAGGGGCAGGCCGATCGCTTGAGCAACAGCCAGTCTGACGCCACGGCGGAGCTACAACGTGTGAGCGGGTGCTTTCGCTTCCCGGCAGCGGCACGTTTGCGACGAGAACAAGCACGCGCGCTCGACGGTCGCGCGGGCCGGTGTGATCGTGTACGTGCCGGTAGGACGCTCGCGCGCGATCCGCCCGCGGATTGGTTCACTGTGAGTAATATTCATTTCACAGTGAAAAACCGCGAAGTTCCGCGTCGCCGCTTCCTTGACAGTATGGATCGCGCTCTCTATGGTGCGCGACTGGTGGTTGCGCGCGCATTGCCGCACCACCAATAAACGTTTTCGGAGGGCGGACACGATGCCAGCGAAGAAAAAGGGCGCGAGGAAGGGAAGCAAGAGGGGCAGTAAGCGGACGACGAAGAGAAGGAGCTCGAAGAGGTAGCCCGGCGCGTCCGGGCGGCCTCGATCGAGGCCGCCCGCGGGCCCGGCGCGCGCCGCAATCCGAGTGCGCCGTGGCCCCCACCACTTCTCACGACGAGCTGACGCTGGAACGGCGCGCGCGCCTGCTGGACGGCGTGCGCGCGCTCGTCGGAGCGACCGTACAGAAAGTGTGGCTGCCTTCCGCAGGTCTCGCCGTGCTGCAGGTCCGCGTTCCGGCGCATACGACGCTGGTGCTCGCGGACGCGCGGCTCGCAATGGCAGCGACTGGTCATGAGCGGCCCACGTCGGCGGAGGGTTCGCCGACGTCGCAGGCGACGCTCCGCGCCGCGCTGGAAGGAGCCCGGCTGAAGCTCGCCCGCTTCGAGCGACGAACGGGTGGCGGACCGGTCGCGGTGAGACTTGGATTCGACACGCCCGCGGGGGCGCGCGCCCTCATCGCAGGCGACGGCGCTTCCCTCTTGCTGGTTGCTCCGATCGACCGCGGCGAACGGATCGTCTGGGCCGCCGCGGGCGCGGGTCCCGAGCGGCGGCCAGGCGCGAACTACCACGACGTCGTCGAGGTCGCCGTCGAAGCGAAATCCTCCGCGCCAGAGGACCCCGAGTTGCTCCGGCGCGCCTTCGCGTCCGAAGAAGCCGCCGGCGTCGCGGCGCGGCGGCGCGAGCTGGAGAAACGCCTCCGCGCCGAAGTCCGACGGCTCCAACGCACGCTGTCCGCGGTCGAACAAGACGCGCAGCGAGCGGCGCAAGCGCGCGCGGACCGCCGGCGCGCCGAGTTGCTGGTCGCGCACCAGGCGCGCCTTCCGCGCGGCGCACGGGAGGCGCGAGTCCCGGACTGGAGCGAGCTCGACGAAAAAGGTGCCCCGCGGGAAGTCGTCGTCGAGCTCGACCCTGCGCTGACGGGGAGCGAAAACGTCGCGCGCTGGTTCCGCCGGGCGCAACGCTACGAGGCCGCCGCTTCGCGGATTGCCACGCGTCGTACGGAGGTCGCCAGGGCGCTCGAGCGGATGGAGCAGCTTCTTTCGCGCGCGTCGAGCGCCGCCGACGCTCAGGCGCTCGCGAGCGTCGAGGCCGAGTTCCTTCACGTAACCAAGCCACGCCAGGCCCGCGGCACCCGGCGAGAAGGCGCACGCGTTCCGTACAGGACGTTCCGTTCCCAAAGCGGTGCGCCGATCCTCGTGGGTCGGAGCGCGCGAGACAACGACGCGCTCACCTTCGGCGTCGCCCGGGGCAACGATCTTTGGCTGCACGCTCGAGGAGTGCAGGGATCGCACGTCGTCGTGCCCGACCCGGGCGAATCGCCCGATGCTCGGATGCTGGCCGACGCAGCGCTGCTCGCGGCGCACTTCTCGCGTGCCCGCGGCGAGCAGGGCGCGGAGGTCTCCTGGACACGTCGAAAGCACGTACGCAAGCCGAAAGGCGCACCCGCAGGCTCGGTCATCGCCACCCAGGAGCGTACGGTGCGCACGCGCATCTCCGCGGCGCGCCTGGCCGCGCTGCTGTCGACCGAAGAGTGAAATGCGCCAGCTCCATCTGAACGTTATTCGGACACTCGTGGCTCGCCTGCTTCCGTTCCTCGCGTTCGTCGCCGTCGCGCTGCTCCTCCTGGGCGGAATGCATTACTACGCGTGGGCACGGCTGGTGCGTGACCCGCACCTCCCTCCGACCGCGTCGCGTCTGGCGACCGCGGCGCTCGTGACGATGGCGGTCCTGCTTCCGGCGACGCTCGTGCTCGCGCGGACGCGCGGCGCGCCGCGGCCGCTGGTGTGGATCTCCTTCCTCTGGATGGGGATCGTCTTCCTGCTGTTCGCGTTCCTCGCCATCGGCGATGCGGCGCGGGTGATCGCCTGGGCGGGCCGCAGGCTGACCTCACCCGAGGCACCGGCCGACCCGGCCCGGCGCATCCTGATGGCGCGCGCATTCGCTCTCGGCATTGGCGGCCTCGTCGCTGGCCTGTCGGCGGTGGGCGTCCGCTCCGCTCTCGCCGGTCTGCGCATCAAGGACGTACCGGTCCGCATTCCGGGGTTGCCACCGGAGTTGGCGGGGTTGCGCGTGGTGCAGATCTCCGACCTGCACATCGGGCCGCTGCTCCAGAAGGAGTGGGTCGAGGGTGTGGTGGAACGCGCGCGCGCCCTCAAGCCTGACGCGGTCGCCATCACGGGGGATCTGGTCGACGGCACCGTCGACGAGCTGCGCGAGCACGTCGCACCACTCGCGCACCTGTCGGAAGCGCGGCGCGGCGTCTACTTCACCACGGGCAACCACGAGTACTACTCCGGCGTCGACGAGTGGCTGGAGTATCTCCCGGCCTTGGGCATCCGACCGCTCGCGAACGAGCGCGTCGAGCTCGCGCCGGGGCTCGACATCGCCGGCATCCACGATCCCACAGGTCGCGGGCGCTACGCCCCTGATCTCGCCCGCGCTCTCCACGGCCGCGATACGCGCGTTCCGGTCGTGCTGCTCGCGCATCAGCCACGGCAATTCCGCGAGGCGGCGGACAGAGGCGTCGCGCTCACGTTGAGCGGACACACGCACGGCGGGCAGATCTGGCCCTTCTCCTGGTTCGTCGCGCTGGTGCAGCCGTATATCGCCGGGCTGCACAGCCGCGGAGACGCCCAGCTCTACGTCAGCCGCGGCACTGGTTTCTGGGGACCGCCGATGCGCGTCTTCGCGCCGGCGGAGATCACGCTGCTCCGCCTTTTTCCTGCGTAGTGCCGACGGATGGCCTAGCGAAGCACCGCTTCTGGAGGAGCACCGTCGATGAGCACCAGCGACGGCTTCGCCAGTAGCCGCACGTCCTTCAGCGCACCCTCGTCGACGCCGATGACGCTCGCCGCGTCGCCGCGTCGGAGGTGGCCCAGATGCTGCTCGCCGATGAGCGCCGCGGCGGCCGCGGTCGCGGCGTCGATCACCTCTCGCGGCGAGAACCCCGCTCTCGCAAGCAGCGCCAGCTCCTCGCCATCGATCCCGGGCGCTGTTCCCTCGTTTCCGAGATCCGTGCCGTACGCGACGCGCGCTCCGGCGCGCCGCAAGCGCCGCAGGTTTTCGATCGCTGCCGGAGCTCCGCCGAACGCGTGCAGCGTCGAAATGATCCAGGCGCGCCGTTGGCCGATCCGCGTAACGAGGTCGTCGGGCAGCGGCTCGACGGGCGTATGCGCGAGCACGTCCGCGCCCGCCTCCATCGCCCGCTGGACCATGGCCACGTCGAGCGCGTGTGCCACGACCGACATCCCGAGTCGGTGAGCCTCGTCAGCCGCGGCGCGGGCGACTTCCGGGGCGAGCACCGGATAACGCGCATCGAACGCGAGCTTTGCGAAGCGCGCACCTGCCTTTGCCAGCCGCTGCACGGCCGCGCGCGCGCCATCCGGCGTGGCGAGCTCCAGCCCGTACCCGTTCGCACCCCACGTCCGCGTCGGATAACCACCCGGCGCCGTCATCAGTGGACCGGCGAATCGGATGCGCAGCGACGGAGCGTGCATCGGGAGCAGGCGCTCCGGTTCGCCGAGATCGAGGACCGCGGCCACCCCGCCGCGAAGCTCCGCGCGCGCGATCTCCGCGACGTCCCCGGCGACGGAGAGGTGGACGTGCGCATCGACGAACGCTGGCAACAGGACGAGACCTCTCGCATCGACGATGCGCGCCCCGGCCGGCGGTTTGACGGCCTCGCCGCTGATGGAACCCGCCTCGACCGCGAGCGCGGTCTCGCGGAGAGCGCCCGCGTCGAGGACGCGCCCACCCGCGATCCACAGCTCCGCCGAGAGCAACAGAGCAGTCATGTCGCGCCACACTATCCGACAACGCGACGGGCCGGCGCTCGTTGCGCTCGTGCGTGCTAGGCTTCGGGCATGCCCGACGAGGTCGACGAGCTGATCCTCAAGATGCAGCACCTCGAAGCGCAGGTGCGCGCGCAGCGCGAAGCGGAGGCGCTCGCCTCGCGCGGCAAGGCGCTCAAGACGCGGGCGCAGCAGATCGCGTGGGACGCGCAGACGGAGCTTTCGGCTGCCGAAGCACAGCAACGCGACGGGGAGGAGAAGCTGCAGCGCGCTCGCGATCCGGGCCTCAAGCCAATCGCCGCGGCGGACCTGCTGGAGGAGGCGCGCCGGCTGGCGGAAGAAGCACGCACGAGGATCGTCAAGGCGCGTGCGAAGCTGAACTTCGCCCTCGATCAAATGGATGAAGCCGACCGGCGCGAGTACGAGGCGGTGCGCGCGGAGGCGCGCGCGGAAGCGCATGCGCAGATGGCAGACGATCCGCTGTTCAAGAAGGCGCCCGCGTCCAGCTCGTCGTCCAGCGGCGCACCGGCGACATCCGCCGCGGCGACGCGGACGTCCGCGCCAACCGATCCCGCCGCTCCTTCTCCCAAGACACCATCGCAGGCGCCGGAGAAACCGCGCTCCGGGGATCCCGGTCCGCGCAAAACGTTGGGACCGCGCCGCCGGAAGGGCACGTAGCGCCTCATGGCGTTGTCGCGGACCGCGCTGCGGCTGATCGCGGCGGCCGCGGTGCTTGCGGTCCTGTGGGTCCTCGCGAGCGAGCTCCCCCTCCTCCATTGGATCGCAGTTGCCGCCGCGAAGTTGCAGGGCGCGGGCATCCGCGGCGCGCTCCTCTGGTGCGCCGGAATGTACGTCGGTACGTTGTTCCTGGCGCCCATCATCCCGCTGGTGCTGGCGTCCGGGTGGCTCTTCGGCGCATGGGGCCTGCCGCTCGCGCTCGCCGCCGCGGTCGCAAGCGCGGCGACCTCGTTCACGGTGGCTCGTGCGCTGGGGCGCGGTGCGGCGGCGCAGTGGCTACTCTCCCGGCCGCGGGCACAGGCGCTCGCGAACCTCGCCGCCGAAGGGGGACTCGCGACCGTCACGCTGCTGCGCATCTCGCCGCTGTTGCCGTTCACACCGAGCAACGCGGTTCTCGGTCTTACTCCCCTTCGGCAGAGGGACCTCGTCCTCGGAACGGCTCTCGGGATGGCGCCCGGAATGGCGCTGTATGTCTGGGCGGGCTCGCTCGTCCCCAGCGCTGTTGCTCTGGAGCGACACGAGCTTCCTGGTCCGATGGTGTGGATCCTCGTCGGGGCGAGCTTCGCAGCCGCCGGCGTCATCGGGGTCGCTGCGGCGCGGCGGCTCCGGTCGAGGCGCGCCACCTGAGCGGACGCGCCAGGCCAACGGCGACGGCGCGCTCCGCGCGTCGAGGCGCGCCACCTGAGCGGACGCGCCAGGCCAACGGCGACGGCGCGCTCCGCGCGTCGAGGCGCAACACGATGTGCGTACCCGAGAGGGTACTATCTAACCTGTTGCCGAGGTGGCGATCGCGCTGCGCGCCAGCAACAGATCGTCGATCACACCGGCGAGCAGCTCGAGCACTGCTTCCGGCGTTGGCCCGTCGAAAATCGGGGTGTCGCCACGTTTGATGAGGCACCGCGCCGTCACCGAGCCCGAGTCGTTGCGAAAGAGCAGGACGGGGATCCTGCGCCCTTCGGATTCCAGGTGCCGAACGCCGATCAATTGAGGGTTCACGAGTGCTCCGGGTAGGCGGCGCTCAGACGAGCAAAGCGTGCGCCATGCGCGGGCCAGCGCGTTGGCCTCGGCGGCCAGAATCTCAGCCTTCGACCGGAGGGCGGCGGAACGCCGTGTGATTCGCGACCTGCGTTCGAAAGCGGAAAAGCGGGCGCTGGCCAGAGATCAGGCCAGAGTCGAACACCTTTGGGCGGGCTCGTTTCCTGGCTCGCGGCTCGAATCCTGGCTCCTCGCCCGCAAGCAATTGAATGGACGACTCCTCGGCGCGATCGCAAAGGGCTCGTTCGCTGGCCGCCGCTGTGGCACCGCCGTTGCGAAGCAGCGCGCGCATGCAACTTTCCCGGTTCGTTGTCGCTTATCAAGACGTGCGGCCGGGCGAGCACGTTCTGTACAGCGTGCTGACCGATCGGTACGCCGGGATCGACGCGGCGACGCTCGACGCGATCGAGAGGTGGACGCGCGGCGACGAACCCGCCGACGCGGACGAGCGAACCGCGCAGCAGGTGTTGCTCGAGGACCGGTTCCTCGTCCATTCGCGCGCCGAAGACGACGCGAACGTGCGCGCGTTCCTCGATCGCGCGGCGGACGGGATCGCGGGCACGATGCACGTCACGCTGATGCCGACACTCGCGTGCAACCTCGCGTGCACGTACTGCTTCCAGAAAGAACATCCGGCGTTCACGAAGATGCAGGAGCGGACCGAACGCGCGACGCTCGAATGGATCCTGCGGATGGTCGACGAGCGCAGTTTGAGCGCGCTCCACCTCCACTACTTCGGCGGCGAGCCGCTCACGCGGAAGGAATTCATGGTCCGCACGGCCGAGGTGCTCAGCACGTCGATGGCGGCACGTGGCGGCAAGTTCACGTGGTCGTGCACGACGAACGGTATCGGGCTGACGCGCGAATTCGTGGAGCGGATGCTCGCCTTCGCAGAAGGCTCGTTCAAGGTGACGCTCGACGGCGACCGCGAGACGCACGACCAGATGCGCGTCTATCGCAACGGACGCGGCACGTTCGACGAGATCTTCGAGAACGTCGTCGCCTGCGCGCCGCTCGTGCGCATTCACGTCGGCGGGAACTTCCTTCCGGAGCAGAAGGAGAGCTTCGAAAAGCTACTCGATCGCATCGAGGCGACCGGCCTGCGCGGGAAGCTCGCCGGCGTGCACTTCAAGCCGATCGGTGAGAAGGACGAGTCCCAAGTCCTCGTGCAGCTCAACAAGAGCATCGAAAAGCGCGGGCTCGGAATCAAGCGCATCGGCGAGAACGAGACGCTCGAGGCGCTGCTCGGCCCCTGCGAGCTGCACTGGAAAAACAACTACACGATCGATCCTGACGGGCGCGTCTACAAATGTCCCGCGGTGGCGGGGCTCCCCGGGCTCGAAGTCGCGAACGTCGCCTCGCCAGGACCGGAGAAGGTCGCGCCGCTCGTCGCGCTGCGCCCATGGGAGCAGTGCGGCGACTGCCCCTACCTGCCCGTGTGTGTCGGCGGGTGCCTCGGGGGCAAGTACCTCAAGACCGGCCGCCTGGATGAAGTCGCCTGCAGGAAAGAGCAGTTCGAGCTGAGCTTCCGCGAGTCGATCGTGCGCCGTTACCTCGCGGAGTTCCCCGCAGAAGTAGAGCCGTACCACGCAACCGCGGCGTGATGCCGCGGCAACAGGAGAAGCACATGAAGATCAAGCGAAGCGTCCGGAAGAGCACCCGCCAGGCGTCGGCCTGCACGGTCATCGTTGCAGTAAATCTTTAATTCTTGACGTTAGGCAGCGGCGCCACGAGGCTTGAACCCTCGTGGGCCGCGCCTCGTTGTTCGCCGTCTGCGCTGTAATCGCGGGATGCAGACCGTCCCACGAGGACAGCGCGTTCCGGCTGCGCGTCGCCGTCGTCGGTCCTTTGACATCGCTGACACCCACGCAACCGCGCAGTTCCAGCGTCTACGCACAAGAATGGGTTTTTGAATCACTCTTACGGACTGCTGCGGACGGAGCACCAATCCGCGGGCTCGCCGAGCGGTTCGAATTCATCGATGCGTCGCGCGCGCGGGTAGCGCTTCGCAGCGGTGCGCGCTTCAGCGACGGCTCACCCGTCACAGCCGATGACATCCGCGCGTCGCTCTTGGACCACGATGTCGAAGTTAGCGAAGAGCGGGGCATGTTGACCATCGAGTCTCGCTCCGGCGCAGCCGTCGAGCCGTTGCTTCGGCATGCGCCAGTCTATAAGCGCGTCGGCGATGGGTATCTTGGCAGCGGTCCTTTTCGCGTCACCGCGCAAGACGCCGAGCACTTGGTGCTCGACCGCATAAGGCGGATCCCGGGGAAGATCGCGGAGGTTGCCCTGGTAGCTTTCCCCACGCCTCGCGACACGTTCGCGCGCACGCTCGCGGGCGACGCCGATTTGACCGTCCTGCAGGATGCTAAGCAGTCCGAGTTCTTCAACGGAGTGGACCGCTTGCGCGTCGTTCGCGGGCCAGGGGCCAACGCGACCGCGGTCGCGATGGGGCTCAAACGGTTGAGCCGCGCCGATCGAAAGGCGATTGCCGCGACATTGCCTCGCGACGAATTGGGGCGCCTCGTGTTCGGAGACCGCTGCGTCACAATGCCAGCGGCTCCCGCTAACCACGACGCCGTTCCGACACGCCGACTCGATATCGGGTTCCTCGTCAACGACTTGCAAATGGAGCGAATGGCTCTTGCGGTTGTGCGGGCGCTCGGGCCGGCTGGTGGTGACGTCCGGGCCTTGCCCTTAAGCGACGTTCTCGCGCAGCTGAACAGCCGGGATTTCGATCTGCTGCTCGTGCGCCCGCTCGTGTGGCCTCTGAGCGCAGCGGCACTCGTCTGGGCGACAGGGTCTCCTTACAACCAGCTCGCGTACAGCAACCCGCAGGTCGACGCGGCACTGAAAGCGGGCGATTGGGCACGCGCCCTGCAGGAACTCCACGAAGATCCGCCGGTCGTCTTCATCTGTACGCCGGAGCGATTAGCGGTGATCGACAGCCGCGTGAAGAACCCGCGCGTGGGGCCGTACGCCTACCTGGAGACCCTGCCGGACTGGGAGATCTCGGAGTGAAAGAGGAGTCGAGCCGAGACATCTTGGCGCGGAGATTGGTCGTCCTGGTCGCCGGGTCGGGCCTGCTCATCGCACTGGTCGGACTGTTTGCCATTGCGCTGCTGCGCCGGAACGCGGAGCGCACCTCGCAAGCCGCCCTCGCCGTGATCGCCGAGCAGGCGGCCTCGCGGATCGGCGCGTACCTCGCGCACCAGCGCGAGATGCTGCATGCCGTCGGCGGAGTGGTCGCGGGTATACCCGACGCGGAGCGGCGCCTCGCACAAATCGCGCTCGATGCACCCAGCCTCGGTCGCGTGATGCTGCTCACGCCGCGGACGCCCACCGATCAGCTGCCTTCGCGCTTGACGCCGCCCGACGTCATCGCGGCGCTCTCCGGCCGCGAGGTCGCATCGCCGCTTTACTTCCGCGATGACCTCACGCCCGCCATGGACGTGTGCGTTCCCGTCGGCGGCGGGCGCACGGCCGCGGTGTGCGCGACGCTCGATCTGCTCGAGCTGCAGCGGCAGGTGCAGCGCATCCAGATCGGGCAGACGGGATACGCCCTGGCGTTCGACAGCGAGGGCCGGCTCCTCGCGGCCGGGGCGGGAACGATGCGCGCCGCCGCGCTCACGGGCGAACCGGTCGCCGAGTCGCCGCTGGCGAGCAAAGTGGCGCGGGGCGAGCGCGTCCCCAACGAGTTCCGCGGCGGGCTCGGCGAGGACGTTCTGGCCGGATGGGCGCGGCTGACCGATCCGCGGTGGACGATCGTCGTCGAGGAGCCGAAACGCGAGGCTCTCGCCCCGATGCGCACCGCGCTCCTCACGCTGTCGAGCGTGGCTGTCGCCGCCCTGCTCCTCGCCATCGCGCTCGGAATTGCGCAGTCGCGGCGCGCGCTCGAAACGATGGAGATCGAGGAGCGCTGGCGAACGGCAGGGCGAATTGCCACCGGCATTTCCCACGATCTCGGGCACCGGCTTGCCATCCTGCAGTCCACCGCCGCGCTCGCGGAGGCGAACGACGCTGCCTACCTGCCCCTCATCCGCGACAACCTGCGCGCGGAGATGGCCACCCTGAAGAAGTTCGTGGCCGACTTCGCTGACCTCTCGCGCGAAGTCTCCACGGAACACTTCGTCCCGCTCGATCTCAACGCATTCGCGCAGAGCATCGGCCGCGTGGCTACTCCGCACGCCGAAAAGGCAGGAGTGGAGATCGAGGTGAAGCCCGCGCCGGAAGAGGCGTGGGTGAAAGGCGACCGCTATCTGCTCGAACGCGCCGCGTTGAACCTGGTCACGAATGCGATCGAGGCATCACCGCCAGGCGGCCAGGTCTCCGTCGAGGTGGCGCAGCAGAACGGCGTCGCGACCTTGAAGGTCGTCGACCGCGGCCCGGGGATCGCGCCCGAGCGGATTCCGCGCATCTTCGACGCGTTCAAGTCGACGAAGCGCACCGGCGCGCACGTCGGCATGGGGCTGCCGAACGTGCGCCGCATCGTCGTTGCGCACGGCGGCGACACGGCGGTCGAAAGCGAGGTGGGCAAAGGCTCAGTCTTCAGCATCAACCTTCCGACCCAGCCGAAGCCTTCCTGACAGCTCAGTCGTCTTCATCCGAGCCGATGCCGTACGCCTTCAGCTTGGCCTTCAGGGTCGAGTAGCCGATGCCGAGGTGCTCGGCGGTGCGGCGTCTGTTCCAGCTGTTCTGCACGAGGGTCTTCTTGAGGAACCCGCGCTCGAACGCGGACATCGCCGCCTGCAGCGAGGTCTCGCGCTCCGCTTCGCGCTTGAGTCCGGCAGCCACGACGAACTCCAGCGGGAGATCGCTTTCCTCGATGATCTGCGACTCGCAGAGGACCGCCATCCGCTCGAGCAGGTTCTGCAGCTCGCGGATGTTTCCGGGCCAGGCGTAGCTCTCGAGAAGCTGCGCCGCGCCGTCGGAGAGAGTCTGCGGGATGCGCCCCAGCTGCACCGCGGAGCGCGCGAGGAAATGGTTCGCCAACTCGCGAATGTCCTCGCGCCTCTCGCGCAGTGGCGGCACCTGGATGGGCACCACGTTGAGCCGGTAGTAGAGGTCCTCGCGAAAGCGTCCCTCCTTCACCATCTCGGGCAGCGACCGGTTGGTCGCGCAGATCACGCGCAAGTCGAGCTGGATCGGGCGAGCCCCGCCGACGCGCTCGATCTCGTGCTCCTGCAGCGCGCGCAACAGCTTCGCCTGCACGTCCAGCTTCAGCTCGCCGATCTCGTCGAGGAAAAGCGTGCCGCCGGAAGCGAGCTCGAACTTGCCGTACTGCAGCTTCGTCGCTCCGGTGAACGAGCCTTTCTCGTGCCCGAAGAGCTGGCTCTCCACCAGGCTCTCCGGGACGGCGGGAAGATTCACCGCCACGAATGGACCGCTGCGACGATCCGAATGCTCATGGACGTAGCGGGCGAGCATCTCCTTCCCGGTGCCACTCTCGCCGGTGATCAAGACGGTCACCGGCTTGGCGGCGATCTTTTCCGCGATGGCCGCCACGTTCCGCATCGCGGGCGTGTGTCCGAGCACCATCGGTTTCTGGTCGCGACTCGCCTGCTCTTCGCGGAGCCACGCCAGCTCGCGCGCGGCCTTGAGCTGGTCGAGCGTCTTCGCCACGCGCGCGTTCAGCTCGGGAGGCGAGAAATCCTTGGTGACGTAATCGAGCGCGCCGAGGCGCATCGCCTCGACCGCAACCGGGACCTCCTTCAGGACGGAGATCATGATGACGCCGATGTCCGTGTGCTTCTCGCGCACCTGGCGAAGGACCTCGAGGCCGCCGATGCCGGGCATCTGCACGTCGAGCAACATCAGGTCGACGGCGTTCGATTGGACGGCCCGGAGCGCTTCCTCGCCGGAGGCTACGGCCATGGGACGCATACCGGCGGACCTGACGATTGCCTCCATCGTCTGCCGCATGCTCGCGTCGTCGTCGACGATCAGGACGGTGGCTGCCCTCGCCATTTCGCTGGAATTCTATCCCGATCGGCCGGTGCGAACAGCCTGGGGACCCTCGTGGCGACCCGGATGGCGAGCAGGAGCGCCAGGACGAGCGTGAACGAGACCGGCTGCAGGAGCGCCGTCTTGAACCGCCAGATGAAGTGGACGCAGGCCAGGGCCGCTGCGACGTAGGCCAATCGGTGGAGGACCTTCCAGCGGCGGAATCCGAGCCGCCTCACCCATCCTTGCGTCGACGTGATCGCCAGCGGAAGCAGCGCACACCAGGCGGCGAATCCGACGGTGACGAAGCGTCGCTTCGCGATGTCCTTGCCGATGCTGGTGATGTCCAGCCCCTGGTCGACGAAGAGATACGTCGAGAAATGCAGCGTCGCGTAGAAGAACGCGAACAGGCCGAGCATGCGGCGGACGCGCACCGACCAGTTCCAGCCGAGCACGATCTGCACCGGCGTGCACGCGAGCGAGCAGAAGAGCAGCGAGATGGCGTACAGCCCCAGCCGGTTCAGCACCTCGGCAACCGGATCGGGACCGAGCGTTCCGCGCACGCCGCGCGAGACGAGCCACAGCAGAGGTCCGAGCGCGGCGACGAAGACGGCGGGCTTGAGCCAGGGCTGCCTGGCTTTCGCCATCAGAAGAACTTCCTCAGATCCATCCCTTCGTAGAGCTTCGCCACCTGGTCGCCATAGCCGTTGAACTTGAGCGTCCGGCGGCGGAAGAACTCGCCGATGCGCCGCTCCTTGGCCTGGCTCCAGCGCGGGTGATCGACCTCAGGGTTCACGTTCGCGTAGAAGCCGTACTCCGTGCCTCCCGCGTACTGCGACCACGTCGTGGTCGGCTGCGTCTCCTGCAAACGGATCTTCACGATCGACTTCGCGGACTTGAACCCATACTTCCAGGGCACCACGAGCCGGATCGGCGCACCATCGGGTTTGGGAAGCTCCTCGCCGTACAGGCCGACCGCCAGCAGCGTCAACGGATGCATCGCCTCGTCGATGCGCAACCCTTCGAGGTACGGGAACGGAATCGCGCCGAACGCACCGACGCCGGTCATGTTCTTCGGCTGCACGGCGGACTCGAACGCGACATACTTTGCGCGCGAAGTGGGGCCCACCGTCTTGAGCAGCTCCGCCAGCGGAAAGCCGTCCCACGGAATGACCATCGACCACGCCTCGACGCAGCGAAGCCGGTAGACGCGCTCCTCGATGGGGAACTTGAGCAGCTCGTCGATGTCGAAGGTCTTCGGCTTGTCGCACTCGCCTTCGACCTTCACCGTCCATGGACGCGTCTGCAGCCTTCCCGCGTTCCGCGCCGGATCGTCCTTGTCGGTGCCGAACTCGTAGAAGTTGTTGTAGTGGGTGATCTCGTCGAACGAGTTCTTCTTCTCGTCAGTCGACGGCTGTCCGGGCTTGATGCCTTCGAGCTTGCGGCCGCGCGGCACCTCGGCGGGCGCCGCGTCAGCGCGCCCCGGCAAGAGAAGAGTGCCCGCGCCGGCGGCGCCAAGCGCCAGGAACTCGCGGCGACGCAGGTACAGCGCTTTCGGCGTGATCTCAGACGGACGGATGCGCATGCGTTCCCCGCAGAGTAAGACTTCCCAGCGGCGAGATCGTTACAGCCGCGCCGGCTGCCCGCAAGGAAGCGGCTACGAACTCTCGGCGGCGGGCTCCGCTTTCCGCACGATCGGCGGAACCGGCGCTACCACGGGCGGTTCGCGCGGCAGCTCAGGCTCGGGCATCGGCGTGCCGCGGTGGCGCGAGTTCCAGCGCGCGCGCGCTTCCCGCTGCTCGTCCGGCGAGAGCTGCGCGCGATGCAGATCGCAGATGAACCCCGCGCGAGGTCCGCGCGAGCGGTTCGGGCATCCCTCGACGCGGCAGCTCATGTCGAGCGTACGCCGGGGACGCGGCGCCTTCGGCGGCAGACGCACGATGCGTTGCGCGGGCACGGCAGTGGGAAGCTTTCCTTCCGCCGCGAGGCGCTTGTTGCGCTCCAGGATGCTCTTCTGCTCCGCGGCCGACAGCTTGCGCGCGTGGTCGCGGCAGAACCAACGGTTGCGCGGCCCGGCTCCCGCCTCTCCGCACCCTGGCACGGGACACAGGCGCCCCATGCGACGTCCGTCGCCTTCGATCCGCCCGGCGGACGCACGCGCGACGGCGTCCCTCACCTGCTGCTGGACCAGCTCGACGATTGCGCCGCTCAAATCGTGCGCGAAGCGATCGATGAGCGCGCGAAACGAAGCATCCCTCTTTCGTTGGGCCATGATTGTTGCGTTTTATTGCGCTGGAGGAATGGAGTGCGGGATATGTACCCGGTGGCGCGGCGAAGCGCGAGCGAAATCGTCGCCGCGCCCGGTGTCAACGGCCGAACAGCCCCTTCAGTTTGTTCGCCGCTTCGTCTTTTGCCTTGTCCGCCGCCTGTTGCGCCTGCGACTGCGCCTTCTGCTGCGCCTGCTGCTGTTGCCCGCCTGCGCCGCCGAACAATCCGGAGACGAGGCTCGAGCCCGCCGCTTTCACGACCGCCTCGATCGCTCCCTTCGCGTCGACGTCGGTGACGGTCGGGTTCGTGGCAGCGCCGACGAGGCGCAATCCGACGGGAACGTTGGTGGTGAGCTTCACACGACCGCCGGTCAGCTGCTGCACCGTCGCGGGGGTCAGCGCCACCGTGCCGGGCATATCGAGGTTGCCGTCGAGGCGCACGCCTCCCGAGAAGCTCATGTCCGCCTGCGGCGTCGCGAGCTTCACGGGTGCCTTCAGCCGCGCCCAGCCGTCCTTCACGGTGAAGCCGAAGGGCAGATCCTTCCCGAGATCCGTCTCGCCTCCCTTCGGGATGGTGCCGCGGAGCGCTCCCGGCAGCGCGCCCACGACTGGCGCGGCGGCCGACGCGATGATGTCCTTTCCGTAGAACTTGCCGCCGGTGACGTTCCCGTCGATGCCGCCCGTCAGCGACTTGGTCAGGTCGGAGAAGTCCTGGCTGCGGCCGTCGAGCACGACGTTTCCGTCGAACTTGCCGGCCAGCACCTTCTTCGGCGACCCCATCGCCGCCGCCTTCTCCAGATCGATGCCGCTGATCTTCGTGGCGATGTGCCAAGGCTCGTTCGGGTGAGCGAGCTTCAGGCGCGTCCCTCCGGCGTCGATGCGTCCGCCGAGGCCCTGGATGGAGGCGGTCTGCACGTCGATCTCGTCGTCCTTCATCGTCACGTCCGCGACGACGTTCTGGAACTGCTGCTTCTTGTAGACGACGTTGGCGAGCTTGACCGAAGCGTGACCCGAGATCCCGGCGAACGTCTTCGGATCGGGCGGAGGCTTCTCCTCCTCCTTCTTGTTCGTCGAGGGAAGCAGCATCCGGTCGAGATCGAGACGCTCGCTCGAGACGAGCAGGTCGAACTTCTTCGTCGCCTGGTCGCCAGCGCCCTTCGTTTCCAACCACCCGTGCGCGTCGACGTGATCGTCGATCACGTGCAGCGCCAGATTCTCCAGATCGATGCGTTGCTGCGGGTCCGCAGTGGTTCCCGAGGCGGTGCGGATCCCTTTGGCCGAGAGCTCCAGCCGCTGCCCGGGCGCTTTGGCGAGGGAGCCGCCTGGGCGAAGGTCGACGCCGGCCAGATCGAAATTCGCATCGAACGCGAGCTTGTTCTTTTCCGCGCCCTTGACGTGCGCGACGAATGTCATCGGAGCGCCTGCCGCCTTCGTCATGCTCTGCGGGAATGCGAGCTTCACCGGGGTGAAGTCGACGCGCAGCTCGAGCGCCTGCGCCGCCTGCGTACCAGCGGCGTGCAGAAGCAGGCCAATCGGCCCCGCCACCTGGCCACCGAGCTGCTTCGTGAGCGGCGGGTAATACGCGGCCAGCCGCGCCGGGTCGAGATCGTGGCTGCGGACCTCGAGACCTTCGATGCGCGGCGTCTGCGTGTTCAGCGCGGAAGCGCGACCCTGGCCCGTGATGCCGGCCGGACCGATGTCGAAGCGCAACTTCGCGATTTCGAGATTTCCTTTGTCCGCGTCGCCCTTGATGTCGGTGTCGAGCACGACGTCCAGGGACTTGCCGCCCTCGGCGCCGGCGAACTTGAGGCCCGTCGCGCGCAGCGCACCCTGGACCGTCGTGGCGCCGTTTCCACCAGGAACGGCGGCGCCGAGCCGGGCATCGAGGTTCGCGTCGAAGCGTCCAGCCTCGAGGCCGACGTCTTTCGGCACGAACGGCGCGAGTGGAGCGAGGTCGATGGGCTGCACCTTCAGCGTGATGCGCTCGGGCGTAGCGGCGAGAGTCGGGGGAAGCGGCGCGGTGTGGAGGCGCAAGTCGAAGTTCTTCTGGTCGGCGAGCACGGCGGCCGTGATCACGACGTCGAGCGACTTGCCGGCGCGGAGGTCGTCCATCGTGACGTCGAGATGCTGGATCGCCAGCTCCTTCGGCGATTTGGTGGTGCGATCGACGAGGGCAATGCGGGCGTCGCGCAGCGCGGCGTGATCGACGCGAAGATACGAGAGGTCGCTCTGCTTCTTGTCCTCGGCCGGCTTCTTCTCGGGCGGATTTGCCTCCGCGAGCTTCTTCTGCAGCCGCTCGAGGTTCGTCGTGCCGTCGTCGAAGCGGATGACGTTGACGTTCAATCCGTCGACTTCGACGGAATGGACCGGGACGTCCTTTCCGCGCGAGAAGGCGGTGCGCAACAAACCGATGCGCACGTCGGCGCGCTTGATCTGCGCCAGCGGCAGCCCTTCTCCAGCCGCGGGACCGACGGAGACGTCCTTCACCGCCGCACCAAAGCCAGTGAGGAACTTTGTCGACACGGACCCGGTCGTCACCGGCCTGCCGAGCTGCTGTGACAGTTTCGTCGCCTGTTCGTGCCCATTGCTTCCTGCGAGGCGCATCCATGGCCGGAAAAGGTACGTCCTGACGAGGGAACTGTCAGCCTCCGACGCAGAGGCGATCTCACGGCGTCGGCGACGGGCGAACGGGCGCCCGCAGACGCCGCGCACCGGCGAGCTGCCCACAGGCGCCGCCGACCGACTGGCCGTGAGGAAGCCGCAAAAGCGTGCGGATGCCGCGGTTCAACAGACGTGTCTGGAACGCGCGGCAGCGATCGAGCGGCGGCGCCTTCTGACGCGGGTCGGGACCGGGATTGAGCGGGATGAGGTTCACGCGCACGTCGAGACCGCGGGCAAAGCGCGCCAGGGCATCCGCGTGCTCGTCCGAATCGTTCACGCCGTCGATCAGCGTCCACTGAAGCAGGACCGGCCTCGGCGCGCGCTCGATCGCGCCGCGCAGATCGGCGAGCGTGAAGCGTCGCGCGACGGGCAACACAGCGAGACGGGTCGCCTCGTCGACCGCATGCAGACTGAGAGCAAGATTTGCGCGCGAACGCGCCCAGAACTCGTCCATGCGCGGCACGATCCCGACCGTGCTCACCGTAATGCGACGTTCCGGAATCGCGAACCCCGCCGGC
>Ga0209474_10002093_pt1 | contig 18675 bp, 18 predicted proteins | sample GraSoiAngelo_145_FD_185902 | JGI IMG/M metagenome (GOLD analysis project Ga0209474, IMG submission 185902) | Grasslands soil microbial communities from the Angelo Coastal Reserve, California, USA - 14_1009_05_20cm (SPAdes) (version 2) | ecosystem: Environmental > Terrestrial > Soil > Grasslands... | reverse complement strand
CCGCCGTGACAGTTGCTCAATCGGCATTGAGAGACGCCATGTCTGCGCGGGATCGGGAGTGCATGCACGGGCTCGGCAAGTTCTGCCGCGAGCGCGAAGCCGCGGTCGCTGAACGGCGCCAGATCCTTGATGGCGCAATGGCATCGCTCGGGCAGACCGCTGACCCCCAAACCGACGCCGCGATCAAGCTGGTCGCATGGGTCAGCCATGGCGTGCTGCGGCCATCTGGCGATGACTTCGCGATGCTTCGCCTTGTCTTGCTGGCGTTGCTGCCTCAGATCGGCGGAATACTGTTGATGGTCGGCCGATCAGCGATGCGGCCTGGCGCGAGCTGATCTCTGCAATTGGAAAGCATAAGTTAGCGGCGGAGCTATTGGTCCGCCAACAGCTGCACGTTTTGCCGATTACCGTTTAGACGCCTTAAGTTATTGACGTACTCCTCAGGAACCTGCAAATGAAACGGCACCTTCAGCCCCATGAACGTGGCGATTCGGCCTATGAAAGCTGTGCAATTGTAAGTTTCGGCGTTCCACAGCGGGGAATGCGCTTGAATGTCTTTGATGAAGCCAAAGACTTTCCTGGCGTCTGCTTCATTCAAGTACACCCGGTAACTGGCGGTCAAGTATTGAACATCTAGATCGCCATAACTGGCACCCGTCTCGGAGGGTACGAACACAAAGTGTCCCAGGACATAAGGAAGCACGTCTCCGGCTGGATGTAGGCCGGCCACTTCAACAGCTTTTTCGCGCGTCTTGCCATACCAAACAAAAGCATGTCCGTAGGTCGCAGCTGTGCGGGCGCGAAAATCCACGTAATATGGCCCTTTGGGGACAACCGGGCCTCGGGCTGGTTTTGCTTCGGATGCAAGCTCCGATCCAGCAGCCGAAAGTGATGTCAACGAGTTTGCTGATGAACTGGGCTTTGTAGCTACGCGCCTTTGTTCAATCTGGAGTTGGTCGCTTCGCGACGCAAAATCCTGAGCACTAGCCGTGTGAGCAACCCCGACGCCGACCGAACAAGCCCACGTTGTGAGCAAAACTCCATACCGAATGTGTTGCGCCCTCATGGCACACCTCATGACCCTGATCGAGGTAGGCGCAACTACTCGGAGGACGGATGCTAACAAAGCCGTCCTCCCTCAACCTGATTAGTTCATTTAGTAAGGGTGGTGAGCCTTAGCCCCTGGTGACCAACGGCGCTGGCGCTTTTCCGATTGGCGTCTTGCCAATAGGCGATTTTCCGATTGGCGATTTTCCGATAGGCGCCTTCCCGACTTGAGCCTGCTGGTACACGGGCTGTGCACGGGGCATATCAGCGGCTGCAGCGGCGCCAACGAGAGCTAGTGAGCATCCTGAGACAACAATAAATTTCAGCATAAATATCTCCGATTTTGTCCGCTGTTTCCGGAATCATGCGGTAGATCACCCTATTCAACCCGGAGATTCCGTCAAGAAAAGCCGCCAACGACCAGACGTTTTTGACGCACCTGTTGCAGAATAAGCACGTGATTTCTAACTTCCTAATCGTTAGTAAATGAGAGGAATAATGCGATACGTCTGGGACATGTAGTGTCGGTAATCATCCCCGAAAGTGTCGAGCATCATTTGTTCTTCTCTCCCGACTCGTCCGAAGAATAGAGATCCAAATCCGACCAGGCCGGCAAATCCGGCGAACCAGTTTGGCAGCAAGCATGCTTGGGCGATCGCCCATAGCCAAAACGCCGTGTACATCGGGTGCCGGATATTCCGATAGATGCCGCTGGTGATCAATTTATGATTTTGTCTCAACTGAAGGGTGACCGACCAGTTCTGGCCAAGCGCCCGGTGCGTCATCTGAAAAAGAAATAACGCGGCAATTGCGAGCAGAACCCCGAACCAGCCTTGCGCCGAACGAAACATGTAGTCAGCGAATCGCGGGACCGCGGTCCCCACATAGAGCAGCGGCAAAATTCCGAGCCCGCTCAGTGATATCAGCAGCAGGACATTCTCGCGAACGTCGCGGGCGTTGCGCCTGATGAGAGCATGCCTAGAACGTCGTGCGTGCTCAAATCGAATAACGTACCAACCTATCACCAACGCTACGAACGTTAGCTTGGCTAGGGAAGGTGTCATCGGCGAACACCTGTACACGGCTGAGCAACTAGTGCCCCATCCGCCCCAATTAAACCTTGCGCCCCGTCTGGGTTTCGCGTCTGGCATTCGGCAGTGAGCGGGCCGCACGCCAACATAAAGTAATCATATTCTGCGCGCCGATCGTTGCCGCTGATGAATTGACAATGTAGGCGGAAAAATCGTAATCGCATCTTCCGATAAGTGGTGTGTTCAAGCATGCGACCGATCTCAACACGGCGTACGACGGGCATGGCACCAGCTTTTAAGCCCATTTCTGCTATCGGATCACTGCCATAAAAGTTCATTATGTCGACACGCGCTTGGTAGTCACCCCAGAACACACCGGGCGCGGTCGCAACGCGCGCCACTGCAGCGCGGAAGCCCCTTGCACCCCGGTGCAGCCCAATCTTTAGGACTGAAGATCCTATTGTGATAAAAGCGAAACGAGGACCGCTCAAGCCCAATGCCGGTTGGAGCGTCAGTGCTTTATCGATAAAGTCAATCGCGAGTACCGCGCCGAGGCTATGACCCAATACCAGGATTTCGTCGACGCCCGGTTCGCGTGCCGCTTCGATGATCTGCTCCGCTGTGCGATCCAGCTTTTGTTTCAAAACCGAGTTTCCATCACGGATATAATCGCGCGCCAAAATCCAGTCATCAAAAAGAGAGGCCAGATGCAACCAACGCCATGGACCAGCCAGGAACATAGCAAAAGCGGTAAGCCCGCTTATGGAGCCTATCAATCCATCCGCGCGACCGATCAGCACGCCAATAGCCAGCGCGGTAACGGATAGAAATGCAAACAACGTGAAGGGGTAAAGAAAAAATATAGCGTAATGCCAATTGATCCGAAGGTAAGCCCGAAGCGCGCCTCCGAAAGCAAAGTCAAAGAATGCAAAGATTCCAAGGGGAAGCCTCCTCCATAAAGGTTCCTGAGTTTTGCCTTGAATAACGTCGTCCCATCGCACCAAGCGGAATTGGTTCTCGACACGCCAGTTGCCACCCTTGGTGATGATCGTCCATCTCATCTCATCTGGACCGATGACCGGTGCGCTGACCGAAGCTTCGACGGACCAGGTGCGTTCGAATCTTTTAAGTTCTCGCAGGAAACGTCGATAAGCGTCGCCAGCCGGCAAAATCGGATCATAGCCGCCAATGTGGAATACTAACCGCTTTGTGACGCGAAGCGACATCAGGCTCTTCTCATGCAAATAGGTTGGTTCGCAATTAGAGACTTAACACTCTGTCAAACCCTAGTTCGTGATATTCGGGACTCTCAAATGACCAAAGCCCATAAGATTATTTGTAAAGCGGTCTCTCAGATTGCCCAAACTCTTCGTTCCCGTGGACATGCGCTTTGGTCGGCCTGGATGCGCCAGATAACCGGGGTGTTGGGCCTCTTAATTGTACTTCCGATCGCTTTGTCAAGTTCCACTTCGGGCCAAGCGCCGGATATCCGATCGCCGGCGCAGACATGCCTCGCTGCTAATTCGAACATTTCCATTGCCGCCAAACTTCCGCGCACTGAGACGAGACTAAAATCTGGCGCACGGCTGAAGGTGGTTGCACTTGGCTCATCGTCGACGGTGGGCTTGTGGGTTTCGAATTCCTCCGCGACCTATCCGGCGGTAATGCGGCAAGAACTGATCAGATTGGTGCCGAATGCACAGATCGAGTTGATAAATAGCGGCCGAATAGGTGACACCATTCCTGGTAACGTCGCGCGTATCGACCGTGATGTTCTGTTTCACCAACCCGATCTAGTTATTTGGCAGCTAGGCACCAATGACATCGCTTGGGGTGGTCAGACCAAGGGGCTCGAGGAATTGGTAGTTGGAGGCGTAAGGACTCTCAAGTCGCGGGGATTGGATGTAATTCTGATGGATCAACAATATGCACCTCAGGTTCTGTCCTCCTCACAGTTTACCCAAATGCAGACGATTATTGCGAACGTTGCACACAAGGAGCATATCGGACTGTTTTCACGGTTTGACCTGATGCGTAACTCAGTGAGAGCGGGTCTAGCGGCTAGCGCGCTGGTGTCGTGGGATGGACTGCACAATTCGAGAGAGGGCTATGAGTGTATTGGACAAGCTATTGCTCGTGCCATTTGGTCTGCCGCGCGCTGAGGATCTCCCAAACGTTTCCGCGTATTACGGCCTGCATGCACGAGCAACAGGCTAGCTCAAGCGAACGCTGCCGCCGCGTGCGGTTGTGGTTGTAGCCGTCTTCAATGTCACCCGACGAAGGAGCACATGGCCGCAGGAAACGGCGTCCGCGTCTTTTGTGTGCGCCTCATCTGGCAACGCGCGCTTCCTCTTTCTTGGTCACATGCCAGATCACGACGTGGTAGTGGGGCACGTCGACTCCTGGATGACCCGGGTTAAAGTAGAGGCTGACGTGGTCAGCTCGGCCCGCGAACCCCGCCGCGTCGAATGACTTGTGATCGTCAATGTCCTTTATCGGGACCATATAGACAGTCGCAATCAAGCGATCGTTGCGATCGAAACACAAGAAAGGACCGATCGGAAGCGTCTCGCTCTTGACGTAAATGATCCCCAGGCCAGGAAAGAACTTCGGGAAGTTCACGAGGTCGCTGACACGCTTATACCCCTTCCGTTCGGCAATCTTCCGCTGGTTCGGAAGCGGACGTATTACGTGGTGCTTTCTGGCTCCGCGAATGGCTGTTTTGGCTCTCTCGCCCTTGTCGTCTAATGGCACCCTCGCGTAACGAAGCGCCGCCGCAGCCGAACTCGGGGGTTGAGCAAACTGCGCGACAAGCGGACTCACGTCGGCGGTCGACCCAAGAAAGGCAATTAGGGCTGCGGTGGCCAGCCGATGGCGCATGATATCAGGCCTCCTGAAGTTAGCTCACCTACCCTGCCTGCGTTCTCGCCAACGCAGGAATTCCCGGAACAATTCTTCGCGGTCCGTCGGATTGCGGATAGATTTCTGTTCGATAGACCGGTCGAACGCGTCGCGAAGCCCGGCCTCTCCTTCCAATTGTCGCCGCAACAAGCGCTCTGCAGGACGAAAACGCCGCCAACCCGGTAACGATGCCCCCAAGTTCACCTCACGCCATTTTGGGTGATGAGCGTCGCCGAGAAATTCAGAAAACCGCGAGAACAGCGTCTGCACGAACAATTCCAACAGCCGAAACCGCTCGCTTTGGGCCGGCCAGTTGTAGGCGAAAAGAGCGGATTTGATCGCAACCGTGTTAATGCTTTCACCGATCCCAATGATATTCGGGTAATCCTGATGACCGAAAGTCGATGGCAGAAAATCCTGCTGCAGCGCCGGGAAAGTCGGGATCGGCAGGAAGTGAATGCCATCCATTGGGGTGTAGCGCGTTAGCAACTTGACCGGTTTTCCCGAGACCAGCAGGGTAGCCGAGATTTTTCCGTTTCTCATCTCATCCAGCGCGGCGTCTAGCCCGAGGTTCACCTCTTCAACCTTGATGTCGAGAGTGTTGAGCAACTCACGGCCAAGAACAGCGCCCGCACTGCCTGCTTCCCCCAGGTTGACCGTTTTTCCCGAAAGATCGCTCAGCCTTGCGATATCCGACCGCGCCAGGAGATGGAACTCTTCGGCGAAAAGGGGGGCAATGTAGACAAGCTTGCTGCGGATATCAGACCGTGTCCTCGCCTCGGGGAGGCGGTCGACCAGAACGACGGGCGCGATCGCCATATCAGCACCTGCGAGCGTGAGTACGTCCAGGATATTGCGAATGCCGCCGTTTCCCACCAGCGGCATCACCCGCAGCGCGATCTCGCCGTGCGGGCCGGTCTCTTGGCCGGTGGCCAGCGTAGTCGCCAATTCTTCAGCTATCGCGAATTCAGTGCTTTGCGGCGCACCGGTGACCAATCCAGCCGTGTACTCGTTGGCAGATATCCCGCTTTCCTTCCTGGGCGCGCTCTCCTTCCGCGGAACTACAGTTGGGAATTCAACCGGAGAAATGGATTGTCGTGTTTGCGCAACTGCTCCCCGGCCCTGCCCGCCGAGCCAGGCCGCTGCCACCAGCATGGTGAACAAACCGACTCGAACCGCTCCGCAGACCCTCATCGTTCAAACCTGTTGCGTATAGAGCCCTAGCCCATAGCGGATAGCGTTGACGCGCCCCACCGTCAGCGAAAAGCTCGGGCCGACAGGTCATCGACCAGCACGTCCGTCCGAAGTACAACCAAACGGACTCAAATTCGTTCTGCGCCTCCAACGCGCCTCAGCGAACGTGGTTCCTAGCCGGAGATTGCCCTGCCGGCGCAGCAGACGCTTCGATTTGGGAACGGACGAGCTAGAACTGGTTCCGGAACCTCGCCCAGAGCGCGGCACAGCGGAGCGCGCAGTAACTGCACGCGATATCCAGGAGATCGATCCATCAACCGAAGCAGCGCCTTGCAGGGCGATCTAGCCCGCTCCGATCGGATAACCTTGATCTAGCGCAATGGCCGGTACGTACTTGCACCGTTCTAATAGCATTTCTGTACTGAACTACAGTCCCACCCATGCGGCGGCGGGGACTTGATAGCTTACGGGGCAGCCATGGCCGAGTCTGGTCGAAGGGGGATTTCCGCGCGGCTGTGGAGGCTCCCTGGGCAGTTGCTGCTGGCGCTGATCGATGCCACGGCCATCTTGGTGATCGTCGCCGCCACCCTTGCGCTCGTCGCGACAGCGCGCATCCACCATTTTGCCGAAAACGCAGTTACAACGATGACCGAGGCCGTGCTGTCGAAAATCGATCTGCCGCCGAAAGAGGCGCTGGCCAATCTCCGAAACCTGACAGCCGAAGTTCGTACCGTTGGCAACTCCCTTCGGGAGATCAAGGCAGGAGAACACCCAGCCCTTCAATCCGAGATTGCGCAATTGAAGGAATCGCTGGCATCCTTGAAAGTCAGCATAGACCGGCTCGGAAGCGCGAGATCGATTATTCTCACCGACGAAGCGATTGGGCAACTGGGTCGAACGGTAACAGACGCGCTGATTAGGTTCAGAGACTGCTCTTTCAGCACTCGCCAAACAGCGCTTCAGCGAACCTTCAGAGACAAGATGGTCCACGCCGGGGAGATCGGCCAGCCCTCAGCTCCACCTTGAAAAACAGATGTTCGTAAACGCCCATGAAGCGGCTCAACAAAGGGAAGCGATTGGGTCACATGAGAACCGCCACGATATTCTTGTTCGGATCGAACCAACAATGGCTGTTCCAAACTTGAAGCCAACTTCGATCTCCTGAACGGAGTTGCCGTCACGAGACGGGCTCACCAGCTGAAAAACGTACTCCCGAAAGGCGAGCGCCAGTAAGGCAGCCGCGGGCGGGCGTAGCGGAATGCACTTGCCGCAGTGCGTCGTCGGTTCTTAATGCCGCCTTGCGGCTCGCCGCTCAATAGCACCACGAAATCCGTACTCTTGCCAGTTTCCGAGCTCATCGTCTCATCCGTTACAATCAGGGAAGATCGCGGTACGATTCCGGCGATGCGATCCATCGCCTCCTGCGGAATGACAATACGATCGAGCGCCGCCCTCGCGCTGTCCGGGTCTGTGGGTATCGGCTCAGCATTGCCAACGCTGGTGGCGCGCGTCCGGCCATATGGCTCAACTATGGCAGTGGGCGGGCGTCCGCTATCCAGTGAAACGACGCTCCATCGCAAGTTGGTGTTGCCGCTCGACCGCTCGATGGCGGTGAAGACATGCGTCCCGATTGGACGATCTGGATCTTTGATGATGATGGGACTATCGAAGAAGGGCTTGAATGCTTGGCGGATATAAAGTCGCTGAGTCTTCCGGCTGATCAACACCGATATCGGCTCGAGTTCGCGCGCGGCCTGGCGCGCCGCCTCGGCTGCCGCGGCCCGCGCAGTCTCCGCGGCCGCGGCGGCTTCACGCGCAGAGGTGGCAGCATCGAGCTTCGGTTGCAGATCCGCCTGGGCATCGTCCCATTGCACCTGCATTTCCGCCATCTTGGCGAGCGCCTGCGCCTTGGCGCGTTCAGCCTGCTGCTTTGCCTCGGCCGAGATGGCAGAGCCAAGTGTAGCCTCGGCGGCTGCGAATTGCGCTTCGGCTCTGAGCTTCAGATTTTGCGCCGTGCGCATCGGCACCATGGCCCGCATCGCCTCACGGACGGCAGTCTGCGCAGCGTTTCTTGCCTGGACCGCATTCCGCGCGAACTCTTGGGCCTCTGCGCTACGGGCATCGGCCAAGGCGCCGGGATCCGAGTTCGGTTGCAACAGAGCCGGATGGGTGAGCTCAACGGGCGCTATATCCTTTGGCGCCACGATCACCCTTATGCCCATCGTAGTCGCGTCGAACAGGCGTGCGGCGAAGTCGAAGGGCATCCGAACACAGCCATGGGACGCCGGACGTCCCGGCAGCACGCCGCCGTGGAGCGCAATGCCCGACCAGGTGATGCGTTGCATGTGCGGCATGTAGGCGTCGTCATACAGGTTCGAGTAATGGTGCTCCACTTTCTGAATGACGCTATAGATCCCGGCCGGCGTTTCGCGTCCTTTCTGGCCGCTCGACACCGGCGCCCGCAGTATCCACCCCTCGGCATCATAGACAGTGATCCGCTGGTTGCGGAGCGAAATGATGACCATGATCGGGTGGCGAGCGGCGCGTAGTTCGATGGCCTCGACCGAGCGCTCGCCCCAACCGCTTCTGGCCGCCGCGTGATTCCCCGCCGCTATCAGCGCGGCCAGACCCGCAACGGCAAGACGCACGGCTCGCAGCCATCGCCGCATACAGGTCAGATTCACACCACGAAAGGTCATGCGCTTGACCTTGCACCTAAGTATGCCCGCGACCTTGTCCCTGACGTGCCTGCGCCTAAAACCGAGGCTCAGCGCTTCAATGAGTAAATGGTCTGGGTCACTTCCGGACCTGAGCCGCAACTCGCATTTCCGCCTTAGGACGATGCGACGAGGTGCTCCGAATCGCCCTGGGATCGTCCCGCACAGCTAGCCGATTACGCTTCTTTTTATCTGATTCGGCGTCTTGAACTTTCGTCCCGCGCTGGTGAGCGGCATATTCTTTGCCATCGATCGGTGCAAGGTGCGGCGGATCCTTATGGAGATACGGTCGCCCAATTCCAAACTCCTTGCCGTGTGCATCGATCCATTTCCACAAGCTTTCACTAGAAATCCATCGCTGTGCCTGTGTCGCGCCGTTGACGCTCACGACGTCGGCGGCAAGCCCGTACCCATAGCCGCCGCGGAAGCTCCCGCCGTGATACGACCTTTCGGTTGCCGCCTTCAGCCCGCTTGCGATCGATTGACGGTAGTCATCGCGGAACGCGCTCGTTATGCCAGGTGACAGCCCGGCCTCCTCCGCAGCGCGAAGCATATGAAAGAGCTTTAGCTTGAAGCTTCGATCCATCCCTCCAATGACGAAGTCTATCATCGACATGCGGGCTTTTTCCGCCGCCTTCGGATCCTTCCACGTGAAGTCCTCATCGAGCAGCCTAGTAAAGCTCTTCGTGACAGTCACCGTTTTGCCCCTCCTCTTGACTGTCACTTTCCTTTGCTCGTGCACCTTGATGGTGTCCTCCTTGGGCGTCCGCTGGTAGAGCGCCCACAAATATCGGTCGATGCAGATGTCCACTAACAGGCATCCGTCCACAATTTCGATCGAGCTCACAGTCTCCTTGAGGTCATTTGGCACCGGATCAGGCGTGCTCACAGTCGCCAGCTGCTCCTCCAGTGATTGGGGTGGCAGCATCTCAGCCCAATCGGACAAGGCGGCGCCGGCAACCGATGCCGGCGCATCCGAGTCCAGTGTGGTCTCGCTGATCGCGTCCATGACCGATTTGACGGTCGGCGTCACATCGGTATCGGCGACAACGGCATCTGCCATGACCGGTGCCTGTGATGCGCCTGCAAGTTCGGGCTGTGCCTTGAGAGATGCTGCGCGGCGTTCCTCACTTGGCATTGCGCCAGTGTTTTCGATTCCGGTACCGACGCCTGCAAGCCGAACGAGGACCCAACTTGTGAGAACGACGGTTCCGCAAAACCCCGCTATCGCCGTCGCAAATCGCCGCGGCTTCATGATGCCCTCTCGTCCTGAGGCTCGGTCTGCGCCATGCTGCACAGCCAAGCTCGTGACGGACTGATTCTCCGATAACAACATGGACGCACGATGGCACAAACCGCAGACCGGCAATTATTTCGAAAAGGTTGCGCGAATGCAACGCGCCGGCATGGCCCCAAGTCAGTACGCCGCCGCAGTTGACGATGGCGGCGAACCATCCCCCAGCTGTAGCTCCCTCAGTTAGGCGAATTCTCAACGCCAGAGTTTGCAAGCACCGCTCCCGGCGCCAGCACGAAACCGATCCCGAAAAGAACTGAGAGAACCGCAAAAATAGCGAAGAAGGTGAGTGTCATGAGGAGTTTTCTTTTCCATCGGCCCACAACGAAAATTCGACCACCCTTAATCCTTACTCGACGAAGAAGCTCTGGACTATGACATGGCGCTTTGATCGCTGGACCAACCTCGGACCGACCCGCGGACCCTCTGGCGCAGTGACAAATGCCTTACACCGCCTTGGTTAATGCACCGTCGATGATAAGGTTTGTGCCGGAGATACGGCTCGCCACCGGGCTCGCCAGGAAGACCACACCTGCGGCCACTTCTTGGGGCGTGCCCATGCGTCTGGTGGGGTTCAGCGACATCGCCGTCTTATAGAGTTCGGGCATGCCGTGTTCGATGTTATGCCAAATGCCGCCTTCGAAATAAGTGTTGCCCGGTGACACCGCGTTGACGCGGATGCCCCTGACGATCAGTTGGCTGCTGAGCCCCTTGGCGTAGTGGATAAGCGCCGCCTTGATCGCGCCGTAAGAGCCGGCGGCGAAATCGACCTCGAAACCAGAAACGCTTGAGACGATCTCGATCGAGGCGGATTCGGATTTCTCCAGGTACGGGAGCGCCGCCGCGATGGAATTGACGGTATGCATCATGTCGGTACGGAATGACTTATCCCAGGTTTCCGGCGTATTGCCCACCGCAAGCGCACTGACGTTGCAGACGATGGTATCGATACCGCCGAGTTCCGCAGCCGCGTCCTCCACCCATTGCTTCAGCGCAACCGGATCGGCCACGTCAATCGCCCTGCCCCACGACTTGACCCCCTTTTTCGTCAGGGCCTTCACGGCCCTGGCGACGTCGTCGGCGTTGCGCGCGCAGATCGCTACGTTGGCGCCCTCGTCTGCGAAAAGCTCCGCGACCGCAAGGCCGATGCCCTTACTTCCCCCGGTCACAAGTACGCTCTTGCCTTTCAGTCCGAGATCCATGATCACCTCCCCTGATAGCGCGGCCTGCTACGCGTGAGGCAGGCCGCGTCCGCTCTGCTACATCTTCTTCCAATCGCCGCCGCCCTCGAACGCAGCGGCAGCCCGGTAAATGGTCGATTCGTCGTAATGCTTGCCGATCAGCATTAGTCCGATTGGCAGGCCCTCGCTCATACCGCACGGAATGGTCATCGCCGGGTGACCGGTGGCGTCGAACGGCGCCGTATTCGGCACCATCTCGAACGCGCGCTGAATGTAAAGCTCGCGGGGCGCGTCGGCCGGCGGAAGAGGCGTTGCCTTTACCGGCAGGGTAGGCATGAGGAGCAAGTCGTATTTGGCCAACGCCTCATCGTAAGCGGCCGCGAGTTTTCGACTCAGATTCTGCGCCTTCGAATAGAAATGTCCGCGATAGTGCTTCGTGAAATAATGTCCCAGCAGCATTACGATTTTAAGACTGTCGGACAGCTCGTCAGCGCGATGTCTCCACGACGAATGGGCATCAAGGAGCGTCGTATTGTAGAGACCGCGCCAGTTGGTCCCCATCCCGTTGCCCTTCATCATGAACTCCGTCGCTCCCTCTGCGGCGATCGGCAGCCAAATGGCCGGGCCCAATAAATGCATGGGTAGCGAAATTTCGTCTACTGTGGCGCCGAGTTTCTTGAAGAACCCTGCTCCCGCCATGACTTTGGCGTCGACATCGGCTTCCGAGTTCGGCAATCCGAACCCTTCCTTGACAACACCGATCCGCAGACCCTTGGCGCCGCCTTCAAGCACCTTGCTGTACTCGGCGGTCTTGGGTGCATATTGGCGTGGATCAAGCCCATCCGCGCCTGCGATCACCTCGAGCAACAGCGCATTATCTCGGACGTTGCCGGTCATCGGGCCGGTGTGGTCGAGTGTGATTTCAATCGGCATGATGCCGGTATAGGGAACAAGACCGTGTGTTCCTTTCATTCCGTAGAGGCCGCAGAATGACGAAGGCATGCGGATAGAACCGCCCTGGTCACCGCCGATTGCCATATCGACTTCGCCGGTTGCCACCACGACGCCGCTGCCAGACGAGGAGCCGCCGGCCGAGTACCCCATCCGATAGGGATTGTGTACCGGGCCCTTGGCCCCGGTGTGGCTGCCGCCGGAGAAACAAAAATATTCGCAATGGGTCTTGCCGACGATAGTGCCGCCGGCATCGAGAATGCGGGTCACGATTGTCGCGTCCATGTCGGGAACATAGCCTTCAAGCGTCGAGGCGCCGTTCATCATGGGCACGCCGGCCAGGCATATGTTGTCCTTCAGTGCGATGGTCTTGCCGGTAAGCTTACCGCTTGGCGCGCCTTTGATGGTTGTTTTGACATACCAGGCATTATGTTTGTTTTCCGCGGGCTCGGGGTGATAACCGGGCGTACGCGGATATTTCACGGCTGGAATATAGTCCGGCATCGCATCGACTGCTTCGTAGGCGGCGAAGTTGGCCTGCATCAGGGTGTCGTAAGATTTGAGTTCCTCGTCGCCCATATGCATTCCAAGATCCTCGGCAACACTGCGCAATTGATCTAGAGTGGGTCGTCTGACTGCCATGGCTTCTTCTCCTTTATCGCAGCCCGCTTGGCTGGGCTCAGGTGGTAATTCCAATAAACTCTCCGACAAGACTTGGATCGCCGAGATTGCCCGGTTGCACTTCCCGCGTGATCTTGCCTTTTTGAATGATCAGAATCCGCTGCGACATTGCGGCGATGAAGTCCAGGTTCTGCTCGACCAGGATCATGGTAAGGCCGCTGCTGTCGCGCAGCCGTTGCAAGGTATCGACGATCTCCTCGATGATCGAGGGCTGGATGCCTTCCGTCGGCTCGTCGAGCAGCACGAGGCGCGGCTTGCCGCACAGACAGCGTGCGATCGCCAATAGCTGCTGCTCGCCGCCCGACAGCGCGCCGCCGAGGCGATCAAGGAGCGGTTTGAGCCGCGGAAATTCTTGCAGGACCGTTTCGATGACATCGTCCTCCGCGCCCACCTGCTTGGCGCATCCCATGCGTAAATTATCGTAGACGGTAAGGGCGGGGAATATCTCGCGCCCCTGCGGCACATACCCGAGCCCCAATCGCGCGCGACGGTAGGGCTCAAGTGCCGTCACATCCTCACCACCGAAGTGCACGCGCCCGCCGGTCGCCGGAAGGAATCCCATCAGCGCCTTCAGGAGCGTCGTCTTGCCCATTCCGTTATGGCCGAGAATGCCGATGAACTCCCCTTCCGCGACGGCGAAACTGACGTCGTTGAGGATCGGTATCCGGCCGTAGCCTGTTCGCAGTCCCTGCACATCCAGCATCATGCGGCAGCCTGCTTGCCAAGATAAATGTCACGCACCAGCGGGTTGCGCAGGATATCCTCCACCGCATCCTCCACTAGCACTCTGCCCTGATTGAACACTGTTACTTGCTTGGCGATCATACGGATGAATTGCATGTCGTGTTCCACGACTATCAGCGCTTTAGTGCGATTGATTTCGCGCACCAGTTCGGCGGTCTTCTGCACCTCCTCATGCGTCATGCCGGCGGCGGGCTCGTCGAGCAGAATGAGCACCGGATCGGTCGACAGCACTATGCCGAGCTCAACCCATTGCCGCTGGCCGTGAGCGAGCTGACCGACGAGGCGGTCAGCGGCGGGTATCAGCCCTATACGCGCAAGCATTTCGTCAACTACGCCGTTGGCGTGCCGGACGGAATGGATGCGGCTGGCCGCAAGCCAGATATTTTCGCGCACGCTCAGACCGTCGAAGACGTTTGGCACCTGGGTCTTGATGCCGATTCCAAGACGGGCGATCTCGTGGGCGTGGGCGTGCGAAATATCGCGCCCGCGGAACAACACACGGCCGTGGCTCGGCTCCAACTGCCCGGTCAGCATCTTGAAGAACGTGCTTTTTCCCGCCCCGTTTGGACCGATCAAGCATCGCAGCTCGCCTTCGGCCAGCGTAAAATTGACGTTATGCACCGCGCGAACGCCACCGAAATGCATGGTGAGATCGCGGGTTTCCAAAAGCGGCACCGCCATCATCCCTCCTCGGCCTGTTTTGGCTTGAGGCTCGGTGCGGCAGGCCGCGCGCGTAGGCGCAGCAACCAATGTCCGATATCCCCCAGCGTCGGTACCAGGCCCCTTGGCACCAACAACACGAACGCGACGAGAATGATGCCGAGGATGAACGGCGCGTTCGCCATTAGATTAGTCATCCAATCCGAGCCGCTCGGCTGGTTCGCCCCCAATGCGGTGGTGAGCCATTGAATCCCAATGCAGCCAACGATAGGCCCGATCAGGGTGCCGCGTCCGCCGACGATGACCCAAATGATGATTTGCGCCGACTGCGCCAGTCCGAAAATGGTCGGACTTACGAAGGCCCCCCAGTTGGCGAACAGGCATCCGGCGAAGCCGGCGAGCGCCCCGCCGACGGTAAAGGTTGCAAGCTTGTAGACACGGGGATCGTAGCCAAGCAGTTCCGCGCGACGTTCGTTTTCCCGAATGCCGACAATGATGCGGCCGAACCGGCTCGCCAGCAACCACCTGAGCCCGAAATACGTTGCAAGCAGCGAGGCCGTTGCCAAATAAAACATGCCCTCGAGGTCGACTGGTGCCGCTTTGTTGCCCGGAATATTCAGCGGTGGGATTCCTGGAATCCCGTTGAAACCGCCGAGCCGTGCCACGCCGATGTGGAATTCCGGGCCAGCGGTAGAATTTACGGAATTGAACAGGATCAGCGTTACCGTCAGCGTGATGACGCCCAGATAGACGTCGCTGATGCGCCCGTAGAACATGAAATAGCCGAGTAGCGCGGCGAACGCCGCCGGCAGGCCGATGGCGAGTAACAGCGGCCCCGTGCTCTCGCCGATATTGAACATCGCGATCGCATAGGTATAGGCGCCCAATCCGAAGAACGCCGATTGGCCGAAGCAGAGAATACCACCGTAACCCCAGACCAGGGCGAGACTGAGCGCGAGGATCGCCATGATCATGAAAACAGTCAGCTCAAGCACTGCATCGAGCTCCGCAAACCGCGGGGTCAGGAGCAGGAAGGCTGCACCCACGATGCCAACCAGCGCGAGACCGATGACATTAAGGGCGCGATCGTTCACAGACCCCTCCGGAAGAAGCGGCCGGTGATCCCCTGCGGCAACAACCGGATCAGCACGATTGCCGCAGCTAATAACGCCACTTCGCCGAATACCGGCGTGGTGGCAAACGTCGCGATCTGATTGATGGTGCCGAACAGGACGGACGCGGAGGCCGTTCCACTGAGAATGGCGGCACCGCCCCCGATCACAGTAATAAAGGACTTCGCGACGTAAGCCACTCCAATAGTGGGAAAAACGCCCGACACAGGAGCCAGCACCGCGCCGGCAAGCCCCGACAGCGCGGCGCCGGCACCAAAGGTAATAGCATAGACCCGCGGTGGATTAACGCCGAGCGCCGCCGCCATGTTGGCGTTCTGCATGGTGCCGCGGGCAAGCAGGCCGAGCCGCGTCCAGCGCATCACCACGTAGATGCCGGCCAGAACACCCGTGGCCACCGCTATGACGAACAAAGTATAGACGCTGGTGCGATAGGCGCCGATCTGGAAACTTCCGAGAGGCGCCGAGATGCCTACGGTGGTGTTGCCGAACATCGCTGTTGTCAGCCCCACCAGGAACAGGCTGAGGCCCCAGGTCGCCAGCATGGTATCGATCATACGGCCGTACAGGAATCGTATGATCGTCCGTTCGACGATGACGCCAATGATGCCGACCACTATGGGGGCTACCACCAGCATCGCGAGCCAAATCGACATGCCGTTGCTGGTCGCGACGATCGCCGCGTAGCCGCCGAGCATCAGGAATTCACCATGGGCGAGATTGATGACCCGCATCATGCCGAAAATAATCGCCAGCCCGACGCTGATCAGCGCAAGGCTGGCAATTGCGTAAAGCACCTGGATCGCCACTAAAACAACGAGATCCACATTCACATCCCGATCAAGGCATGACGCCGTCAGGCCTCAGATCTTGATCACATATTGCTGGTTGTCGTTGGGATTCTTGATCAGATTGCACACTGCGGCGGTGTCAGCCGGCTTCTGCTGCGGGAAATCTTCCAGAACGTTTAGCTTCTTGTTGTTGACCTCCGCGATATGAACATCGAGCACGCAATGGTGGGTCGGTGGATCGATCGTCACCTTGCCCGAAGGAGCATCGATGCTGATTCCGGTCTCCAGCGCTTCAATGACCTTAAGCCGGTCCACGCTGCTCGCCTTCTTTACCGCCTCGGCCCATAGCCGGAAGCCCTGATATGTCCCCATCGCCAGTTCGGTAATGTTCGGATAATCAGCGCCAAAGCGCTTCTGGAAGCTCGACACGAAAGCGGCGTTGGTGGGGTTCTTCAGATCCTGGAAGTAATTATAGCAAATCAGCATGCCGTTGCATTCGTCGGGCGACAACACGATGTGTTCGTTGCCTACTGCGAACGTCGTCGAGGCCATCGGAATGCTCTTCCGCATTCCCGCCGCCGCCCACTGCCGGTAAAATGAAATATGCGCGCCGCCGACCAGCGCCGACCAGACGAAATCCGGCTTCGCTGCCTGGATCTTGGAAATGGTCGGGCCGAAATTGGTGACGTCGAGCGGGAAGAAGTCAATCGAGGGAACCTCGCCCCCGTTTTCCAGCACATATTTCTTCACCCATTGCGAGGTGATCTGGCCGTAGTTGTAGTCGGCCGCGACGACATAGACCTTCTTGCCCCATTTCTTCATGGCGTAGGGAACGAGCTTTTCCACGGTTTGCGCCGGGGTAACTCCGGTGTCGAACTGGTTGCGATCGCAGACGCCGCCTTCGTATTGGGTATTGTAGAAATACAGCGTCTTGAAACGGTCGAGCACGGGGCGGATCACCTCGCGCGAAGCGGAGGTGATGCCGCCGTGGACGACGGCAACCTTGTCCTTTAATGCCGCCTGCTGCGCAAACTGCGTGTAGAGTTGCATGTTCGACTGCGTATCGTAATTGATCAGCTTGATCTGGCGTCCAAGCAGACCGCCGGCCGCGTTAGCCTCTTCGACCGCCAGCGTCAGCGCATCGACCATCGGCTTGCCGTAGATGTCCAACCCGCCCGAGAGGTCGTGGACGCTTGCCACCCCGATCGGGTCCTCCGCCCAGGCCGGGAAGGAAAGTGTGCTGGCGGCAGCAGCACCGGCCGTGCTTTGCAAAAAGCTTCTTCGATTCAGTTTCATTGCCCTACTCCTCGTTGTGACACTCTCATGAGACCAGGTACTTTTTCAAAATCGACGCACCCATCGTGTATTTTGGATCAACCATATTGCCGAGCCGAACGCGTCCCGCCTGACTGAGCAGCATGTAGGCGTCGATCTCATCGAAGCCGTACTCTCCGCTCATCCAGCGCACCAACTCGCGATACGAAATGCGTGCGGCGTCCTCGAGTGGCCGCGCACTACCTATTGCCATCAGGAAGGTTTCCGTTTCGAGCCGCGGCCAGGCGAAGCTCCATCCTTTGATGACGTCGATCTGCATGGTCACCGTGGCGCGCTGCTCGATGGCGACCCCCGACAACTCTCCATCGCCTTGCGCGGCATGGCAATCGCCGACATAGACAAGCCCGCCGGCGACATGCACCGGGAAGTAAAGAATCGCACCGGGCGCCACGTCCGGCAGATCCATGTTACCGCCATGATAGTCCGGTTGCAGCGAGGAGATCGATTCAATCTCGGGTGAAATCCCGATCGTGCCGATGAAGGGCTGATATGGAAGGGTGATCTTGTCGCTCCAGCGCACGCCGTTCTTGTCAACATGCACTTTGCGGACCCGCTCCGGCAGGGGCGGGTTGAGCATGGCCGTCGTCGCTGTGCCGACCAATCCGCCAAATTCGGGGATGATGCAGGTGGTGCCCGCGGGCTGCGCGCCACGTGTCTCCACTGCATGGATGTGGATTGCCAGGCAATCGCCCTTCTCCACGCCGCTGACCGCAATAGGACCGCACTGCGGATTGAGAAACGGAAACTTCAATTTCGCGGTCGGACTGTCGTTCTCGCTGGTGATGACGCCGCCGAAGGCGTCTTCGGTCTCTACCGCGACGATATCGCCGGGCTCGATCGTCAGGACCGGCTTGGCATAAGGCCCATAAACGTAGTGATAGTCGCCCTGCGCCGCGATCGAAAGCTCGTGGCGTTTGCCGGCGCGACCCCTCGCGAGGCCGCGCTTGGCCATCATCGAACTCTGCAGCCAGGGATCGTTGATCATCGCGATGTCCTCGATGGATCGGCAAAGGATGCT
>Ga0209474_10002090_pt1 | contig 18712 bp, 18 predicted proteins | sample GraSoiAngelo_145_FD_185902 | JGI IMG/M metagenome (GOLD analysis project Ga0209474, IMG submission 185902) | Grasslands soil microbial communities from the Angelo Coastal Reserve, California, USA - 14_1009_05_20cm (SPAdes) (version 2) | ecosystem: Environmental > Terrestrial > Soil > Grasslands... | reverse complement strand
GAATTTCCTAATCACTTCGTTCGTCATGCTGGCACTAAGAAAGCTGTGGAAGGATCGAAATGAAAAGACCGCGTGGCGGCTAATTCCAATCGCAGCAGTGCTCGCCTTTGTCGCCACCATTGTCACGAATACGGTGCGAATCTCGCTCGCGCTTCAAATGCTCGAGACGCAGAGACGGAACCGTTGGCTGAACGCGGAAGATACTCACCGCCTGGAAGGAATCCTGGTCTACTTTGGATTCCTCTTGCTGCTATTCGTTGTTGCGGAGGAGGTCGATCGTCGATTGGGTGGAACCCGCGAAGAGCGAGCAGGCATCGAGGGTTTCTCTCGCTTTCTATTTCCTCTCGCCGTCTATTATGCGACGACGCTCGGAGTTCCTTTGGTCAATGGCGCGTTTCGCCAGAGCGAGTTCTGGGAACACTCGGCGTTTGTGTTGTTGATTCCGTTGGGGCTGCTGACGCCGCTTGCGCTCTTTCACATGTTCGCGACGAGAGTAGCTTCACTGCGACCACGGCGCAGGCTTGCGGACCCAACGATGCTCTCGCAGGATTTCGACTAATTCCTTAGGCAAAGGCCCGGCGTCGCTGGCCTCGACGTTTGATTCGACGTGAGATTGCTTGCGCATGCCGGGGATAATCGTGCTCACTCGCGGATCGCTGAGGATGAAACGAAGCGCGAGTTCAGGCATAGTGATCTTGGTTGAGTGTTCCTGATTCCAATCGCGCAGAGTTTCTTTCAACTGTTCCGCGCGATCGACACTGGCATTCAGGTTCTCTTCGACGAAATAAATATTGCGCCAGTCGCCCTCGGGCCAGCGGCTCTCCTTGGTCAGCGTTCCCGTCAACGTTCCTTCGTCGAACGGTACGCGCGCGATGACTGCAACGTTCATCTCTGCGCACGCCGGGAACAATTCATCTTCAGGATTCTGATCGAAGATGTTGTAGATGACCTGGACCGCGTCGATCTGTCCGCTTTTCACAGCGCGTACGCCGTTCCATGGTTCCCAGCGATTCAGACTAATGCCAATCGCATTGATGAGTTTCTGACTGCGTAAGTCGTCGACGCCATAGAACCAACGATCGTCGCGCAGCCATTCATCATTCCACGTGTGAAATTGAATTAGATCGAAGCTTTGCAGATCGGCGTTGCGCAAACTGCGATGCACATATTCTTCGACGTGATCGGGCGGATAGGATTCCTTTAGAGTTGAATCCGCTGGCGCGGGCCATTTCAGACTCATCGGCGGAATCTTGGTCGCGGTATAGAGCCGCTTACCTGGATTCGCGCGCACGGTCTGGCCGAGCAATCCTTCACTGTGACCTTCGCCGTAAGCGTAGGCGGTGTCGAAGAAGTTGCAGCCGTGATCGATGGAGAGCTGAAGAGACTGAAGCGACTGCTGGTCGTCAGAGTTCGACCAACTGCCCATGCCCCACATGCCATAGCCGATTTCGCTGACTTCCCAACCTGTGCGTCCGAATTGTCTGTATCTCATTTTGAGTTTGGACAATTCTACAGGCGAGTCTCAAATGAAACCAACTTGTGGCTACTCACGAAAAGCGGCTTCGAGTTCCCTCGTTGACTGCTCGACAGTACGCTTCGCGTCGTCTAACGCCTTACGCGCTTCAGCCGATTCGACAGCAATGCTTTGCGCGCGTCGGGCTGCGTCTTCGGCTGCGGCGCCGGCTTTCTTAAATCGCTCTTCTGCTTCCCGCCGATTCTTCTCAGTCTCCTTCGCAATGGCCTCGGTCTTTTTCTGCGCCGCCGCGAGACTCTGCGCCGAAGCGCGCGCCGCCGTCAGCGCTTTCTTCGCATTCTGAAGTGAAAGTTTTGCGGCACTGATCCGCGCCTGTCGCTCTTCACGATGGCTTGCCTCGGCCGCCGCTTTGGTCTTCTCGTGAGTTTTGCCAGGTGAAGCGACTGATTGTTTTGCGGGACTAACGCGCGGCTTCTCTGCCGCTCGAGTTCTTGTGCCCGCGCTCGGAATGAAGGAAGCAAATGAATCGAAGCCGGGCGGATCGATGTCATGCGTCAGTCGTCCCGGAGTTGGCCCATCGGCTTGTGATGCGAAGGCGGACAGTGCTTCGAGCGTAGTGGAAATGCGTCGCAGCGTATCCAATGACGGATTGTTACCAGCATCGCGCAAAACTTCACCGGCTAAATCCGACAAGTGCGAGAGTGCCTCGCGGCGCGCGTCGAGAGCTTCGCGCATGTTGAGCATCTTGCCTGATGTCTGCGCCTTACGAAATCGCTGGGCCGTCGCGATTAGCTCATCGAATTCCTCCCGATGTTTCCAGTAGAGTTGATTCACCGTCCATGCAGAGATTGATGGCTTGGCCAGCGCCTTGACCCCGTCCGCCTCACTCGCGAAACCGATCTTCTTCAAGCGAGCAGCCAGCGCCTTACGCGCGGCGATGAACTCTGTCAAAGGCGCCTTGAACAACTCATTAATGTCGTCTTCGAGTCTTGCCATTGAGTTATCGTTCCGGCGGCTGTGTCACAGTAACTGATGTGGTGCGGACAGCGGAGTATATCGCGACGTTCTAGCTTTCGAAATGGCTGATTGTTTGGGACGAGGGAACTTACTCTGCCTATCGATTCGGCTACCGTCCCAATCTCATCTTCAAGAAGAATCCGTTGCGCAATTGAGATTTCGGCGATCGCAATCTCAGCACGGAATCCGTGACGCAGATTGCGCAGCTACATGAAGAGGACACCGCGTCGTCACGTCACATGAAAAATTCCACTTCTTTTTATCAGGACTACTTTAAGGATTGAGGTAAGAACGAGAATTGGTGCAGGCGCAAAGCCTGGGTGGTCGGCTCAGTTTTTCACGCTAAAATCGATCGCCCTAAGTTTTCCGCCTGCACTCGGCAGTATAATGTCGCCGGTCTGTACGTTCGCGAACAAAAACTTTTAGGCTTGCAGCGGACACTGTGATAACTTTGGTTCATCGATTCTGGTCCCCTGGTTAATTGAAGCAGTTTGTGTTGTCGAAGCTCGCGAATCCTGAACGGGCGGAGTTTGGCCGTGCGTACTTCGAAGGGAAAAGTTGACGGCAGAGATAGTATCTGGAGCGATAGCGACGAACCGTCGCCCAAGCTTCTTATACCGACACACAACCTCGTTCTGGCAAGTCTCCCTCAATCCGACGCAAACAGAATCGTGGCGTCCTCCAAGCCTGTACATCTAGTGAGTGGAGATGTCGTCTACGAAGACGGCGACGACATCGACCACATTTATTTTCCCATCGACTCAATCATCTCCGCCGTGGCCATTCTGGAAGATGGATCGTCCGTCGAGATTTCGATGACGGGGCGCGAAGGCATCGTGGGTATGTCAGCCATGATTGGCGGCGGCCGTGCTATCCATTGGACTCGAGTCTCGGTTGCCGGAGCGGCGCTGCGAGTTCCCGTCCCCTGGATGAACGAGCATTTCCGCAAGACCGAAGCCGTTCACGAAGCAGTCCTGCGCACGTACAGCGGATTGTTCACGCAGATCTGTCAACGATCGGTTTGCAACGTGAGGCACACGCTGCTACAGCGGTTGTGTGTATGGTTATTGATGATGCAGGACCGCGTCGGCGCGAGCGAACTCCCATTCACTCAAGAGGAAATTGCCAACCGCATCAGCGTGCGTCGCGCCGGCGTGAGCGTGGCGGCGTCAATGCTGCAAGCAATGCATGCGATCTCTTATCACCGCGGCCGGATCGTCATTAGCGATCGCGACGCGGTTGAGCAGACGGCGTGCGAATGCTATCGCATGCTCCGCCATGAGTTCGGCGAAAATTCGGGGGGCGCGCCCTCTCGTCGCAAGATTTCGCTTCTAAGGTGACGTTTGCCACCTCACAAAAAAACCAAAAACCTTTCAGACGATCGAAACATTGAAATCTGTTGACGGTATGGCTCTTGAGTAACCCAAGGCACAAACGCAATTTGTGTTCAGAAATCAGTCAACATTTCTATGGAGGCACGACAATGGCGAATTATTACGAGCATGATGAAGATCGTTTCCGAAACAGACGCGGCTATCGACCTCTCGAGGAGGACGACCGCTACAGAGGTCGCCGATATGGCGGCGCGTACGAACGCGATCGGGGATGGGAAGTTGGCCGCGAAGAGCCGAGCAGGTACGGTACCGGCTGGCCTGAGGATTACGAACGTGGTTATAGCTCGCGTTATTACACGGGTGATGAACAGGGCCGAGGTTTCGCGGGCGGACGCGATTTCGGCCGCTCGTACACGCCTTCATATGATCGCGGATTCGATGGCGGAGAATCGCGATCGGACGTCGGTTATTCGCCGTCTTACGCACGCGGCTACTCACCAACCTCAGAGCGGAACGCCGAGCGACATTACGAAGGAACTTATCGACCACCGGATTACGGAAGGAATACCGAACGCACATTTCGCGGCGAAGGCTACGCCGGAGATCGCGACTGGGTCGATCGCGCCAGCGATGAAGTTAGTTCGTGGTTTGGCGATGACAATGCTGAACGGCGCCGGCGCATGGACAAGATGCACGAGAAAAATTTCCGTGGCCACGGACCGAAAGGCTACCATCGCTCCGACGATCGCATTCGTGAGGACGTGAACGACTACTTGACCGATCATCCGCATCTCGATGCGAGTGAGATCGAAGTCAAAGTGAAAGATGGCGAAGTTACTTTGAGTGGAACCGTCAACGACCGGGCCGACAAGCGGATCGCCGAAGCGATCACGGAATCAGTTTCCGGCGTGAAGAACGTCGATAACAACTTGCGCGTTAGCGACAACTGGAGTTCCAGAGCGACGACACAATCGCAGCCGCGACCTGTGTAAAGAAATTGGGCTGAGTAATTCGAGCTACTTACATCATTTGGATCTTCCTCGGACCACCAAGATAAAGGGTGGCCCACTATCCTGCATGGTCGCGTACCCTTAACATGCAAATGCCGAAGCCATGCTGAAAAAGTCCCTCTCCCCTTGGGAAAGGGTTAGGGTGAGGGTCCGAAGGGTAGCAATCAAAAGCAATTAATATTTTTTTTATTTTTTTCGCGCTAGCTTCGCCCCTCACCCCAGCCCTCTCCCAAGGGGAGAGGGAGTTTTTCAGCAGCCTGCCAGCAATAATGGCCTTCGAGTTGCTAGCGTGTGTGAAGCCTGAAGACTATCAAAGGCTAAGTATAGGAGCGCGAATAATGAATCAGGGAGGAGACCGCGGTAAGAGTCCGAATGTAACCGGCACTCAACCTAAACGAAGAAAAGAACAGACGCGACAGCAACCAACTAAACCGGACCAGGGACGGAAGGGACAAGGCTCCGCGAGATCAAGCAAGCCAAGTCCGAAGAAAGTTACCGCCCGAACAACAAAGAAGTCGAGAGACAAGTAAGGTCTCTCCTCATTCAACACGGCATGACATGTGAGATACGAAGTTCGTTCCAGTCGAAATGTTTACGGCATGATTAAGAGATCTCTATCATCAATTCTAGTCTCACTGCTGATAGTTGTTGGTGTTTTTTCTCAGCCTGTTTCGCAAAATTCAAATGCTGGAAATTCATCGCGGCCGCTCAACATGTTGGTGCTCGGTGATTCAATACTGTGGGGACAAGGGCTCAAGCCAGAACATAAGTCCTGGTATCAAGTGAAGGCGTGGTTGGAAAGAACGACGGGACGAAGAGTCGTAGAAAAAATTGAGGCGCATTCCGGCACCGTGGTTGAACTCGCCTCGACCGACGATCGATTGAGCGCGAGCAACCCGGAAGTAAACGTTGCCCTGCCTACCGTAAATGATCAGTTAGATGACGCCATGAAGTTTTATGCGGATGCTTCTCAAGTTGATCTAGTCCTTCTAAGCGGTTGCGGAAATGATGTCGGCATTCAGAGACTTCTCAACGCGTCCGGTACTGCAGAGATCAATAATTTGACCGCCGAAAAATGCGGGCCGCCAATGGAGCGGCTGCTTCGCCGAATTACTACTTCATTTCCTGCCGCGGTAGTAATTGTTTCCGGGTACTATCCGTTTTTTTCCGAAAGAAGCCGAAACGATTTCATCTTGAAGGGATTGACCAAGAGATTTCTCAAGACTGTTCCCGGCGCGGCGAAAATGAATAGCAAGGAAATTCTGGTTCGCCTCACGTCTAACTCCAAGGATTGGTACGAAGCGTCTAACAAGACATTGTCCGAAGTGGCACAAAAGACTAATGCCGAACTAGGCGGCGATCGAAAGCGGATTATGTTCGCGCGGATAGATTTTCCGGTTGAATATTCATTCGCGGCAAAACAAACGCGGCTGTGGGGCTTTGATCGATCACCATTTAGGATGATGGCGCTGTTAATTTCTTTTGGCAGAATCTTATTGCCGGCAAATGATGAAGTTCGCGGACAAAGAACCGCGAGTTGCCGTGAAGTCTTCAAACGTCAATCGAACGAGACGGCTGATCAGCGTAAAGAGCGGCATACACGGCGCTTGCTTTGCCGTTACGCTTCGCTAGGCCACCCGAACAAGAAAGGCGCGGTGCTCTATTCCGACGCGATCATTGGGCTTCTTCCGGCCGCTCTGAGTTTGCCGAAATAATCTTACATTGCGAGTCGAGCGTGTTGTAATCACGAAGCCCAATGCCACGCGCGCCCTTACTATCACACAGCCGAAAATCCCAGTCATAGATTTCTTTTCGTAAACGGTCCTCGCTTAATCAGCGGCAAGCAGACATTCCACGTGGTATTCGACCCAAGAGTTGCCGGGTATTGGTCTGCGAAAATTACCTGGAAGTGGCAATCATGGCGTTTCGCGAAGTTGGTCATCAATATTTGACAATTGAGTATGATAGCGTTTATTTCATATGCACCCCGATACGTTAGGAATGAACCCCAAATCCCGCTCGTCGCTAAGCAAGTCAGCAACGCTTGGGAAACAGCGCGACGTTTGTCATGAAGAAAACCCCTAAAGGACCGACGAAGGCTACGCGGACCTCCTCAAAAGTCACCCGCAAGAAAACTTCTACAAATCACAAGAAGCCGGCGGCTACTAAAACTTCGGATAAGGACAATCGTGAGCGTAGCCTCGCAAAATCTAACGGAGATCTTTTTCCGATTGTTGGTGTTGGAGCGTCGGCCGGCGGATTAGAGGCTTTCACTCGCCTAGTAGAACAACTGCCGGCCGATACCGGGATGGCTTTCGTGCTGGTGCAGCACCTTGACCCTGAGCATGAAAGCAAACTTCCTCAATTGCTTGGGCGATCAACGAAGCTGCCGGTGCTGGAAGTCGCTAACAACACTCGCGTCAAACCGGATCACATTTACGTCATTCCGCCAAACCGGACCATGACGATCGAACGGCGGAGATTAAAGCTGCTGCCGCGCCAGAAGACAGACAAGCAATACCGCTCGATCGATCGATTCTTCGAATCGCTGGCGACGGACCAGGGACATCAATCGATCGGCGTGATTCTTTCGGGGACGGCGACTGACGGAACGCTCGGATTGCAAGCCATCAAGGGCGAAGGAGGAATCACTTTTGCTCAGGATGAATCGGCTAAGTACGACAGCATGCCCCGCAGCGCGGTCGCCGCCGGCGATGTTGACTTCATTCTGCCGCCCGAAAAAATCGCGACTGAACTCGCCCGCATCGCCGAGCATCCTTACGTCGCCACACCAGAGGTGGCGATCGAGAACTTACCGGAAGCCGTCGCTGATCACGCGGAGCAGAACGCATTCAAAAAAATAATGCTGTTGCTTCGCAATCACCGCGGGGCAGACTTTACTCTCTATCGGCCAAATACGATCCGCAGGAGAATCATGCGGCGAATGGTCCTGGCGAAGATCAGAACTCTAGCCGCCTATGGCAACCACTTGCGGAACAAGCCTGAAGAGTTGGAAGCGCTCTATCAGGATTTGCTCATCGCCGTTACCAGTTTCTTCCGTAACCCCGAAAGTTTTGATCTGCTTAAGCGGAAAGTATTTCCCGCGCTGATGAAGGATCGTTCGCCCGACGACGTGGTGCGCGTTTGGACCGTCGGCTGTTCGACGGGGCAAGAGGCTTATTCGATCGCGATGGCCTTTCTCGAATACCTGGGCCAGATTTCCCGGAACATTAGCCTGCAAATCTTCGCCACCGACCTTAACGATGACTTACTCGAAAAGGCGCGCTCTGGTTTTTATTCGAAGAGTCTGGTGCAAGACATCTCGCCGGAACGACTGGATCGATTCTTTATCGAAGAAGACGGCGGCTATCGCATCAGCAAGACGATTCGCGAAATGTGCGTGTTCGCGCGCCAGAATGTGATCACCGATCCACCCTTCTCTCGCACGGACCTGATCAGTTGCCGCAATCTTTTGATCTATCTCGATCAAGAGGTGCAAAAGCGGATGCTCAACACATTTCATTACGCCCTCAAGCCGGAAGGGTTTTTGTTTCTGGGAATGTCTGAATCGGTGGGAGCGCTTCGACCTTTCTTTACGCCGGTCGACAAGAAGTTGAAGATCTTCGCGAAGAAGCCAGGACGGCCACATGAGATGCCCCATGTTCCACTAGCTCATCATCGGCCAGCGCCGTTGAGGCTGGTTCACGAAAAAGCGAAGCAGTGGGAGGCGCGCGGATTAAGCGCGGAACTCAACGCGCAGCAGGAGGCTGACCGCATAGCCCTGTCGCGGTACAGTCCGCCCTCCGTGATCATTAACGAGGCTTTAGAGATTCTTCATTTTCGCGGCAACACCGAGCCTTACCTTACTCCGCCCACGGGCCGCGCGACTTTCAACATTCTCAAGATGGCCCGCGAAGGTTTAATGATCTCGCTCCGCCAGGCCATCAACCAGGCGAAGAAAGAGAATCGAACGGTCCGCAAAGAAGATTTGCGCGTGAAACAAAACGGCGAGGGAGACGCCGTTAATCTCGAAGTTGTCCCGTTAAGAAATATCAAAGAGCCATGCTTCCTCGTTGTTTTTGAGCCGGCCAGATCGCCGGCGAAAAGTTCCAAACTTCCGCGCAAAGGAAAAAGTGTTGAGAGGCGTGGTCGGAAAAGCGAATCGCATCAGGTTGCGCGTCTCGAAAAGGAACTGGCGGATACGCGCGACTATCTGCAAGCGGTCCAGGAACAATACGACGCGACGAATGAGGAGTTGCAGGCCTCAGCCGAAGAGGCCCAGTCGGCCAACGAGGAACTTCAGAGCATCAACGAAGAGTTAGAGACTTCGAAGGAAGAACTCGAATCGACGAACGAAGAATTGACCACCGTCAATGAAGAGATGGTCAATCGGAACACGGAGTTGATTCGGCTGAATAGCGATATTGTTAACCTTCAGAACAGTATCAATACTCCTGTCGTGCTCTTAGGTCGCGATCTTTCAGTGCGGCGATTTACCCAGCCCGCCGAAAAACTTTTCAATCTCCTGGCTACCGACATTGGCAGGTCGCTCGCCGTCGTCCGACACAATTTGATTTTCCCGGATTTAGAGAAACTGGCTGCCGAAGTGATCGCCAAAGGCACCGCTCAGGAACATGAGGTACAGGACAAAGAGGGTCGATGGTTTCTGTTGCGCATCACGACTTACCTAACGCGAGAAAATCAGATTGATGGCGCCGTTCTATTGTTGATCGACATATCAGAACTGAAGCGCGCCGAGGAAGCCAAAGCGCGGCTGGCGGCGATTGTTGAATCAACTGAGGACGCGATCATCGGAAAAGAACTTGATGGCACGATCACAGCCTGGAATCGGGGCGCAGAGAAGTTGTTTGGCTATACGGCCCGGGAAGCAATCGGGAAGAAACCCGCGTCATGGAGAACATTCGGCGCGGAGAAAGTATCGCCTACTACGAAACAGTTGGCCGCCGCAAAGATGGATCATCCGTTGATATTTGGTTGACCGTGTCTCCGGTGTTTGACGATCAAGGCGCGATCGTTGGCGCCTCGAGAATTGCTCGAGATATCACAGCGCGCAAACAGGCCGAAGCAGAGCTGGCTGCGTTACTGGTGAGCGAGCAGCATGCACGCGCTAATGCCGAAACCGCCAACCGGCTCAAGGATGAATTCCTGGCTGTCGTCTCTCATGAAGTGCGCACGCCTTTGAATGCGATTGTCGGCTGGGTGCAAATGCTGCGATCGGGAAAGCTCAATCAGGAGCAGATCGCCAAGGCGCTCGAAACAATCGATCGCAACGCGGCTTCACAAGCAGAGATCATCGCCGAACTGTTGGATACCTCTCGGATTGTAAGTGGAAATCTCAAACTGGATTCTAAACCAATTGCCATAGCGCCCTTGATCGAGGCTTCGGTTGAAATTCTCCGGCCGGCCGCTGAGGCCAAATCAATTACGATTGAGACGAAATTTGATTCTGGCGTGAAGCCGATCTGGGGCGATTCAGCGCGCTTGCAACAAGTGCTTTCGAACGTCCTGTCCAATGCCATCAAATTCACTCCCAGCGGTGGTCGAGTCGACGTCGCCTGTGAATCTGCCGGCTCCAATGTCGTGATCGTCGTAAAGGACAATGGTATCGGCATCAAACCTGATTTCCTGCCGCATGTATTCGAACGTTTTCGTCAGGCCGATGCGACCTCAGCCCGTTCTTTTGGCGGTCTCGGGCTCGGCCTATCGATTGTACGCAACATCGTAGAGTTGCACGGCGGCAGCATCAGAGCCGAGAGTGAAGGAGAAGATCGCGGCGCCACCTTCACAATAACTCTTCCGACTAAAAAGCCGCCGCAAATCTCAGGCAAGGAAGCTCAGGACACGCCGCGCATCAGCAAAGAGCTTCCAAAATTCATTCCCTCACAAGGCGCGAGACTTGATCGCGTGCGCGTCCTGGTCGTTGATGACGATCTGGATACTCGTGATTTACTCAAAGTCGCTTTGAGTAATGCAGGAGCTGAGGTGAAGACTTGCAGTTCATCGGCCGAGGCTCTAACCGTATTGAAGACCTGGAAGGCGGATTGTCTGGTTTCGGATATCGGCATGCCGGGTGAAGATGGTTGCGAACTGTTGAAGAAGGTAAGAGCGCTCAAGAAATCAGAAGGCGGGAAAATTCCAGCAATTGCGCTTACCGGATTTGCGGCCATCACCGATCAGGCCCGGTCAAACGCGGCGGGTTATCAAATACACCTTTCAAAGCCAGTTGTGTTGTCTGAGCTAACCTCACACATTGCGCGCCTGGTTGAGGAAGAGAAGTGATTTTCCAGTGATGCATCCCCGTAAAAAGTGAATCTAATCCTCCGCACGCTCCTTTCCGTATAGCTCTCTTAGTTCGTCTTTTGCTTTCTCAAGCCGGTTCCGTTGAGCCTTCGATAGTTTGTCTCCCGCTCTATTTATATAGAAGGTGAGCATGGACATCGCCGAGCGAAATGGCGACGCCTTACGGCGTTTACTGCGATCGGCAGAACGCTTTAGCGAGCGGGCGATTGCTTTCGGATCCTTTTGCGAAAAGACATTTTGCTCCAAAGCAAGAGCGTTGCTCGTCTCGGTGACTTTCTTCGACCAACGTTTGGATTTCTTCTTCGTTACCACTTGCTGCCAACTTGTCGAGAAACGAAGACGCGGGGAAGTTTTATCGAGGGTTAAGTGCTTCTAGCGATCCGAGAATTTCTTTTAATCGAAAAGCGTGACAATTGTTTGTCTGAACCTGCACTTCATTGTCTCCCGGAAGACATCGTCGTTAAGCCTTTAACGGATGTCTCTCATTTGTATTCCAGCCTATACGGCACAACTAACTTCCCATCGTTCATAACTTAAGTTCAGTAGATACCAAGCACTCTCGGCATCGAACTTGCGGCCTAATTCAATTTGCGAAGACTACAGCCGGTTATTACCGCCGCTGTGGCTGTTAAGCGAACAGAGGTTTGTACGCGACCGCTACATCTATAGCGAGTCAGAGGAGGAATGATCGTGAATCGAACTCGTGCACTGCCGCTTATAGTGATGATGATTCTTGGCGTCCTCGTTCTTGGCGTCCTTGGAAGTTCATGGCATTCCTCAGCCAACGTAGCAACGCGATCGCAGCTTTACAGATTCCGGCAGACGCAGACTCCGACGGCTACACCGACGCCGACACCTGCGCCGTCACCGAGTCCATCGCCGGGTGTTACCCCGACTCCGGTTCCTGAGCCGGAACCAGTTCCAAGCCCCACATCAACTCCCCTTGATCAACTGAAATGGAAACAGGAAATGAGGTGAGCTGTGGCTAAGTACGGAAAGAAAGCGCAAAAGAAAGTTAAGAAGGCCATGCACGAGCGCAAAGAAGGCACACTGAAGAGCGGCAAGTCCGGCAAGAAGGTAACCAGCAAGAAACAAGCAATTGCGATCGGATTGTCAGAAGCTCGGAAGGAAGGCGGCAAAGTACCGAAGAAGAAATCTTCGAAGAAGAAGTCCTCGAAGAAAAGATGAGGAGAAGGAGAAGTCATGAGCCAGGTTGCGAAAGCGGCGATCACGCAAGCGAAAGGTGTTCACATTCGCTCCGGTGACGTTCAGCTCAATGGAGACTTGAGTGTTCCTGAAGGCGCTCGGGGCGTGGTTCTGTTTGCTCATGGTTCGGGCAGCAGCCGTCACAGTCCGCGCAATCAATTTGTCGCGAGCACGATTCGCGACGCCGGCGTGGGCACGCTCCTCTTTGATCTACTCACCCGGGATGAAGAAGCGGTTGACATGCATACGGCCCATCTTCGATTCGACATCGGGTTGCTGGCGACACGATTAATAGACGCGACCGATTGGATCAAAGGCGAAATGGATTATCTGAATGTTGGTTATTTCGGCTCTAGCACCGGAGGCGGCGCGGCCCTGGTGGCGGCGGCGGAACTTGGTGAGACGGTCGGCGCAGTTGTCTCGCGCGGCGGCCGTCCTGACTTGGCGGGCGACGCTCTGCCAAAGGTTCAGTCTCCGACGCTGCTGATTGTTGGTGGCCTCGACTATCCGGTGATCGAAATGAATAAAGCGGCCCTGGCACGTCTGCGTTGCGAAAAGGAATTGAAAATAGTTCCCGGCGCGACTCACTTGTTTGAAGAACCGGGAACGCTGGAGCAGGTTGCAAAGTTAGCGGGCGACTGGTTTCAGACGCAGTTAGGCACGCGGCCGTAGTGTCAGGACCCGGAGCCGTAGCGATGGGATCATCCACACGAGTTGGGCATTGATCGGGTCACTACTCCCGACGCGTCGGGATTCTGACACAGCGATGCGCGCGAACACTTAGTTTTAGCTGAAGGGAGAAGTTACATGAAAGACTCGGAACAGAAAAATAAATGCGCTAATCCAGGGTGCAATTGCACGGCGGCGAGTGGTGACTATTGCAGTGAACAATGCCGGAACGCATCTGAAGGCCAGACGCAGTGCGGCTGCGGTCATGCCGATTGTGGCTGACCCAGATTCGGCAGAACCGAAGCAAGTTAGGAGCAGGCATCATGAATATTTCAGAGCCTAAGAGCGTTACTGTGCCGGAAATCGCGTTGATTGCCGCCACGCGCGGAGCGATCGGATTTGGCGCGGGGTTATTGCTCGCCGGAAAGTTCAAGCGAGAAAAACGAAAGGTGCTGGGCTGGACCCTTTTCTTGTCTGGCCTGGCGAGCACGATTCCGATCGCCATGCATGTATTTGGGAAGAAAGATTCAGCAGCCGCTCATTAGGAGGCCGCGAATATTCTGGAGCGAGGCTCAGTCAATGATCTATCGTGATCGAATCGACGCAGGCAAACAACTGGCGGCGCGACTAACGGATTACGCGGATCGCGACGATGTGCTGGTGTTAGCTTTGCCGCGCGGCGGCGTCCCGGTGGCCTATGAAGTCGCGAAGGCCTTGCGCGCGCCGCTCGACATTTTCCTGGTGAGAAAGCTCGGAGTTCCCGGTCATGAAGAACTGGCGATGGGCGCAATCGCGACCGGAGGCGTTCGTGTTCTCAACGATGACGTCGTCGATTATCTGAAAATCCCTGGCGAAGTGATTGATGCCGTGGCCGCGGATGAATTGCGAGAGTTGGAACGTCGCGAGCGCGCTTATCGCGGCGATCGTCCAGAGCCTGACGTGCGCGGCAAAACAATCATCCTGGTGGATGACGGTCTGGCTACCGGCTCGACCATGCGCGCGGCGGCGTCGGCTCTTCGCGAACAAAACCCAGCCCGCATCGTCGTCGCCGTTCCGGTTTCCGCACCTCAAACCTGCAATGAGTATCGAATGGGTGTTGATGAAATCATCTGTGCGAAAACGCCTGACCCGTTTCTCGGTGTCGGTATGTGGTACTCGGATTTTTCGCAAACAACGGATGAGGAAGTTCGGGAACTACTCACAAAGGCTGATGCTATGCGCACGACTGAAATAGACAATCGCGAGTTAGTTCATACATGAGGTCCTAAGTGCCATGGCGATAGCGGAGCAAACTTCGATCATCGACGCCGTTAGAGAGGCAGCACAGCCGCTCGAAGGCAATGCGCGCGATTACGATCCTCTCCTCAAACTAATCGGCAATGCCCATTTTTGTTTACTCGGCGAAGCGACGCACGGCACACATGATTTCTATCGCGAGCGCGCCGAAATTACCAAGCGATTAATAAAAGAGAAGGACTTCACGGCGATCGCGGTTGAAGCGGATTGGCCTGATGCTTTCCGAGTTAACCGTTATGTCCGGGGTCTGAGTGATGACGGAAGCGCCGACGAAGCACTCAGCGGATTCAAACGGTTTCCGACGTGGATGTGGCGCAACACAGTGGTGGTCGACTTCGTTGAATGGCTGCGCGACTACAACTCTTCGCTGCCCACAAACGCTGCCAAAGTAGGTTTCTACGGTCTTGATCTTTACAGCCTGTACACATCGATCGAGGCAGTGCTTGGCTATCTGAATAAGATCGATCCCGCCGCCGCCAAGCGCGCCCGCTACCGCTACTCCTGCTTTGAGCATTTCGCGGAAGACACGCAGGCTTACGGCTATGCGGCAAACTTTGGATTGACTGAATCATGTGAGCGCGAAGTCATCCAGCAACTTATAGAGTTGCGACGTCAAGCAGCGGATTATGCCAGTCGCGATGGGCGAGTGGCGCAGGACGAATTCTTTTTTGCCGAACAGAACGCGCGCCTCGTCCTAAATGCCGAAAGATATTACCGCTCGATGTTTCGCGGTCGAGTTGAGTCCTGGAACTTGCGGGATCAGCACATGGCCGAAACATTGGGAGCGCTGGTCACTCACCTGAACGCGCAAGGCCAAAGAGCAAAGGTAGCGGTGTGGGAACATAACTCTCACCTGGGCGACGCGCGCGCAACTTACATGGCGGATTACGGCGAGCTGAATGTCGGGCAACTGGTGCGCGAACGATATGGATCAGAAGCAGTGCTCGTTGGGTTCACAACTTATAAAGGAACAGTTACCGCAGCTTCTGACTGGGACGGCCCGGCGGAACGCAAGCGCGTGCGGCCGGCTCTCGAAGATAGTTACGAAGCATCGTTTCATCATGCTGACATCCCGAATTTCTTGTTGCCGTTAAGAAATCCCGATGAAACTTTTCGAGACCCGCAATTGGAGCGCGCGATTGGCGTTATCTATTTGCCGCGCACCGAGCGACAAAGTCACTACTTTGAAGCCCGCTTGTCGGATCAATTCGATGCCGTAATTCACTTTGATGAAACCCGCGCGTTGGAACCGCTGGAGCGTCAAGCGCTGTGGGTAACCGGCGAACCACCCGAGTCATATCCGACTGGAATATAGCGCCAGCTACTCAATTTGCGTTGGCGCATCACCAGTTTGCCGCGCAAAGAAACAGAAGTGTTATGCGGACACAGGAAATCCCACGTCAGGAATGGAAAGGCTTCTTCGATAGCTTCAGCCGCCAGCACGAAGGTTGGCTCGCAACGCTTGAAGTTCTTGTTTCCGATGTGGGCGCTCAGGAAGAGGCGCACGAGCTGCCACTGGAAGGTATAAGTGTTGCTTCAAACACAAACCAGTCGGAGACCATTGCGATCAGCATGGGTAAGACTCTTGAAGATCATGTCAGCCATGCGATTGTTAAGCCGACGCACGTTTGGCTGAAACAAACAGATCAGGGAGCGGACGCGGCTCTGGAAATCGAATCCGCGGATCACGCCAAGACTCTTCTGCGATTTCGATCTGCGGTTCCGACGGAGTTGGTCGATGGCGTTGTCCCGGGAGAAGAGTCAACTTGAAGGGCCACTTCCGAGCAAGGGTTTTAGAGACATGATCAAAGCCGATGACGAAGACCAATTCAAAGCAACTCGCAAAGTTAGCTTTCCATTTCGTCCTCATCATCGGCATCGTCAACCTGTTCGCCGACATGGCGTACGAAGGCGGGCGCAGCATCGCCGGCCCATTCCTGGGATCGCTGGGCGCCAGCGCAACCATTATCGGTTTCGTGGCCGGCTTTGGGGAACTGCTCGGTTACAGTCTTCGTTCGATCTCGGGTTACTTCTCAGATAAGACCCACCGTTATTGGATCTTCACCTTCATTGGTTATGCCACCAACGTGCTCGCCGTGCCGGCGCTGGCGCTCGCCGGCAACTGGCCGCTGGCAGCCGTCTTGATCATCGCAGAACGAACTGGCCGCGCGATTCGAAAACCCGCCGTTGACGCGATGATTTCCTACGCCGGAAAGTCCATCGGTCGCGGTTGGGTATTTGGTCTGAATGAAGGACTGGATCAGGCCGGGGCCGCAATCAGTCCTCTGATCGTCGCGCTGGTTCTTTACTTGAAGGGCGGCTACCGCTACGGATTTGCCGTGCTGTTGATTCCGGCTTTGCTGTGCCTGGCTACGCTGGTGGTTGCGCGAGTTTCGCATCCGCGTCCCCATGAGATGGAGCGGGAACTGGCTGATTATTCTGAAGCGAAGGGATTCCCAAAAACATTTTGGATCTTTGTAGGAGCGGGAACATTGATCGCGGCAGGCTTCGCAGACTTCTCGTTGATCGCGTATCACTTTCAAAAAGCAGGAAGCGTTCCTCAGCAGGATATTCCTCTGTTCTATGCCCTCGCTATGGCCGCGGGAGCTTTCAGCAATTTCTTGTTCGGTCGGCTTTTTGATCGAATCGGTTTCGCGATCGTCTTCATTGCTTTCTTAATCGGAGCGGTATTTGCACCTTTGGTTTTCCTGGGCCAGTTCTGGATGGCCTTGATTGGTATGGCTGTGTGGGGCATCGCAATGGGAGCGCAGAATTCTTTGTTGAAGGCAGTGCTGACCGGAGTCATGCGGGTGTCAAAGAGAAGCACAGGCTTCGGACTTTTCTATATCTGCTTCGGCATCGCGTGGTTCCTCGGCAGCGCGACAATGGGTTTCTTGTACGACAGATCGATCATCGCGCTCATCTTACTTTCTGTTGTCTTACAGCTTGCTGCGCTGCCTGTCTTTTTCTGGGGAAAGAGCGCGGCAGCCGGGTTCCTGAAAACAGCCAATCACCATGAGAAATAAACTCATTCAGTTAATCGTCGGAGTCGCGTCGCTGATTGCAATCCTCGTGAATCATTCTGCGATTTCGGCCGGCGCGGAAGAGGCTGCGACTAAATTAATCTTGGTGATCCACATAGCGGAACTCTATGGAAAAGTTCCGGATCAGAATTTGGAGATGCCCGTGCAAGGCGTAACCAAGAGTCAGGTAGCCGACACCTGGCATGCGCCACGCGAAGGCGATCGTTTGCACGAAGGGCAGGACATTTTCGCCAAACGAGGGACTCCGGTAATTTCCGCGACCGACGGATACGTAGTTCGGATTGGCGAAAATCATTTGGGAGGACAAACGGTCTCGGTGATCGGTGCGGGCGGCAGAATTTACTACTACGCGCATCTCGATGCTTACGCGGCGAACCTCTCGGTGGGCGATTATGTGACGCCGCAAACGGTCCTCGGCTACGTCGGCAACACGGGTAACGCGACCGGTGGGCCTACACATCTTCACTTTGGTGTGTATGCGAGCGGAGGAGCATTGAATCCCTTGCCGCTTTTGGTAGATCGATTTGAAGAAAAGAATCAACCCCTCAAGCATGACCGGGATATGAAGGGTCGATGATTATGGTTCGAACAAAAATGATCGACCTCGTCGTTAGATCGAAATCACAATTTTGTCTCGCAAATTTTGTCCATTCCTCGCTCGCTTCTTCGGTTCCATCGCGGTACGCAAATCAAACAAACCTCTGTCACCTATCCGAACGGTCGGGGCAACTCAAACAGAAAAACGCATGCACTCTTCTCGCCGTTGCAATGAAAGTGACGCGCAAAACCGCGCGTCGATTCTCTCAAAACTGTTTACTAGTTATTTCGCCGCCGCACGATAGAAAGCCCAGTGACTTGGTGCGAGCTTATGATTTATCGGCGGCATCGGCATTGCATAGTTCCGAAGCGAGTTCACTTGGTTTGATGGTGGTGAGTAATGGAATCAACCAGAATTACAGTCGATGAATTGAAAGAGCGGATGGATCGCAAAGAGGAGTTCGCTTTTGTTGATACGCGCAACCCGAAAGCCTGGACAGAAGCCGAAACGAAATTGCCGGACGCGATTCGCATTCCCGCCGACGAAGTCGACGAGCATCTCGATCAGATCCCAAAGGATCGAACCGTGATCACTTACTGCACTTGACCGCACGAGGCGTCGAGCGCCCGTGTGGCGCAAGCGTTAATCGAGCACGGTTGGAAAAACGTTCACCCGCTGTACGGTGGATTCGATGCTTGGGTCAAGGCTGGCTTACCACTTGATCGGAAATAATTGGTGATGAAACAGGACCGACAAAATAAAGGAAGGAGACAAGCATGAACAAGGGAGTTGCTCTAATTGGG
>Ga0209474_10002089_pt1 | contig 18723 bp, 17 predicted proteins | sample GraSoiAngelo_145_FD_185902 | JGI IMG/M metagenome (GOLD analysis project Ga0209474, IMG submission 185902) | Grasslands soil microbial communities from the Angelo Coastal Reserve, California, USA - 14_1009_05_20cm (SPAdes) (version 2) | ecosystem: Environmental > Terrestrial > Soil > Grasslands... | reverse complement strand
AAAGATAATTGCGCACTGCTTCCGGCACGTAACCCTGCTCGATATAAGTCGCGACACGCGCGCCCTCGTCGCGCTTACTCATCTTTGAGCCGTCACGGTTCAGGATGAGCGGGATATGCGCGAAATGTGGGGGTTTCGCGCCGAGTGCGCGATAAAGCTCGATATGTTTCGGTGTATTCGAGAGATGGTCCTCGCCGCGGATGACATGCGAGATTTTCATCTCGATGTCGTCGATCACATTGACAAAGTGAAAAATCCACGAGCCGTCGGGCCGGCGAATAGTCATATCGGGATGGGTGCCTGGATTTGTGAGATCGAAGTCGATTTTGCCGCAGACGACGTCATCGAGCACCACGTGCTCACGCGGCGAGCGAAAGCGGAGCGCGCCCGCATCTTCAAAAATGTTGCCCGCACTCCGAAGCTTTTTCAGATACCGCTCGTAAATATCCGTTCGTTCGCTTTGCAGATACGGTCCGAAATCTCCGCCGGCATGCGGGCCTTCATCCCAATCGAGACCGAGCCAGCGCAACCCTTCATAAATCGCGGCGGCGGCTTCTTCAGTATTGCGCGTTCTATCGGTGTCCTCGATGCGCAAAATGAATTTGCCGCCGTGATGTCGCGCGAAGAGCCAATTGAAAAGGGCTGTACGTGCGCCGCCGATGTGGAGATAGCCAGTGGGCGAGGGGGCGAAACGGACGCGGACTTCGGGATTCATGCAGAGACAAATTAGCCACAGATGAACACAGATGAAACACAGATTGCTGTAGCCACGGCTCTGTGAGCTGTCCGTGGTCGGAAGGAAACGGGCCATAGGCCCGTGGCTACAATCATTCAATGAAAATCTTCCCGGCGCGACGCCGCGCATGCCGATCTCGTGGGAGATTGATCTTTGCGATCTTCGGATCGAGGAGCGAACGAACGCGTTCGATTAGGTCAAAGCCGACGTCAGCAATGCTTTGCCCGCGCAGCCATGCCATGATGACGCGCCGTTGCAACGCAGTCGGCAGGCTGCGGAGCTTTTCGACCGACAAACGCCGATTTTTTGCATCGGGATGTTTGGCCATGCTGTCGATCCAAGCTTCTTCTTCCGCTGCAATCGTTGCCGCGCGCAAGATGCTCGGTCGGATTTTTCGACCGAGCGTTTTTTCCAAATAGGGAATTACGCGGCGGCGAAATCGGTTACGCAGCGGAGCGAGATTTTTATTCGAAGCATCTTCGCGAAATTTCAGGCGATGCTGTCGCACATACCTATCAATTTCGTCCCGCCAAACTCCGAGGAGCGGTCTGACAATGGTAAGATCGACATCTTCGATTCTGCGCATCGAAACTTCGCGCATCGCGGCGAGACCGGTGAGACCCGCCCCGCGAAAAAGGTTGATTAGAAACGTCTCGACCAGATCGTCGGCGTGATGAGCGAGAAAAATCGTCTGACAGCGCCTTTGCTTCGCCATTTTCGCAAAGAACGAATAACGCACCTCCCGCGCGGCGGTTTCGATAGACATCTTTCTGTGATTAGCGACCGCGCGGACATCCGCGGATCCTATTTCAAGATCGACATCGTATTTCGCGGCGAGTTTTTCGACAAAGCGCGCATCGGCCCGGGAAGACCGCCCGCGCAGCTGATGGTCGAAATGGCAGACGATCAACTTGCGGTAATCGAGATCGACAAGCGCATCCAGCAACACGACTGAGTCGCGCCCGCCGGAAACCCCGATGAGATAGCGCGCACCGGACGGGAATCTGGGCAACAAATTTGTCTTTGCTTGAATCCAATTCACGGTGCCGCTGCATCCAACGTTTAAAGTAATCATGAACCATCAACAAACTTTAAACAAAATGAGAACTCGATGGCGTCTTAAGGATGAAAGTATGAATAACGAAGCTCAATCGACATACTGGCTAGTTCAATCGGAAGAGAAGGGCCGGAGCATCATGGAAACTGTCGTTTACGCGCTTGTCGGTTTGACCGCGATTGTTTCGATTTGGCAGTTTGCTGAGCAACCCAATCGGCTGCCGATTGATCGACCAACGCCGAAGCCATATCTGGCCCCAAACGTGTCGCATCATCAGGTAGGATCGGGGTTAAATGGGGGATCTTGAAGGAAATCAGGCTGTCAGCCGGCTTTGAGTCTTGGCGGCGACTGCTGCCGGAAAGTTGCAGAGAGCGATTTGACAATGAATGAACGTTCATTCATCTTCCTAACCTTATGTCACAACCCCAGATAGAATCGAGCCCCGATCGACGCACCCAAATTCTCGATGCCGCGCTGGTTTGCTTCGCCAAGCGAGGCTTTCACCAAGCCAGCATGCACGACATCAGCGCCGAGGCTGGGATCAGTGTCGGTCTGATTTATCGCTATTTCGAGAACAAAGACGCGGTCATTTCGGCAATGGCCGATCGGCATAAACAAGAAATTCATGAGGTCTTGGAGCGCGCCCATCAGGCGCCGACCCTCCTCGAGTCGCTTGAGATCTTATTCACCGCGCATTGTTGCGAAAATGAGCCACGAGTTGTCTCCGCCTTCGTTGTCGACCTTTACGCGGAAGCATCGCGCAATCCGCACATAGCCGATTTGGTACGCGATGTTTTGCAGACGGCGATGAATGGTGTGACTGATTTGATCGCCCGCTCGCCGGAAGCAGAAGGTGCCACGCATGGCTTAAAGCCTCACGAGTTGGCGGAGCTAATTTTTGCTGTCTCGCGTGGCATGTTAATGCGGGACGTCCTGCAACCACAGACCATGACGGCAGCGGAAAGGCGCGCGCGGCAGCTCGAAGTCACGCGCAGACTGTGGCGACTGCTATTCAAAAAGGAAGGCGAGCCAGCTTATGCATGACGTGGCGAGGCCTTTGAGGAGAGAAGCGAGAGTGAAATCGACACGCAAAATAGTGATCAAAGCCCTTTTGGCCGTGGGTGTGTTGTTCCTGATTATTTTTGGGATCAAGGCATTGCAGATCGTGAAGATGGCGACGACAAAGCAACCGATGCCGGTGGCAACGGTAACGAGTGCGCCGGTGAAGGAAGAAGACTGGGCGCCGGTGCTTTCAGCCGTCGGCTCGGTTTCGGCCGTGCAAGGTGCGACGGTTTCGACCGAACTTGGCGGGACGGTTAGCGAGATCATGTTTCAAAACGGAGGCGTCGCTAAAAAAGGAGACGTAATCATCAAACTTGACGCCTCCCAGGAGGAGGCGCTTTTGCGATCGGCAGAAGCCGAAGCCGAGCTGGCACGTCAGGACTTGGAACGGACTCGCGGCCTTGCCTCACAAAAGGTGGTTTCGAAGGCTGAACTCGACGCCGCCGAATCAAAGTTTAGGAGACTGACCGCGGTTGTCGATCAGATGCGCTCCAATATTAGGAAGAAGACAATTGTCGCCCCGTTTGATGGACAGCTTGGCATTCGCCAGGTCAACGTTGGGCAAATGATTAATGCGGGTCAACAAGTGGTGTCGTTGCAATCGCTCGACCCGGTGTATGTCGATTTTGCGTTACCGCAGCAACATCTTCAGAACCTCTCGGCTGGATTGGAAGCGCATGCCCGTACCGACGGGCTATCGGGGCGCGAGTTCGTTGGCAAACTGACGGCCATTAATTCCACCGTGGATACGGCGACGCGAAATGTGATGGTGCAAGCCACGCTGGAAAATCCGGATCATGCGTTGCGGCCGGGAATGTTCATCAAGATCGAGATCGTCTTGCCTGAGAAACACAAGGCGCTGGTCGTTCCAGGCTCGGCGATTTCGTACGCGCCCTACGGCGATTCCGTTTTTGTAATCGAAAAACAGAAGGACGAGAAGACGAGAAAAGAATCGCAGGTTTTGCGTCAACAGTTCGTGCGCGTGGGCGAGGCGCGCGGCGATTTCGTTTCCATCACGACTGGATTGAAAGCGGGCGAGACCGTCGTGGGCACGGGCGTTTTTAAATTGCGTAACGGAATGGCGGTCGCGATCAATAACGATCTCGCGCCGAAACCACAGATGAATCCGACTCCGGTAGACTCGTGACCGAGCATCGACATCATTAAGATCGACATGAAATCTTTCACGGATCTTTTCATTCGTCGCCCGGTCCTGGCGCTAGTCGTTAGCTTTGTCATTCTGCTGGCCGGAGCACAGGCGATTCTTCCGGTCGTCTTCCCAACGCTGAAAGGACTTGGCGGATTGAACGTCCGGCAATATCCGCGGAGCGATATTGCATCAGTTACGATCAACACGGTTTACGTTGGCGCGGATGCGGAACTGGTGCGCGGATTTATCACCACTCCATTGGAACGCGCGATCGCCGCAGCCGATGGAATCGATTACATCCAATCGCAGAGCACTCAGGGCAGCTCGTTAATCACCGTCCGTCTCAAACTGAATTACGACGCCAACAAAGCGTTGTCCGACATTACCTCGAAGGTTGATGCAATCCGGAAGGACCTGCCGCCCGAAGCAGAAATCCCAGTAATCAGTATCGAGACAGCGGATTCGCGATTTGCTTCGGCGTATCTCAGTTTCACCTCGGACATTCTTCAGCCTAACGAGGTAACGGATTATCTCGTTCGGTTGGTGCAACCGCGGTTGACCGCCGTCGGCGGAGTCCAGAAAGCCGACATTCTCGGCGGACGCACTTTTGCGATGCGCATCTGGATGAAGCCCGATCGAATGGCGGCGCTAAACATCAGTCCGGCGCAGGTCCGGAGCGCACTTTCGCGCAACAATTATCTTGCTGCCATTGGGAGCACGAAAGGGTCGCTCCTGCAGGTGAACCTCACTGCGAATACTGATTTGCACACGGCGGAGGATTTTAAGAAACTCGTTGTCCGCGAGGACAAAGGGAATCTTGTCAGGCTGAGCGACATCGCTGATGTCGTGCTCGGCGCGGAAGATTACAACACCGAAGTGCGCTTTTCCGGGGAGAAAGCGGTCTTCATGGGCATCTGGGTCCTGCCAAATGCCAACTCTGTGGACGTGATCAAGCGCGTTCGCGCGGAGATGGAGCAAATTCAAAAGGAATTGCCGACTGGCATGACCGGCCAAATCGCATATGACTCGACCGCTTACATCAACGACGCGATCCACGAAGTCGTAAAAACTTTGATCGACACATTGCTCATTGTGATGGTCGTGATCTTTTTGTTCCTCGGATCTTTTCGCTCCGTCATCGTGCCAGTGGTCGCGATTCCGATCTCGCTCATCGGCGCGCTGTTCCTCATGCAGGCGTTTGGCTTCACGCTGAACTTGTTGACGCTCCTTGCGATTGTGCTCTCGGTCGGGTTGGTCGTCGATGACGCGATCGTCGTGGTCGAAAATGTCGAACGTCACATACGCGAAGGCATGTCGCGCATGAACGCAGCGTTGAAAGGCGCGCGCGAATTGGTTGGACCAATCATCGCGATGACGATCACTTTGGCGGCGGTTTATACGCCGATCGCGCTGCAAGGCGGCTTGACTGGTGCGCTCTTTCGCGAATTTGCGCTCACGCTCGCCGGTGCGGTTTTCATCTCGGGCGTCGTCGCGTTGACGCTGTCGCCAATGATGTCAGCGCATCTGCTGCGCGCCGAGCACGTGGATAAGGGATTCACCGCCATTGTGAATCGCACCTTCGATCGGTTCCGCGATTGGTATGGGGCACATCTTGACCGCACCCTCGCCGCGCGGCCGGCTGTGTATGTGGTGTGGGGCGGCATCTCAGCTCTCGCGATTATCATGGCCCTCCTGATACCAACATTTGCCTCGAAGGAATTAGCCCCGACAGAGGATCAAGGCGTGATTTTTGGGATTGTGACGGCGCCAGCGAACGCTACCATCGACGACACAATTCGTTATGCCGACGCCGCCGGCAAAGTCTTCAAGGACATTCCGGACACGCGATTCACATTTCAAATTACGAATCCCGATCAGGGGTTCGGAGGAATGGTGTTGAAACCTTGGGGCGTGCGCAAAACGCCGACAAAAAATTACCTGCCGGTGGTACAACAGCAGCTTGGCGCTATTCCGGGAATTCAAATGTTCCCCGTCATGCCGTCGGCTCTTCCGGGCAGCGACAGCTTCCCGGTGACTTTCGTGATCACTTCCACAGGCGATCCGGAACGGATTCTTGAATTCGCGCAACAGCTTCAGGCGAAGGCGATGCAGGCCGGTGTTTTTCGCTTTGCAGATATCGACACCAAAATCGACCAACCCCAATCCGAGATCGTTTTCGATCACGACAAGGTCGCGTCCCTGGGGCTCGATATGCAGCAGGTGGGCGCCGACATGTCGGCCGCGATCGGCGGCAACTTTGTTAATCGCTTTAACATTGCCGGTCGCAGTTACAAAGTCATTCCGCAGGTCAAGCGTGTTGATCGTTTGAATCCGGAACAGCTGGAGAACATTTATGTTACCGGTCCGAACAATCAGCTCGTCCCATTGAGCACGGTGGCATCGATTCGACACAAAACAGTCGCGCGTTCGCTCAATCGGATGCAACAGCTGAATGCCGTAACGATTAGCGGAGTGCCGACGCGATCCCTCGATGCAGCGCTAAAGTTTCTCGAAGACGAAGCGCGTAAGATTTTACCAAAAGGATATGTGCTCGATTATACGGGCGAATCACGCCAGTTGCGTACCGAAGGAGACAAATTCACAGCCGTCTTCCTGCTGGCGATCGTGCTGATCTTTCTCGTATTGGCGGCCCAATTCAACAGTTTCCGCGACCCATTTATCATTCTGCTCGGCTCCGTTCCGCTCGCGATGTTTGGCGCGCTTCTCTTCGCTTTCTTGAAAATGCCGTTTGGAAAATTCTTTACCGACGGCTGGACGACAACGCTCAACATTTATTCCCAGGTCGGTCTGGTCACGCTGGTCGGGCTCGTTTCGAAAAACGGAATCCTGATTGTGCAGTTTGCTAATGAACTGCAACGTCAAGGCCTGGCTAAACTTGCCGCAGTAGCCGAGGCGGCTCGCATTCGTTTGCGTCCGATTATGATGACAAGCGTCGCGACCGTAGCCGGTCACTTCCCGCTGACTCTGGTAAGCGGCGCCGGCGCCGCCGCGCGAAACTCAATCGGTCTTGTGCTCGTTGGCGGCATGACCATCGGAACGATCTTCACCTTGTTCATCGTGCCATCGCTTTACATGCTCATCGCGAAGGAGCATCACGAAAGATCGCTGGCTGAAAGCGAAAAAGAACCAGGGGCTCAAGATGTCGATCTTGTCCCAGAGTACGCGGCCGCGGGTGCACCGGATGGCAACGGCAACGGCTGGAAGCAAGGATGAACGGGCCGGAAAATAGCGCAAACACTCCATTCCTCGCGAGATCGCAAATCCTGAGCGCCAGCGAATAAAGTTGAGCCAGCTACGAGGCTGGCGTCGATTCGGGCTTTATGACGATGTCGGCGCGCGTGCTCTCGACGATTGCCTTTAGCTCGCCCTGCTCCGGCGCCGGTACTCCGAACTTGTCCAGGGTCTGCTGAAGATCATCCATGAACGCCTCCCATTCAGGCGCGGTAATTTTCATTTCTTTGTGCGACTCGTACATGGGGCGTCCAGTGTATTTTTGCGGTCCGCCGGCCGCCCAGCAGACCATTTCTGTGACCAGGTATTTGAATCCTGCCGGGGGAACGCGATGGTGCGCTTCATTCACCCGGGGATTCGCGTTCAACCTCGGATCCCCCATCACGCGGTCTATGAAGTCGTCGACGACTGTGGCAATGGGGTAAACGCCCCCAAGGCGTTCATAGAGGCTGAGGGGCTGCGGCATAAAATTAGATCGTATAAAATCTGCGCCTACTTTGTCCAAGATACTTGGCGTAATTCTGCGGGCAAATTTAAGGTCGCTTCACCGTGGCGTGCCGAGGCTCTTTAACGGAGCCCCGACCAGCCTTTGATCAAGCCGACCGCTATCAGGCGACATTGACTTCGATCTGTTTTGGTTTGGCTTTTTCGTTCTTCGGTAAGTGCACCTCGAGGATGCCTTGCTTGAACTGAGCCTTTACCCTATCCGCGTCCGCGTCCTCCGGCAGCGCAAACGTGCGGACAAAGCTGCCGTAGCCGCGCTCTACGCGGTGGTATTTTTTCTTCTTCTCTTCTTTTTCGAACTTGCGCTCGCCCGAGATGGTTAGAACCCCGTTCTCGACGGTGACTTTTACGTCTTCCCTCTTTAACTCAGGTAATTCAGCCTTAATGACGTATTCCATATCATCCTCGGTGATGTCTGCGAGGGGTGTCCATTCGGGCAACGTTATACTCTCCTTACCATTTCCCCGGCGCATTGGCGTCCGGCCAAAAAGGGTCGAGAGCCGACTCTGGAGATCCTCCATTTCTCTCAACGGCTCCCAGCGAGTAAGTGTGTTCATCATCTTATGATATCCTTTCTTTTCCGGCGGGATTGTGTGTTCGCCGTGTTCGGCCGCCGGTTATCCGAACAATGAAATCGGCGTACGTTAACTTCGCGTACCGCTGGATAATCGCCAGGTAACTTAGGTTGCCTTTTTAGTCGCTCGATTGTTAATGGCTCAGAAAAAGTCTTTGCTCGCGCTGCACCCAGCTGACCAAAACAAAAAGCCCCACTGAGTTTCCCCACCGAGGCTTTTGCTTTCTTGTTTTAACTTGTCGGTCTGCTGCCGCCCGGCACTCCAGTTGTCTCGCGGAATTCAGCAAACTCGGCGGAATTGTGTATTTTGTTGTTCTGCCGCCCGTCACCCCGCGTGCGCTAAACACGCGGGGCACTATTTCAGCCTTTAGGCGGCTCGCTGTTGGCGAGGGGATTGTGGTACAGCGCTAAACTCAAGAACATCCTCGGAGATTTTGGTAATCGCCCAGGGTTCTGGAGTAGCCTGCATGGGCACACTGGCTTCCACGATCTTGCGACCGACTGGCCGCAATGATTTAATGGAGAAGCCTTCCGCTGCCGTTACAATGTAGCCTTGGCCACCTTGCTGGCAAAAGAATGTGCCGCTCTCTCCGCGCAACGCCTCTGCCAAATCAGGATGTTGGATTGTCCCATTGAGTGGTAGTTTCGTTTGCATAGATCCAGAGTCGCGCAATACTGAATGATCGCTAGGTAACTTAGGTTGCCTTTTTAATCTCCCGATCGTTGAGCGCTTCAGGAATGGGGCGCACCTTTCGATCGGGCAAAACAACAGCGGTTGCGCGAGGTGAGGCCGCGAATGAAGCGAATCTCCAGGGTTGGCATGAAGCGCGAGGCGGTGATCGATCCGTCACTGGAAAAGACTTTGCTCAGTTTGCACGCCGCCATGAATCTCGGTTCGTTCTGGAAAGCCATCCAGCAGTTGCTCGCCGCCGCGATGCCAAACCGCTTGATCGGCCTCATGCTTCGACCCAATCCAATTTTGCCAATGATCGCAAGATGGACATTGCCCATGCCTGATGGGTTTTTCGCCGCGGAGCCGCTCAAGAGTTATATCGCCGCGCGACCGCGTCAGAGGTTTGCGCGGATTAGCGACATCTTTTCAAATCGAAGCAGCCTGATGAAATCGGCCTTTTACCGCCGTTACCTGGCGCCTCAACGCTGCCGGCACGGCGTGATCCTCTTTTTTTGGAAAGGTCAGAGACTCATTTGTGTGATTGCAATCATGCGCACCGCAACGCAGGGCGATCTGTCGCCGGCAGAGATGAATTTGCTCCGGCAGCTTTATCCGCAATTTCTGACTGCGCTTGACCGGCTCGGATCGCTCGAGCGCGAACACTCGATGCGGATGGACTTTGAAGAATTCCTGAGACGGCTGCCGTTGCCGAGGATGCTTTTGCGATGGAACTTAAAGCTGATTTATCAAAACCGGGCCGCGCGTGATTTCTGCGCCGTGTGGGAAAAAGGACCCGAGGAGGCGAAACGGACGAAAGCGACCTCACCGATTCCGTCTGAAATCTTGGATCGATGCCGCCTCCTTAAACAACAATGGACGGACGCGCACCGAACGAATGCACCGCGGACATGCTTCAAAGAAGAACAGGTGCATCATCCGCGATCGCCGCATTTGCGAGCGACGCTCCATCTGAAACAGCTAAAGTCAGTCGGCGTGGCGCAGCCGCATTTTCTTATCGAGTGCGAAGATTTGCGCCGTCAGGCTGCTCCGCGTGCCGGGGCTGCGAGCTCCCGCTTGCCGCATATGGTCCAACTCACAAGCCGCGAACAAGAAATTGCCCGGCTTGTCTGCGAGGGGCGGAGTAACCAGGAGATCGCCGATGACGCCGGCTTGAGTTTACCGACGGTGAAAAAGCATGTTCACGGCATCTTCCGCAAGCTTGAAGTCACCAGCCGCAGCCAACTTGTTGCGCTGATGCTTTGAAACACCACGTCGCGTAATCTGTCCCCGGCGGAAATGGCGCCGACGTGAGTCGTGCGATAGCGACACGTCTAGCATTCACCTTTTCGCGACTTGTTGGAATCGCATCTGCTAATTGCTGCGCGGCTTTCGCGCCTCGGCGGCAGCGGGAATCACGCAAGAGAGATTGATCGCGCGTTCCGACAGTCGGCAAAAGTAACAACATTGTTACCTTTCCGATCCGGCGGAAAGCGCAGATCGCTGCGATTCTGGGGGTATGAAAACAACTCGCGCTTCGATTAAAACTGTCCTGCTAGTGCTAACGGCCATGTCCTTCACCGCCGCATTCGCGCGGGCCGACACCTACAGCTCGACAAATCTTCAATCGGACCTTCCGGGAGTGGCGGCCCATGTCGATCCGAACCTGGTAAACCCATGGGGTATGGCGGCAAACTCCACCGGTTCGGTGATTTGGGTGAGCGACAACGGCACAGGAGTTTCAACTCTTTACAAGCAATCAGACGGCACGGCCCTTTCGCTAGTCGTGACGATTCCGACAAGCGCGAGGAATAAGGACGGAGGGAATCCTACTGGCATTGTCTTCAACAACACTGGGCTCTTCAAAGTTACCCTTAACGGAAATTCCCAGCCTGCCGTATTCATCTTCGTCAGCGAAGACGGGTCCATCTCTGGATGGAACCCGAACCTCGATCAGACACACGCCATCATCGCCGTCGATAACGGCATGAACGTGGGAAGCAAACGCGCCATTTATAAAGGTGCAACGCTAGGCGTCGCCAATGGTCACAATTTTCTGTATGTGACAAATTTCCATACCGGTCGCGTCGAGACGTACAACAAGAATTTTCGACGAGTCAATCTTAACGGTTTTGTCGATGGGACTCTCCCAGCCGGTTACGCGCCGTTCGGCATCCGCAACATCGGCGGCCAGATCTACGTTACCTACGCGTTGCAGGATGCGAAGGGGGAGGATGACGTGGCCGGTCCGGGCAACGGCTTTGTTAATGTATTTGATACCAGCGGCAATTTCGTCAAGCGCTTGGTTTCAAATGGCAATCTCAACGCACCGTGGGGACTCGCCCTGGTCGATGGTGAACTCTGGATCGGCAATTTTGGCGACGGGACGATCAATAACTACGATCCGACGACTGGCGCTTTTCTGGAAACGATTAGTAGGGCCAATGGCGACCCAGTTCAGTTTGATGGTTTGTGGGATCTTCTTCCTCTCGGTACCGGAGTTTATTTCACTGCTGGAATCGCCGACGAAGCGCACGGTCTCTTCGGCCTCATCACGGAAGATTAAATCTGGCAAGGTTATAGCCGTGCGTGTTGCGACGGTCCGCAGTTGCCGGATCGCCCGTGTGTCGCGCGTGTGCCCTGACCGCCTTCGCAGGACTACGGCGTGACAAGCTGAGCAAAGCGACTACAACAAAAAAGCGCGGCCATCACTGGAATTCGATTGGAATCTTCACCTTCGAAACTACCCCAGGTTTAAATCGCCACATTCGGAAAGTACTGACGGTGGCGTTATCCAATGTTTGGTTTCCAGTGCTCTGCGCCATTGAAGCTTCAGTTACCCTGCCGCTCCCTGGATCAACCGACACGACGCAAACTCCGCTACCCGTAATGCGGCGCGAACGTGCGTCGCGCGGATACTCGGGGCGCGGCGCGTAAGTGGCGAGGGCTTTCGCCGAGGAAATCGACATGGCGGCGGGAGGATTAGCGGCCGGTGGCGGGGTGACCGGCGCAGTTTTGAGGCGCTTCGGTCGTCGCGGTGGAGGCGTTGTTTCTACGACAGGCTCCGCTTTAATCTCAAGCGATGGCCGAGTAGGGGTAGCTGGTTTTTGGGGTGTCGATGCAGCGGCCAGCCTTTCTAAAGGTTTCGCTGCCCCTGTTTCTTCGAGCCGCTTTTGCAAGGAAGCGATCTCGTTCTGCTTTTCCTCTAACTTGGTCTGCAATTCCGTTTTCTCTTTCTGCGATCGCGCCAGTTCTGCTCCGGCCGTTGCAGTCCTGTTTTCTGCCTCCGCGATTTTCGCCTCTCCACCGGCGACAGCCATTTCGCGGGTCTTGAGCTCCCTTTCCTGAGTCACGCGCCGCTGCTCAGCCGCGTCCCGGGCCGCATTCGCTTTCGTCACATCTGCACGCAGCACATCAACTCTGTAACTACTGTGCAGCCCGAAAATCGCCGCGATCATCAAGAATAGGAAGGAAAGTACCAAGATGATTCTCGGCGTGATGGCAGAGATTCTGGATCCCAGATGAAACATGCCTACTTTGAAATTAGAGACGGAAGAGCGATTCGCAACGCGGAAACCGACTTAGTCGCACTAAACAATCTACTAGATGTAAGCGATAGTTGGCTTCGGTAATTGTTTAACGGGTTGGACTACGCGGCAATTCCACTTCTTTATGTTCGATGCGCACAGCGTAATTGTCTGGTTCGATTCGCCCTCCGAATTCTGTTGCGTAAACCTGCGTGAACTCGGCGCCGAAGAGTAAAATCTGCGACGAATAATAAGCCCAGAGAAGCAGGGTAACTAGGGAGCTGGCGGCACCATAAGCTGAGGCAGCCGTACCGCTGCCAAGATATAAGCCGAGCGCCCACTTGCCGATCGCAAAGAAAACGGCCGTCATGATCGCGCCCACCCAAACATCCCGCCATCGGGTTCTGACGTCCGGAAGAATCTTAAAGATCATGCCGAAAAGTGCGACCACCACAGCGAAATCAAAGATCAAGTAAAAACTGACAGCAATAGTCAGACCGCCGGGCAATGCTGCTTGAATGTAATTGCTAAACCCTTTTAGCAGCGCCTCGATCGCGAGCGACACCAGCAGTAAAAAACACGCTCCGGCAATCATCGCAAAGGATAAAAAGCGGGCGCGCAAAAACCCCCAAATGCCAAGCCCAGGTTTGGCTTTTACGCCCCAGATCGTGTTCAACGCATCCTGAAGCTGTCCAAACACTCCGCTTGCGCCGAAGAGGGCGAGAGCAATTCCGATGATCGTGGCGAGCGTACTCTTCCCCGGGGTCGAAGCTGTCCGCGCAATGTCCTGCACCACCTGGATCGCACTTTTATCGAGAAAATAACTCATCTGCTCGGTGAGTTTCGTCCATGCACCAGCGGGATCGTGCCGGAAGATCACGCCGATAATAGCCAGCAAAATGAGGACGAGTGGCGCGAGCGAGAGGACGGTGTAGAAGGCCAGTGCCGCGCCCAGCTGCGGCGCTTTATCATCCAACCATTCCTCTGCTGTCAGCTTCAACAATTTCAAAGCGGTGCCGAAGATTGATTTGCGCGCCAGACCGTTGCTCATATGCGCATCCCCTCAATTGTAGGAATCGCGCCGGATGCGAAGCAAAGATGGACAATGTTGTTAGCACGCAGCCCATGATCGTGCACGCGAGCAGCCGTGCAAAACAATTTGCGGCTTTAGTTCGGTGACAAGACTTCTAACGGCACCGCGTCGCTCTATTTGCCTGCGAGTTTTTGGAAACGCGGATCATTCCGGAGCGGATCGAACATCGGATCGAGCCGGAGTAGCGCAGGAGTGAGCGGTACGTTTTGTGTAACCAACGGACCAGCGTACGGTATGGAGAGGAGTTTCTGTAAAGCGGTGATGGCGCGGTCAAGCTCTCCTGTCTGCGCCGCCACTCGGGCGAGGATCTCGATCGGAGCGGGGCCGGTTACCGCGTCTTTCTCGATCGGATTCGCGGCCATCGCCCGTTCCGACAGAGCCAACGCAGCGGCCTTGTCGCCAAGGCCCATATTAGTCAGCGCAAGATCTCCAATCAGGATATAATTTTCCGGCTGCTCTTTCAGGAAAGGTTCTAGTTCACTGCGTGCCTGTCGCCAGCTTTCTTGCGCTGCGGCATGGTCGCCGGCGACTTCTTCCGCCCAGCCTAAATAAAAGCGCAGTTCGCCATTGATGTAACCCAACGCGGGATCAGGCTTGGCTAGTATTTCTTTTAGCCGAGGGATAATTGGTGCAGGGCGGCGCTCCAAGATCGCTTGGTAAACTTGTGTTTCCAAGGCGAGAGTGTCGTCGGCGTTCGGCTGAAGTGAAGCAAGGAGCGCAGCAGCACGCGGCAGATCGCCCTCGGCCTGCGCGATAGTCGCCTTTTCCGCGAGGGTATCCACGTCGTCCGGTGTGATATTGAGAACTTGATCTAGCTTTCGCAACGCTTCGGCGAAACGACGAAGGCAGACATAGGATTGCGCCTCCTGGGTGAGCAGGCTAACGTTGCGCGGGTCGAGCCGCTCGGCTTCGTTGAAGTACGACTCGCTCCGGTCCCACTGGCCTCGCCTGCGCGCGACATAGGCCAGCTGCTCAGGAATCCGGCTGCTATTCGGCAGAAACTGACGTGCTTGCTCAAAGTAACGCACGGCGGTGTCGTAATCCTTTAGACAGGCGTAGTGATAGTGTCCTTTGGCCAATACGGCCTCGCCAAGATTGGGCTGAAGAGTGAGCGCGGTTTCGGCTGCCTGCCGTGCTTCTTCACGCAGGGCAACCGTTGGTTGAAGATTCAGCGTGAGGTAGCCGAACGCATCCACGTATGACAGCAGCGCCCAAGCAAGGGCGAACTTCGGGTCCAAGCGCACGGCTTCTCTGAGATATTTCTGTGCGCCAAGGACGTTAGCGGGTGTGCTTTGCGTTTTCAGATTATAAGCCAGCCCGCGCAGATAGGCATCGTACGCCTCAATATTTTCTGTTGGTCTGGCGGCGATGACTTGCTCTTCCCGACCGCTGAGTTTCGCCTGCAATTGGTCGGCGATGGCTTTGGCTACTTCACTCTCGACCGAGAAGATGTCGATCAGTTTGCGATCAAACGTGTCAGCCCAGAGATCCGAATCATTAGCTGCCTTGATTAACTGTACGTTCACCCGCACGGCGTCGGCGCTCTTCTGCACGCTTCCTTCCAAGATGTAGGCCACGCCCAGTTGCTTGGCGATCTCAGGCAGGTGTTTCGGCGCGTTTTTATAATGCTGCGTGGATGCGCGCGAGATGACCTTCAAATCGGCGATCTTTGATAAACGGGTCAGAATCTCGTCCTGGATACCGTCAGCAAAGTAGGCATTGGCTTTGTCTTCGCTTCGATTTTCGAACGGAAGCACGGCGATGCTTTTTTCGGGAATCGAAGCCATAGGACCACCTTCAGCGGGTATCCGTGCAACGCTTGGCGATCCCCGACGAAGAAAGATTGAGACGCTAGCCGCCAACGCGATGGCCGATACGACTAAAGCAACTGTCAGAAGGAACCCTGGCAATCGAGGCGGAGTGACGGGGCGAATTGCAGCCGCTAGCTGCTTCCATTTTCGTCGCTTGAGTTTTTCTGGGATCTGTGGGTTGCCGAGACCACCTTTGTAGAGGTTGAACAGGTGCAGGCGCAGCCCGTGCTTCACTTCGCACTCGCCTAGATCTTGCAAGTACGGCTGCCAGTGCCGGTATTGGGTCAAATCCTCCGCCACATGTGCCGACAAAAGAATGTGCCCAGCATCGCCGCAATCCAACACCCGCTGTGCCACGTTGATCCCTGATCCGGCAATGTTCGTTTCGTCGTTAACATCCTTCACCGGATTAACGGGGCCGCTGTGCACGCCCATCCGCACGTGGATCCGTGAATGACCTTGCAATGATCTGCTGATCTCGAGTGCACATCGCACCGGCTCCTCAGGACTGTGGAAGAAAAGGAGTGCCATCCCATCGCCGGTTGGCATGCGAATAAGTTTACCGCTTGCTTCCGCCATCCGAAAGCACTCGGTACCCCGCACGATTTGATTTAACTCCTGCATCAACTCGATCTGCTCGTTGACCAGTAGTTTCGAATAACCGACAACGTCGATTAGGAGGACATGGGCAATCTCAAGATGAAGATCCACTTTGCGCTCTAAAGACATATGGATTCACGCGGAAACGCGCATCATCACAGATACTCGTGATCTAATTGCCGCCGGTCGAGAGTAAAGCTTGCCCTCAGGAAATCGCGGCGAATCGGAGCTGGGTATCTTGCTCATCTCCATTGTATCTATTTATTCTCTGGGGATGTCGGTCCCCGTAGTTCAACGGATAGAACGGAGGTTTCCTAAACCTTAAATGGGAGTTCGATTCTCCCCGGGGATATTTACCCAGGTAAAAGCGAGGAAATGTCAGTAAAGTCAGAACAGACTCAGAACGACGCGCACTTTTACGAAGTCCGCCCTCGCCAGGATCGACGCGGCGCCGATCTAATCTCTGATGCGCTCCCATTCGGCCGCCTGTGGTACATCGAGCCAAACGCAGTCAGCAATGCAATCGGCTACGCAAAGTTTTTCAGCCGGTCAGATGACGCTGTGATTCGCGTTTACGATAAAGCTGGCAACGTGATTGAAACGCACGAGCACAAGGGCGATTTCAGAGAGTGGTAAGGCTCACCTGAATCAAATTTATTCCGCTTCCTGAATGCCGAATGATTCGGCACAATCTCGACGACCTCGCGTCCGCAGATGCATCTTGCGCGAAGTAGCGGCTCTCGGCCGGGAGTGTTCAGCCACATGACGGCAGACATCACAGCCAGCGATAATGGTAATTGATTTGATTGGAAAACAATATGAAGAAGAAACTCACATTCTTGCTCGCGTTCGCCTTAATCAGCTGCGCGTCAATCGACAGCAAAGTGGCACGGCTTTCCACAAGCGAGCTGGAGCTGCGTCGGCAACAAATTCAGTATCGCTTGGCTGCGACTGCCGGGCAATGGAGCTTTGGCGGGGGCCCCCTGAGAATCGGCGCGCCCACGATTGGTGAATACACCGAACAGATACGACACGAAGTCGGCCCGGGCAGCCAGGAGGTCATCGGCGAGCGCCACTATTTGCTCGAAGAAAAAGAGGCAATCGAGCGGGAGCTGCTTCGGCGGCGCAAAACGGGGCAGCTGTAGTGATTCGCGTTTACGACGAAGCTGGCAACGTGATCGAAACGCACGAGCGCAGCGCGATTTCCGCGAGCTCCAAATGAGCGGCTCTACGGCTTTGAGAATCTTTCCATCCACCCGCGCGATCTGGGCGCGTTAGGGCGTAAGGAAAATCTCACCTGTGTAAGGATCTCTTACTTCGGTTCCGGGCGGAAAACTGCGGACATCGATGTAACCGCTGTCAAGCGAGAACGGACTCGTAACTAAGCATGAGCGTACCAAGCGTGCGCTGTGCGTTAACGAGGCGTCGCAAATCAATATCAGTAACTCCTGTAATTGCCGTAGTAGTACGGTTCGTAAACGTGCTGGCCGGCGATTATGCGGTAACGCGGGCCATTATACGAATCCGAATACGGGTAGGACTGGTAGTAGCCGGTGTAGTCACGCACGTAAGACCCGCTCGGGTAATAATAACCGCTGTCATACGCGGTCACGTAAGGCGCTTCCGCGCATCCGGTCATAAACGTTGCGACGACGCCCGCGCAAAGCAATGACAGCAGGAGTCCTCGCCTCCGGTGTTTGCTTCCACATTTTTTTATTGTTTTCATCAGATCACGGCCCCCTTTCGTTGAATACTTGGGCCTGCCCATTTAACAATCGCATCGATGAAAAGTTTCGGTCGCCAAAGCTGCTGCGGAGTGCTGGTTGAGTGACGCCGTAAAGCGCCCCAATAGTCAGGGATTCCTTATTTGATCTCCGACTTTAGGTAAAGCGTTCTCTGTTCAAGGCGCGGCACATAAGCCTGAGAGTGATTGAAATCAGACCGCACCGAAACGGCTGGAATGCTTTAATCAGCGCCTGGCCGACCGCTTTTCGGCTGGACTTCGGCCTACTTCTGCCGCAGCCACTTGGCGACGTCGCGCATCTCGTCAAACACTTGGTTAGCCGCTTCGACCGGTAAGTTGGCCTTGACGATGCCGCGCATGGAGGTAAACACTATCTTCACCGCCTGGTTCACATCGTCGATCGGAATCCGCTCGCTGCGCGTCACTTGATTTTGAAGCTCGATCTGTTCTTTCTTTGCAATCGTGAGTAGCCGGACAGCTTCCGGCGTCGAGATGAATCCGTTCTCGCTGGTCAGCGTTCCGCAATAAATGGCCTCCAATGCTGTGACCAAATCGAACTTGCCCTTTGAATCTTGCAGCAGTTTATCGAGCCGCTTCTTGATGGTGCGACGGTCTTTCCCGGTGGGGTCCCCAGAAGTTCTCAACGGCCGATCAGGCGAGAATCGAAATCGTAATCGATCGCCGGATGAATGCGAATGCGATTGAAGGATGGATGGTCGGGATTTAACAGAAAATTTGTGTCAGCTGGACTGATCGCGCTCGGTAAACCCAGCACGGCAGAGCGTCGCTCTTGAATCCAGAGGTCGCCGATTTCCATTGCTTCGATCGGCGGCGGCGAAATTCTCCAGTTCGCCGGCATTTTTTTAAGCGGAAAAATTTCGGTGAGACCATCCGGCCATTCCAAATGAAACGCTTTGTATTTTTCCTCGAGAATGAACGGTAC
>Ga0209474_10002088_pt1 | contig 18739 bp, 8 predicted proteins | sample GraSoiAngelo_145_FD_185902 | JGI IMG/M metagenome (GOLD analysis project Ga0209474, IMG submission 185902) | Grasslands soil microbial communities from the Angelo Coastal Reserve, California, USA - 14_1009_05_20cm (SPAdes) (version 2) | ecosystem: Environmental > Terrestrial > Soil > Grasslands ... | reverse complement strand
GTCCAGGGGACGCTGGACCTCCTGCTATTGAAAATTCTGGCGCTCGAGCCGCTGAACGGCTTTGCGATTAGCCAGCGCTTAAAGCAAATTTCCGGGGATGTCCTGCAAGTCAGCGACGGTTCTCTCTATCCAGCTTTGCACAAGCTGGAGCAAGAGGGCTGGATCACTGCCGAGTGGAAACCAAGCGAGAACAACCGGCGCGCCAAGTTCTATTCGCTGACGCGCCTCGGGCGGAGGCAGCTGGAAAAGGAAGCTGGGAACTGGAACCGGCTCTCGACGGCGATCTCGCATGTCGTGAAGCTGAAAGAAGCATAATCGGAATTTCGACGTTCGCTTTGCAAGCACCAAGCGCAAGGAGCACACCATGCGCCCCGAACACTGGATCTACACGATTCCCCTAAGGCTGCGCTCGCTCTTCCGACGCCAGCGTGTCGAGCAGGAGCTCGACGAAGAGCTTCAGCATCACCTTCAACGAAAAATGGAAGAAAATCTCGCCGCAGGCATGACGGCACGGGAAGCGAGGCGTTCCGCCCGCCTCGATTTTGGTGGTCTTGAGCGAAGGAAGGAAGAGTGCAGGGACGCGCGCCGTGTAAATTGGCTGCAAGACACAATGCAAGATCTGCGCTACGCTGCGCGAACGTTGCTGCGCAATCCGGGCTTCGCGCTGATTGCGATCCTCACGCTAGCCCTTGGAATTGGTGTAAACACAGCCATTTTCTCGGTGGTTCATTCCACTTTGCTTGAGCCGCTTCCTTTCGCCCATCCTGAACAACTCGTCGAGCTGCGCCAAACAGAAGCTGCGCCGGGAGATTATCCGCTCACCGGAGAAGACTACCTGGACTGGCGTGCGCAAAACTCGACTTTCAGCGACATGAGTCTTTATGCCTGGCCCAGCGGCACTAATGCACGCGGACCGGACGCGCCCGAAGCAGTTTCGGTGATTTCCACGCAGGCCAACTTTTTCCAGTTGCTAGGTGTCTCGCCTCACATTGGCCGCGTATTCGTCAAGGGAGAAGACAGCAAGGGCGCGAACCGCGTTGTTCTGCTCAGTTACGCCTTTTGGAAAACGCACTTTGGCGGGCGGGCCGATGCGCTTGGCCAGACCCTCGAGCTCAACGCCGCCACGTACAAGATCGTGGGCGTGTTGCCGGCCTGGTACCGCGTTCCGGCCGCAGCAGATCTTTGGGTTCCGCTCGACATGTCTTTGGAAAATCTGGGCAGGCGCGGCAGTCACAGTTGGCGCGCTATTGGAAGAATGAAGCCGGGAGTGACGCTTGAGCAGGCTCGCGCGGATTTGCACGTCATCGCCGCGCGTCTCGAAAAACAGTTCCCCGGCACCAATGATCATGTAGATGCTGTCGTCATCCCCATGCACGAGGAGCTTGTCGGACGATTCCGCGACCAACTCTGGATCATGTTTGGAGCCGTCGGCTTTGTCCTGCTGATTGCCTGCGCCAACGTTGCGAACCTGCTGCTTGTGCGTTCTACCAACCGCAGGCGAGAGATTGCGGTGCGCGTGGCGCTCGGAGCTGGGAGGGCGCGACTGTTCCGCCAGTTGCTGACGGAAAGCCTTCTTCTCTCGCTTTTGGGCGGAGTCTTAGGAGTAGTCGTTGCGTACACCAGCGTGACGCTATTGCGCGGCGTTTTGGCTGACGTTCTTCCGCAGCCTAAACCCTTCAGCGTGGGATTCGTGCCTCTCCTCTTCACGTTCCTGACGTGCCTTGCTGCCGGGGTTCTATTTGGACTTGCTCCCGCCCTGCAGTCGTCTTCGATTGAGTCCGGCGACGCGCTTAAATCCAAAGGTTCCCTGCAATCCGGAACGTCACGGCGGGGAAGCTGGATTCGTAACACGCTCGTCGCAGGCGAGATCGCCCTTTCGCTGGCGCTTCTGACCGGCGCTGGACTGCTGTTGCGCACTTTCGAGAATTTGCGCAACGCTAATCCCGGTATCCAGCCGGACCATGTGCTCACCGCGACGGTCAAGCTGCCCACGGCTCGCTATAAAACGCTCGAGCAGGAATGGGCGTTTTACAAGCAGTTGTTGGAAAAATTGAACGGCGCGCCTGGAATTCGCACGGCGGCTCTGGTTTCCAAGCTGCCGCTTCAGGGCGGCACTAACGGTTTTATTGAGGTTCCTGGCAAGACGCCGCTGCCGATTCTTGTGGAGCATTCCTACGTCACGCCCGGTTATTTTCGTGCTATGGGCATTCCGTTGCTTGCCGGCCGCGACCTCACAGATGCGGAGCTCGAAGGCACGGCGAAGGTGCTGCGCGCGTCAGCCCTTTGGAAATCCGATGAGGAATATAAAGCTGGGGTCGCAAACAATGTCCTTTCGGCCCTGATTAACGAAACCATGGCCCGCACCTTCTGGCCCAACGAAAACGCTCTCGGCAAAATCTTCGGGCACGGCTTCAATTTCCGCGTGATAGGCATCGTGGGCGACGTCAAGCAAGGCAGCTTGCGAGGCGGCGCGGCGCCCGAAGAATACGCCGGACTGCCCATGCAAGTGAGCATATCCGGCTGGCCGTTTAGCGTCGTGGTGCAGTCCTCCGGCGCGCCGGAGAGCGAAATTGGCGCTGTTCGCGGTGCCGTCGACTCCCTTGATAAAAGCCTGGCGCTCTTCCACGTCCGCACCATGCCGCAAGTCATTGCCGAATCCATGACCACCACCCAGTACGAAACCGTTCTGCTGTTAAGCATGGCTGGGTTGGCTCTACTCCTGGCCGCCGTGGGAACGTACGGAGTGATGTCTTACGTCGTGGGCCAGCGAACGAACGAAATTGGCATTCGCATGGCGCTGGGCGCGCGGCCCATGGAAATTTTCTCAATGGTTCTGCGGCAGGCGTTCCTGCTCGTCGCCGCCGGCATCGTCGTGGGCTGGGCGGGCGCGGCGGGCGGAGCGAAGGCCATGCAAAGCCTGCTGTTTCACGTGCCTGCGTTCGATCCCGTCACGTATGTCAGCGTTTCAGCGATTCTCGCTGCGGTGGCGCTCGCGGCATGTTGGATTCCCGTGCTTCGCGCCATGCGTGTCGAACCCATGGTTGCGTTGAGAGACGAGTAAGGGGGGCCGGAGCATGCGACCGGGGCATTGGCTGTACACGATTCCGCTACGGCTGCGGTCATTGTTCCGCTGGGCGCAGGCGGACCAGGAATTGGACGACGAACTGCGCGACCACCTGGAACGAAAGACCGAGGAATACGTGGCGCAAGGGATGGCGCAAGAAGAGGCGCACCGCCGCGCGCGAATCGATCTGGGCGGTATCGAGCAAACCAAAGAAAAATGCCGCGACGCCCGCCGGGTAAACTGGGTTCAAGACTTCTTTCAGGATCTGCGCTTCGGCCTCCGCATGCTCCGCAAATCTCCTGGCTTCACAACAGTCGCTATCCTGACGCTCGCGCTTGGCATCGGTGCGAACACGGCGATCTTCAGCGTCGTTGATGCCGTCTTACTGAGGTCCCTGCCCTACAAAAATCCATCGCGGCTCACGATTATCTGGCAAACCGATGCCGCCCACCGGGCAAGTGGGGCTTGGTTCGACACCTACCGAGAATTCGAGGAATGGGCGCAGCACAGCAAGAGCTTTGAGAGATTGGCCGCCCTTACATGGGCCCGCGTGCCCCCCACAGTTCGATTGCGCGACAAGCGAGAACGCATCCTCGGGATTCCTGTGACCAGCGGCTTCTTCTCAACGCTGGGCGTGGAAGCGGCCCACGGCCGAACGTTCGCCCTCGAGGACTCACAAAACGCATGCACGGTGGTGCTCTCCGATGCCTTTTGGCATGGCGAGCTTGGCGGCGCCGATATCGTTGGACGCACTCTGACGGTCAACGATGAATCATGCCTCGTGGCCGGCATCATGCCGAAAGATTTTTCTTTTTATCCCAAGCGAACGCAGCTTTGGATGCTTATTCACCCGAAGGGCGAATACGCAAAGAATCCCTGGAGTTCGATGGTCGGCGTCGTAGGCCTCCTCGCGCCGGGAGTTAGTCGGGCGAGCGCCGAGGCCGAACTCAAGGCGCTGCAAGCGCGAATCATCAACGAAGCGCCGCCAGAATCCGTTCTCCGGATGGCGGAGCCGGACGTTCTCGACTTGCAATCTGAGTTCGTATGGCTGACGGGACGCAATCTGCGGGTGAGTCTCATCGTACTCTTTGCGGCGGTAACATTCGTTTTACTGATCGCCTGTGCGAATGTCGCGACACTCTTTCTGAGCCGAGCGGTGGGACGCCAGAGAGAGTTCGGCGTCCGAGCAGCTCTCGGCTCGTCCCGGCTCCGCACAATTCGGCAATTGTTGACAGAGAGCTTGCTGCTATCCATTTTTGGCGGGCTGTTCGGGGTGTTCCTGGCAATCGCAAGCATTCGTTACCTGAACGCGATGAACCCGGTTGAGCTTCCGCCCGGGAACCCCATCACAATCAACTGGCAGATTCTTGCATTTACGGCTCTGCTCGCTATTTTGAGTGCCTTGCTATTCGGTCTTGCGCCTGCGTGGAAAGCATCACGTGTCGATCTGAATGCTGTCCTTAAGAAGGAAGGCAGAAGAACGCATCTCGCTGCGAAATATCTCGTCGTCGCTGAAGTAGCGCTCTCTCTGGTCCTTCTTGCCGGTGCGGCTCTGATGATCGAAAGTTTGAATCGGCTTATCTCCACTCCACTCGGTTTTCAGCCTGCGCACCTCCTGACCGCCAATATCGACCTGACGTCCAAAACCTACTCGACATCTGACCAGCGGTTGAATTTCTACAACAAGCTGAAGAGCGCCGTGTTGGCGATCCCCGGGGTACAAGGCGTGGCCTTTGCTCCACTCGTTTCCTCCGGATCTAACGCGTTGAGCGTCGAAGGAAAGAGTGGAGGGTATCAAGGTGCACTGGGAAATGATGTCAGCGAAGCGGCCGTTGACGAGGATTACTTCCGGGTGATGGAAATCCCTCTCTTGAAGGGGCGAGAGTTCGGCGCTACAGACCAGCAAAAAACCTTGCCTGTGGCGATAATCAACGAGGCTCTAGCCAGTAAATATCTCCACGGAGATCCTGTCGGCCAGCACATCAGATTGGGCAAATCAGAGGACAAAAACCCTTGGCTTACCGTTGTCGGTGTCGTTGGCAATGTGAAGGATTTTGTCGTCTTCAAAGAAATGGGATACGTGACTGACCCTTGCGTTTATCTTCCGCTAACGCAGAGCCCCGATTCGACAGTCGCCATACTTGCGCGTAGTGCGCGGGAGCCATCCGCTGTTATTCCGGCAATCCGCGACAAGTTTTCTCATCTCGACGATAGTTTGCCTCCGCTCGATTTATCCACGATGCGCGAATGGCTCTCCCAGTTTTTCAACCAGCCTCGCTTCCGCGCAGGTCTGTTGAGCATCTTTGCTTCGCTCGGTTTGATGCTTTGCGGTATTGGCATTTTCGGAGTTGTCTCGCAGTCGGTCGCTCAGCGCCGGCACGAAATCGGCGTACGCATGGCGCTGGGCGCCCGGCAAAGTCACACGCTTAATCTCGTGTTGCGCGAGGGAATGGGACTCGTTGCTGCAGGCATTGCGATCGGCGTGGCAGGCGCACTTGCCCTAACACGGGCTCTGTCGAGCTTGCTTTATGGCGTCAGTGCAACAGATCCACTAACACTTGCTGCCGTCGCGATACTCCTACTGTTCGTGGCGATTGCCGCCTGCTACGTCCCCGCCCGTCGCGCGATGCGCGTCGATCCGATGGTCGCTTTGAGTTACGAGTAATCGACCCTGCAAATTGTGGCTGAGCCGCAAGCGCTATAATCCGCCTGAAAACTCCACTTGCGCTACTGCGAGCCGCGAAGCGCTCCGGCTCACAGAATAGAAGTTTGCGCGCATGAAGAGGCATAATAGGTGCGACAGAGCGGGGCAGTGGTGTGAAAGGCAAGCCATGAACAACGGACACAGCGGGCGGTTGAGAACGCCGTTGATTCGCGAGAACGGGAAGCACCGGCCCGCGACGTGGGACGAGGCGCTGGATCGCGTGGCGGCGGGATTCCGCGCGCACGTGGAAAAGCATGGACCGCGCACGTTCGGCATGTTCAGTTGTTCGAAGACCACGAACGAGTTGAACTACGTCGCGCAAAAGTTTGTGCGCTCGGTGATCGGCACGAACAACATTGATAGTTGCAACCGGACTTGACACGCGCCCAGCGTCGTCGGTCTGGCGACGGTTTTCGGAGCAGGCGGCGGAACGAGTTCGTACCGCGAAATCGAAGAAGCGGATGTGATCCTGCTTTGGGGATCGAACGCGCGCGAGACGCATCCGATTTTCTTCCATCATGTGCTGAAGGGGATTCGCAACGGCGCGAAGCTCCATGTGATTGATCCGCGCCGGACGAGTTCCGCGCAATGGGCGGACACGTGGCTGGGCCTCGACGTTGGCAGCGACATTTCGCTGGCCAACGCGATGGCGCGAGAGATTATTCATGCGGGCATGGCCAACGAGAAGTTCATCGGGCATGCGACGAGTGGGTTCGAAGCTTACCGCGCTTGCGTTGAGAAATACACTTTGGAGCGCGCCGAACGCGAGACGGGCGTGCCCGCGGAAGTGATTCGCCAGACCGCGCACGCTTACGCCAAAGCCAAGCGCACGCAGATTTGCTGGACGCTAGGGATCACCGAGCATCACAACGCCGTGGACAATGTGCTGGCGCTGATCAATCTCGCGCTGCTCACCGGACACGTCGGGTGCTATGGCAGCGGAGTCAGTCCTCTGCGAGGGCAAAACAACGTGCAAGGCGGCGGAGACATGGGCGCCATTCCCGACCGATTGCCGGGGTTTCAGCACGTCGAGAACGCGGAGTTGCGCGCGAAATTCGAACACGCGTATAGGGCGAAGCTCGATCCGAAAAAGGGATGGCACTTGAGCGCGATGTTTGAAGCCATGGAACACGGTGAGCTGACGACCTTGTATGTGCTCGGAGAAAACCCGATTGACTCCGAAGCGGACCGCCACCGCGCGGTGAAACTGATGAGCGGGCTGGAATTTCTTGTCGTGCAGGACCTCTTCTATACCAAGACCGCCGAGCTTGCCCACGTCATTCTTCCAGGCTCGGCCGGATGGTGCGAGACCGAAGGTACGGTGACGAGCAGCGAGCGCCGCGTGCAGCGCGTGCGCGCCGCTGTTCCGCTGCCGGAAGGCGTGCGCGATGACATGGACATTATCTACGAACTAGCGAAACGGTTTGGCCGCGACTGGGGCAAACCGGACGCAGAAACCATCTGGAACGAGTTGCGCTCGCTGAGTCCCATGCACGCGGGCATGACTTACAAGCGGCTCGAAGAGCTCGATGGCATTCAGTGGCCTTGCTACGACGAATCGCATCCCGGCGAAATGTATTTGCACAGCCGCTTGTGGCGTGAGCCGTTGATTGGCCCGCGCGCGCCATTTAGTGTTGTCGAATTCGAACCGCCGGTGGACAAGTTGAATGAAGAGTACCCGATTCGCCTGACCACCGGGCGGCATTTGGATTCGTACAACACGGGAGAGCAGAGCCGGAGATTTCCTTCTCCGTTGCGCCGCGCGGCCACGCTCGACCTTTCACCGGAAGACGGTGCGCGCTATCGCGTGAGCGAAGGCGAGCAAGTGCGTGTCAGTTCGCGCCGCGGTTCCGTGCTCGCGCCGGTGCGCTTTGATCCCGGCTTGCGGCCGGGACTCGCGTTTCTTGCTGTCCATTTTCACGAGCAAATCTCAACGAACGATCTCACGATTGACGCGGTGGACCCGAAATCCGGGACGTCGGAATTCAAGGCTACGGCGATTCGTATCGAGAAGTGCGTGGAGAATTGAGTGGACCTGCACCTGACTGCGGCGAAAGCGAGCGCGGAAGAGCAAGCTGCCATAGAGGCAGTACTGAAAAAGCTTGAATCGGAACCGGGCGGCGCGTCTGGGCAGATGGCCACAAATGGCCACGTTGCTTCCAACGGCTTGCCCCTGCATTCGAAGCGTCATCTGCTCCTCCCCGTACTGCACGCGATTCAAGAGCGCATCGGCTGGATCAGTCCGGGTGCGCTGAATTATGCATCGCTGCGTTTGAGCGTGCCGCCCGCCGAAGCGCATGGAGTCGCGTCGTTCTATGAAATGTTTTCGCTGACGCCGCGTCCTCCTGTGGCTGCGCATGTGTGCGATGACATTGCTTGCCTGACGCGCGGAGCAGAAGCGCTGTGCGCGGAAGTCGAGCGGAAGCTGGGCTCCGCGGGAAAACCGTTCCTGGGCGGAAAAGCGATTTGGCAGCGCGGCTCGTGCCTGGGACTCTGCGAGCGCGCACCCGCGGCATTGATCACGGTGGCGGGGGAAACTTCACAGGGGCGCGTGCTTGCGCCGGGGACTGCTCAGGATGTTTCCTCAGCGATTACGGAAGCGGCGAACGGAAAACTCTCGGGTCCTATCGACACGCTGAATGCGAGAGTCTCCGCGCCGCAAGCGGAGCAAGCGCAATTGCGGTTGCTGCGGCGAGTGGGCCAGGTAGACGCTGCAAGTCTTGACGGCTATCGGCGTTTGGGCGGGTATGATGCTTTGCGAAAGGCGTTTGAACTTGGTCCCGAGCGCGTGATTCAAGAAGTTATTGAGGCCAAGCTGCTCGGACGCGGCGGCGCAGCGTTTCCCACGGGGAAAAAATGGGAAGCGGTAGCGCAACAGAGAGATTCGAGCCGCGCGCATTACGTGATTTGCAACGCCGATGAATCCGAGCCAGGAACGTTCAAGGATCGCGTTCTGATGGAAGGCGATCCGTTTTCGATTCTCGAGGGCATGACGATTGCCGCGTTCGCTACCGGCGCGAAAAAAGGATTTATCTACATTCGCGGGGAATATCCGTTTGCGCTGGAGCGCCTACAGCACGCCATTCACGCCGCAAGGGCGCAGCACTTTCTTGGTGACAATATTCTGGGCCACGGGTTTTCTTTCGACATTGAAATCCGGCGCGGAGCCGGTGCGTACATTTGCGGCGAGGAGACCGCGCTGTTCAATTCCATCGAAGGCTACCGCGGCGAACCGCGCAACAAGCCGCCGTTTCCGACGCAGAGCGGATTGTTCCGCCAGCCGACCGTTGTGAACAACGTCGAGACGCTGGTCAATGTGCCGGAAATTGTTTTGAGTAGCGGCGCGGCGTATGCCCGCATCGGCACGGCAAATTCTTCCGGGTATCGTTTGTTTTGTGTTTCGGGGCACGTGGGTCGTCCCGGAGTGTATGAGGTTCCGTTTGGGCCGACGATTCGGAACGTCATTGAAATGGCCGGCGGCGTCGGCGGAACGGGGCGGCTCCAAGCAGTGTTGCTCGGCGGCGCCGCGGGAAGCTTTGTTTCGCCGAAGGAACTCGACACGCCGCTGACATTTGAGGGAACGCGAGCGATCGGCGCGACGCTTGGTTCCGGCGTGGTGATGTTGTTTGACGATTCGGTGGAGCTGAAAAAGATTTTGCTGCGCATCGCGGCATTTTTCCGGAGCGAAACCTGTGGGCAGTGTGTTCCGTGCCGCGTCGGCACGATCCGGCAGGAAGAAGCGTTGCAGCGTTTGGTGCAGCGCAAGCCGATTGGTTCGCAAGAACAAGAAAGCGCGCTGCTGAAAGAAATGGCGCAGGCGATGCGCGACGCTTCCATTTGCGGACTGGGGCAAACTGCTTCGGGCGCGATTCTTTCTGCGATGGAACGATGGAGCCTATTTTTATGAGCGAACAACTCCAGTCGCCGTCCCCACTGATTCCAATTCCACGCGCGCCCGTGCCGGAGATTCCGACAGCCGGGGCGCGCCGTGAAATTGAAATCACGATCGATGGCAAGCCCATGAGTGTTCCCGAAGGCGCGACCATTCTGGATGCCGCGCGGAAACTCGGGATTGAAACGCCGACGCTCTGTTTTCTCGAAACGCTGACGCCCGTGAACGTTTGCCGCGTGTGCGTCGTGGAACTCGAAGGCTCGCGGTCGCTGGTGCCGGCGTGTTCGCGAAAAGTAGAACCCGGCATGGTGATTCGCACGGATTCGGAGCGCGTTCGCTTGAGCCGGCGCGTGGTGCTGGAATTCCTCGCGTCGTCCGTGGACGTGTCGACGGCGCCGGAGTTGCGGAATTACATGAAACGCTACGGAGCGCGCGCAGAGAAATTCGGTCCGCGAGCGGCCACGGTTACGCAGCCGCCGAAAATCGACAACGAACTTTACGTGCGCGACTACGCAAAGTGCATCCTTTGCTACAAATGCGTGGAAGCCTGCGGCGTGGATGCGCAGAACACGTTCGCGATTGGCGTGGCGGGACGCGGGTTCCACGCGCACATTGCCACGGAATTTGAAATTCCGCTGACGGAATCGGCGTGCGTGTACTGCGGGAACTGTATTGGCGTGTGTCCCACGGGAGCGTTGATGGGCAAAATCGAATACGACATGCGCGCGGCAGGAACCTGGAACGAATCGAAGCAGACGCGCACGGAGACGATCTGTCCGTATTGCGGCGTCGGGTGCGAACTGACAGTGCATGCGCAAGAAGGACAAATTGTGAAAGTGAGTTCGCCGGTCGACCATTCCGTCACGCTAGGGAATCTCTGCATCAAGGGGCGCTTCGGCTGGCAATTCACGCAACAGCCAAAGTGATTGGCATTTTGAAGCTTCGTTGGCGGCAAGGCCCCTCCCCCCAAATTTTTTGTAAGTGTTGATTCTAAAGTGTTTAGCGATCCTGTAAGTCCTTTGGAATGAACACTTACGAGGTGGCTTGCAAGTGTTGATTCTAAAGGACTTATGCGGAAGATCGGGGAGCTTTCCTTGCTGCTGGTCGTCGGCGGGTGGACCGCGTCTTGCCGTTGCACCTGAGAATTGCTTCTGCTATTCACTTAGGAACGCTAGCATAAAAGTACATTGTTGTCAGGAAAAGTATAAAGGTTTTGTTTGCAGCGGATTAGAGGAGTAGCCCCGGAGGTTCCGGCGCGGGCGTTATCCCGAACTGCAACTTCAGTTGACGGTTAGCGTCAGGGATGCTGTGTGCGTCAGCGTGCCATTGTTTGTTGAAGCTGTGCCGGTCACAGTAATCGCGTAGGTGCCAGCAGGTGTTCCCGTAGGCGGCGGAGGCGGCGGAGGCGTGGAGCTGCCGCCGCCGCAGCCCATCGACTGCAGCAAGAGGAAGAGAACCAAGACAACAAACGGCAGCGCTCCAACCAAGCGTTGGCGTCTCGTACGAGCAAAACGCAGGATGATGAAAGCCAACATGAATGTTAGCGCGACCAGCGGAACCCATTGGAGTCGGAAATAGAGGCGAACGATTGGGAATGAAGGTGGTACAGCGCCCCGAGCCATCGTGGTAACACTGACGGTGGCCGTGCCGCTTCCGCTCGGCAGAAGGCTCGGGTTGACGGAACACGTTGTGGCGGTCGCCGAAGCAGGCAAAGAGCAAGACAGGTTTACCTGCGACGCAAAGCCGTTTTGCGCGGTAACGGAGATTGCATTGGTGAACGTCCCCGTTTGACCGGCGCTGATGGTCTGGGTGGTCGTGCCCGTAGACGTAATGGAGAAATCAGGCGGCGGTGTCACCGTGAAATTAAAGGGCGCCGAAGTACCACCAGGAGCGGGGTCAACGACATAGAGCGGAATGGTGCTGGCTGAAAGATTAAAAGGCAGGAAAACCGAGGTTGAGACCTGAGTCGAGCTCACAAACGACGTTCCGTTGCAATTTATCCCACTCGGAAGACCGGCGCAGACCTGAGCGCCAGCCAAAAAGCCCGTCCCTGTCACTGTAACGGTCGGGTCTGTTCCGGCCTGAGCACTTGAAGGGCTGAGAGACGTTATTGTGGGAACAGGGTTTGGCGCAGCGATAGTAAAGGAAACCGAGTTGGAAGGTCCACCGCCCGGCGTAGGATTTGAAACAGTCACTTGGACCGTACCAGGGGTGGCAAAGGCTGCGGCAGGAACGGTTGCGATCAAGAAAGTGTGATTAAAGACTTGCGTCTGCTGAGCAACTCCATTGAAGTTCAAGAGGGCGTTCAGCGCAAAATTGGTTCCGGAAGCATTGATGGGGGTCCCGAATAGCGTGCCAGCAACCAAACTTGTGGGAAAGATAGAGCTCAAAGTTGGAACCGGATAGGTACCAACGTTGACAGTGAAGGGGAAGTTGGATGATCCCGAAGGAGCGGGGTTGAAGGCAAGGACCTGATAGTTGCCTGGAAATAGGATTGCAGAAGTGGGGACAACGGCGGTTACTTGCGTTGAACTGACGAAAGTCGTGGTTAGCGGGGCGCTTTGGAAAAGGGGATCTTGTAATGTTATGGATGCGCCGTTTAGGAATCCACTGCCGTTTACTGTGAGGGTGAATTGGGGGTCACCGGAGTTGGCGCTGGTTGGGGAAAGTGAGGTTACGGTCGGAGTCGGGTAAAAGCCATTGTTGTAGCTGAAGTTGAGCTGCGATCTACCGCCGAGGGCGATGGGATTGGGGTTGGGCGGACCGAAAGAACTGACCATGATGTAGTAGGTGGTGCCAACAGTGAGCGGGACACTTTGAAGCTGAGATTGAAGAACAATGCCAGAATTGATGTCATCGTTGCAGGCAATATTAGTGAGGCTGCCCTGAGTTCCCGTCCAAATGGAAAGAACTGAATCGTAGCTGCTGCCATTTGTATCCACATTGAGATTCGCGGAAAAGACCGGCGTGAACTTGTACCAGATGGTGTTGTAAGCACCGTTTGGATGGCCGGCGGTGTTTCCCTGGGCAGCGGTAAACTGATTGGCACACGGGGGAGTGGAGTCAGTAGTTTCCGTGGTGGCACCGGAAGAGTCCTGCACATCACCGAAATTCAAGGTCGTGATGTTGGTCGCGCTGGCGAAATTGTCATTGGGCGGCGGTGGCGCGACAACCTTGAAAGTCACGGCACTCGATTGGCCTCCACCGGGCGGCGTATTCAGGACGGAGATGTCGTTGGTGCTGCCGAACGGACCAAGCAAAACGGCAGGAAGAGTTGCGGTGATGCAGGTTGGCGGCTGGCATGTTGAGGTAGGAGCGGCGACGGTGATGCCGCTCGGTGAGCCGTTGAAAAGAACTCTGAGATTGCTGGAGAAATTCGTGCCTGTCAATTGGATCGGCACGGGAGTAGACGGAGTCGTTTGCACGGGTGTGCTGTTGGGGTTGGCGCTGGTCAGCGTTGGTATGGCGGCGAGAACGGAGAAGGTAATCGCATTGCTGGTCTGAGTCCCACTTACAATGGTGATCTTCGGTGTTCCCGCCAGAGTTAGGAGCGACGCTGCAACCGTTGCCGTTAACTGAGTGTCAGAAACGGGTGTTGTTGTAACCCCTGTCGCAGACCCATTCCACTGGACGCTGCCTCCGGTCAGACCACTGCCATTTACGGTGAGCGTGAATTGCGCCGCACCGACGTTAGCGGAAGTTGGTGTGATGGAAGAAATGTGCGGCCCCGTAAACGCAAAATTGTTCAGGTTGATGTCCCAGGCGCCGCGGCCATGGGTGGCGGCGCGAAGCGTGCGTGACGGTTCGTGGAGACGCAAGGAGTGAACAACGACACGAGGCAGCCCGGTGCTTAGAGTGCTCCAAGTGCAAGGGAGCGAGGTGCAGTTGCCCACGAAAACGCCGAGGTCGGTAGCGGCATAGATGGCGCCTGGAACATCCGGGTCGATGACGAGGTCATTTACGGGGATGTTTGGAAGGTCGCTAGCCGCGGGAGTGGTGCAAACGGCGACCGAGCAGCTGACGTCCTGCCAGGTATTGCCACCATCGGTCGTCTTGAAAATGTGACCCCTGGGATCGTTCACACCAAAGTTGGCGTTTACGAACGAAAACCCTGAAAAAGTGACGTACGCCGTCAGGCCCGTGGTGTCGGCGGGGTCGACGGCGATGGTCGTGAGCGCGCGCGGAGGAAGGTTCCCCTGTCCGCCGACTTGGAAGAAGTTTGTGAAGTTGCCTGGAGTAACATTGGTGGAGACAAAAACAATTCCGGTGAGCTGTCCAACGCTGTTGCCTGTATTCGCGCCAACATACACAACAGCAGGATTTGCTGGCGCGACCGCCAGCACATTCAAAGAGTCAAAATTGGAACCACTCACCAAGTCATTGGAAATGGGCGTCCACGTATTTCCGGCGTCGACGGATTGATAGACCTTCGTGGTGCCGAAATAAACGACGTTTGCGCTACTGGGGTCGGTTGCAAGCGGCGGGAGGACGCCGATGAAGTCGTTTGGGTTGATGCCATTGACGGCTGGAGAGAAGGTGCCGATTGCGCCGTTCTGGTAGGAAGCGTTGACGGGAAAACCGGTGATGCAACCGATATACACCGTGCTAGGAATGACTGCATCGACCGCGGTGGTTCCTCCATCTCCGCACTGTTGGTTGTCCACCCAAGCTGTTCCGCCCTGAAAGTTCTGACTGCCGTTGTCCTGAGTGCCAGCGAACGAGATGGAAGGTTGGCTGGCGTTGATGGAAATGAAGGGATAAAACTGCGTGAGGGTGAGCCCGGGGTTGTTGAGATTGGTCCAGGTCACAGTGGCGGCTTCGGCATCGTCGGTGCGCCACATGCCGCCGTCGTTGCCGAGGTACATGCGGACCTTGCCGGTGGAAAGCTTAACGAAGGCAATGGCGTGATTGTCCACGTGAGGAAGTCCCGCGCTGCCGCCGGGGAGATTGGGAATTACAGAAGACCAACTGGTTCCTCCGTTTGTCGTGCGAACGACCCAGGAAGGATTTCCGCTAGAATCGCGGACTGCTCCGCCGCCAAAGAAAACTATGCTCTTGTTGTTGGGATCCACTTTAACGACGTTGTCGTACCAACACTGAAAATGGCAGATGTCGGGCGCGGCGGTTTGCGTCCAGGAACTCCCTCCATTCGTGGTAACGAAGACCCCGAGATTGGTTTCCGAGGCCGTGCTGGAATCGGCAATGGAGGCGTAGACCGTGTTCCCGGAAGTGTCGCTGGGGGCGATGCCCAGGTCAATGCGGCCCATGCCGGATTGCAATGGCAACGTTGTAGAGGTCAGGCGAGAGAAACGGACTGTGGAGCAAGTGGAACCGATGCCTGTGGCCTTGTAGATGCCGTTGCCATTGGGAGCGTTTGGCGAGCTGCCAAACGGATTACCTAATGCCGCGTACGCCACCGTGGAAGAAGCGAAACCGACAAAACTGGCCAACTGGTCCGGCAAAATGTTAGTCCAAGAGGACCCGCCGTTATCGGAACAATAGACGCCTTCGGTGGTCCCTTGGGAAAACTGAGTCTGCGCCGCGACGAGAACCAGTTGCGGGTTTGCGGGACTGACGGCCACGTAAGTAATGCGAGTTCCGCCGAGAGTAAAAAAGCCAAACGGAGTTATGTCGTCGTAGGGCCCAATGAAAGGGCAGGTGGAGCTTGCGACGGTGCAAGTTTGAGTCCAGTGGAGCCCTCCATCGCTGGATTTTAGGACGCCTGCTCCATAGTAAATGTCGAAGGCAACGGCCTCTGATTCGCCGGTGGCCGCATAGGCAGTGGAGTGATTCGACGGGGCAAACGCGATGGAGCCCATGGACAAAGAGGCATTTTGGTCGCCAACAGGCGTCCAAGTTGCTCCCGCGTCCGTGGAACGCCAAATGCCACCCATGGCGCCGCCAATGAGGACGGTGTTGCCCGTGGAGTCCGAAGGATCAACGGCAATGGCGGTGACGCGGCCGGTGACCGGTGAAAAGAAACCGCCTGTAGTTGGCGTTGGGCCGATGGGGGTCCATGTAGAGGTAACTGCGGCGAGCGGTGAGGGACTTGATTGCTGAGAAACTTCGGCATAGGAGCCGTCGGGCCGGAGGGCGAGCTTGCCCTCCGCGACCATCATGCGCTGCATGTGCTGGAAGGCTTTGAGGCGTGCGCCTGCTGGAATGTGACCGCCGACGGAGCTGCGCTGCTTGTAGAACCATTCAGCGCGCTTGCGAATGGCTTCTGGTCCATCGGAATCGTTTGCAGGCTCTCGGCGCGTAGAAGATTCTTGCTCTTGGTCAGGCTCGACCTTGGCTGCCTGTTTCTTGGAGGGCAGAGGTCTTCTGGATGATTGCGCGCTGGACCGGTCAGGAGCGGCAGGCTTCTCCTGGGCAGCGACACTACTCAAGCAGACTAAGAAGATCGCGCATGACAGCAAGAAAGCGCACTGTGATGCAGATTTGAAGAGTCTCATAGATTGGCCCACACTTCGGAGGATTTGTCTAACCTTTGCCTGACAACCGAGCCAGTTTTGGAAAGCACTCTCAAGCAAGAAAGCACCGCTAGTCCAAAAACACCAACCGGCCTAAAACCAACATCCGGACTCAAAATGGCACGAGGCTACTGGAAAGACGGTAGAGAGCGAACCGGGCGAATCCCTCTATTGGGAGTAGGGTAAACACCTTGGGCGCGCTCTACTCCTAGCCTGTGTCGGCCTTTGCCAGCGAAATTCAGCGCGAGCAAAGGCCGCACGTTTATGACAAACGTTCCTTGGAATGGGTTCGGGGACAACCACCACTCTGGCGGCCCTACCATAGCACAAGGGCGGGTAACTTCCCAGATGGTTATACCGAGCGAGCAGGAGCGTGGAGACCGATATCGTAGGGCTGATACCTACAGGGAACTCATTAAGATGGCAATCGGGTGAATACTGTAATTTTGTACTAACTGATGCGTGGTACTTGATGCTTGCCGCGCAGGAAGGAACGGCTCGTGGCGCTGGGGAACTGGGAGAGGTGGCCGGCGACGGCAAACTTCACGCTGCGCGAAAAAGAGACGGCAGAGCGCGCTGGCACTCTGCCGTCTCGGGGCAACCCACCTTTTTGTTTGCGCCTCTTTTGTTTGAAGCCCTCGTTCAGAAAATTCGCGCGGAGTTTACTCTTCGTCGCCGTCCAAGCCGTCGACAGGAGTGATGGTGCCGAAGAGGCCGTGCGATTCACCCTGAATGCCTGCGGTGAAAAACAATGTAGTCGCAGGGCCGGATCCGTTTTTGGCGGGATCGGAGTCGCCGCCAAACGCGATCATCCAAAGGCCCTCAATGGCCATCACAGAGTCATCGGGATTTTTGACGAAGTTAATGAATTTGCCGGTGAAGCCGTTGAACGCGGCGATTTTGCCGCTGCCGAAATTGCCCACGAGGATGGAGTTGCTGTATTCGCCGAAGTCGCGCGGGGTCCAGACAACGCCCCAGGGCGAATTCATCCACGGGCCGCGCTCGAGGTGGCTAATCAGCTTGCCCGCCGGCGTGAAGAAAAGAACATATCCGAGCCCGTCGCCCGCAACGTCATCGTGCCTAGCGGCGTCCTGCTTTGCGTAAGTGACGAAGAGAGTCCCGCCAATATTCTGAATATTGAAAGGAGCAAAGCCTGGAAGGACGTTGTCATCGTTGAACATTTGCGGGCCGAAATGAACTCGATTGAAGTTTGTATCGTAGATCTCTATCCGGGCAGCGCGGAAATTTGTGACATACAAGAAACGGGTGCCGTTGATGTCGGCGGTGGTGGCGCCTTTGTACACCGCGCCGTTAGGTGAGCCATTGTCGGAATTGTCCACCATGAGTACGGCACTTGTTCCGCCATTCCATCCGGAAATGGTGCCGTCTTCGGTTGCAAAAATGAATCGAGCGGGCTTGCCGTTCGGGAGGAGAAAGTCGGAGCTGCCGTTGAAAACCGTGCCGGTTGGGGTAGCGGTGGCGCCTGGAGGCGCGTTTTTTGGCGGAGGAATGATGACCGTGCCGGTGCCATTGATGGGGACGCTTACGCCAGCACCGGTGTAAAGGGAAGTGAAGCCGGAATTATTGTCCGAGATCCACCACGGGCTGCCATTGCTGCGGCTGAGGCCCCAAGGGTTGATTAAATTGGGGTCGGTGACGGGGGCTATGCCCGGGACGTCAGAGACGAGGTTCGTCTGCTTGTAATGTTGGGCAGGGGTTATCGCGGGGAGCAAAAAAAGCGAAAGAAAAGAAACTGCCAGAAACTTCCAGAACTTGCTAGACCACATGATCGAATTTCCCTCCAGAACGAGATTTCGAAGCGAAACACGTCCCAAAGTGTTTCACCAAAGAAACTTCACCTGGCTGGACTCACTGTACTTTGATGCAAGACGTGTGCCGGTTAGCCAGAGTCATGGAACTCTTCTGAAAACAGGGGACTTGGATGTTCGGGCAAGGCGCGCAGGTCTTGGAACTCCAAGAAACAGAATCCAGCCGACAGGAGGGATACTAAAGACTGGATACTTTTATTCCAGATACGGAAAGATCATTCAAAAGAACAGAGATTTCCTTTAGTTGGATTATGCGCGGCGGAGGACGAGAAGGCTGATTTCCGGCGGAACGCCAAGGCGAACGGGAGCGCCCACGGTGCCGAGACCGCGGTTCACGTAGATGCTCGCCATGGCGGAGGATTCGGGAGTGAATTTGCGGGGCGTGGAAACGACCGAGCCCGCCCGCTCATTGGGAGCCGGGGCAAACATCGGACGCCGGTAGAGACCGGCTATGTAATCGCTGATGAATCGCGCGGGGCTGAGGCGGCGATCCAAGATTTCCACTTGAATCTGGCCGCCGTGGGTGTGGCCAGCAAGGGAAAGCTCGATGCCGAGTTCGGCGGCGCGATTGAACGAATTCGGGTTGTGGGAAAGAAGAATATTGGGCATGTCTCGCTGTACCAGCGGTTCGATTCCGGCCAGCATCTGCTGGCGCTGTCCGCGGCCGTTGTATTCGCGCTGATAATCCACGCCGATCAGATTGAACTTCGCGCCCTTAAAGGTAACTTGCGCGTTCGACTGACGGAGCAGCTTCATTCCCGCTTGGGCATAGAGATA
>Ga0209474_10002087_pt1 | contig 18741 bp, 13 predicted proteins | sample GraSoiAngelo_145_FD_185902 | JGI IMG/M metagenome (GOLD analysis project Ga0209474, IMG submission 185902) | Grasslands soil microbial communities from the Angelo Coastal Reserve, California, USA - 14_1009_05_20cm (SPAdes) (version 2) | ecosystem: Environmental > Terrestrial > Soil > Grasslands... | reverse complement strand
CGGAACAGGAAGTGCAGGCGGCGATTAACGCAGCGCAAACGTTTTTACCGACCGATCTGCCGGCGCCGCCCATCTACAGCAAATCGAACCCGGCTGATGCGCCAGTAATGACGCTAGCCGTGAGCTCCAAAACTTTGCCGCTCGCGCGCGTCGAAGACCTAGCCGATACGCGGCTGGCGCAGAAGATTTCGCAGCTCTCAGGTGTTGGGCTGGTCAGCATCAGCGGCGGACATAAACCAGCCGTGCGTGTGCAGACAAACCCTACCACGTTGTTATCGTATGGAATAAATCTCGACGATCTTCGGACGACGTTGATGCAGGCAAGCATCAACCAGGCAAAAGGAAGCTTCGATGGGCCACATCAGTCTTATCAGATTAACGCGAATGACCAGCTACTAACGAGCAAGGACTACAAGTCGTTAGTTATTGCCTATAACAATGGCGCGCCTGTAACTTTGTCGGACGTCGCACGAGTGGTTGACGATGTTGAGAACACGAAGCTGGCGGCGTGGATGAACAAGACGCCGGCTATCATTGTAAACATTCAGCGGCAGCCGGGCGCGAACACGATTCAGGTGGTTGACCGGATCAAGCAGCTGCTGCCGCAGCTGAAGGCGAATTTGCCCTCCGGCCTTGACGTTTCCGTTCTGACCGACCGCACCACGACAATCCGCGGTTCGATTCGTGACGTGCAGTTCTCGCTCATGCTCACGATCGCACTTGTGGTGATGGCGATCTTTTTGTTCCTGCGAAACCTGCGCGCCACCATCATTCCAAGCGTGGCGGTGCCACTCTCGCTCGTTGGCACACTGGGAGTGATGTATCTGCTCGGATTTAGTCTCAACAATCTGACGTTGATGGCGCTGACCATTGCTACCGGCTTCGTGGTCGATGACGCCATTGTGATGATCGAGAACATCTTCCGTTATCTTGAAGAAGGCGAAACGCCGCTCAACGCCGCGCTTAAAGGAGCGAAGCAGATCGGCTTCACCATCATCTCGTTAACCGTGTCATTGATCGCGGTGCTGATTCCTTTGCTCTTCATGGGCGACGTTGTTGGCCGGTTGTTCCGCGAGTTCGCGGTCACGCTTAGTGTGACCATTCTGCTTTCGGCAGTAATCTCGCTCACCCTTACGCCGATGATGTGCTCGCGGTTGCTCAAACGGCAATCCGAGCAGAATAGAAGCCGCCTTTACCTGGCCTCGGAGCGTCTGTTCAATCGTGTAGTGGCCTTTTACGGGCGCACGTTGCAATGGGTGCTGAAGCGGCAAACAGCAACGCTTCTCGTCGCTGCATCCACGCTGGTATTGACGATTTTCCTCTACGTGATTGTGCCAAAAGGATTGTTCCCCGTCCAGGACACCGGAATCATCCAGGCCATCTCCCAGGCGCCGCAAACCATTTCCTTCATCGCAATGTCCGAGAAGCAGCAGGCGTTGGCCGATGTCGTTCTCAAAGATCCCGCTGTGGAAAGTTTGTCGTCATTCATAGGGATAGATGGAACGAACACAACCCTGAACAGCGGACGGATGCTGATCAATCTCAAGCCGTTGAATGAACGCAAGGTCAGCTCCTCTGATGTGATCCGCCGCTTACAACCGCAGTTAGACGAGGTGCAAGGGATCACCCTTTATATGCAACCAGTGCAGGATTTGACGGTCGAGGATCGCGTCAGCGGGACGCAGTTTCAGTACACGTTGGAAGATGCCAATGCTGATGAGTTAAATACCTGGACGAAGAAGCTAGTCGATAAGTTGCGAACGCTACCGCAGTTGAGCGATGTAGCTACCGATCAACAAACGCTCGGGTCGCAGGCAAAGCTGGTGATCGATCGTGTGACAGCCTCGCGGTTGGGCATTACCCCGCTCGCGATTGATAACGTGCTCTACGATGCCTTCGGTCAGCGCCAAGTCACAACCCTTTTCACGCAGTTGAACCAGTATCACTTGGTCTTGGAAGCGCTGCCGGATTTTCAGAAAGATCCGGCGAAGCTCAATGAGATCTATGTGAAATCGAGTAGCGGCGGAGCGGTGCCGTTAAGCGCATTTACTCATTTCGAATCCGGCACAGCACCATTAGCAATCAATCGGCAAGGCCAGTTTCCGTCCGTGACGATTTCTTTTAATCTGGCTCCCGGAGCGGCACTCGGCCAGGCGACGACAGCAATTGAACGCGCGCAGAAGGAACTTGAAATGCCGCTGAGTGTGCAGGCGTCCTTTCAAGGGACGGCCGCGTCATTTCAAGCATCACTAAAGAACGAACTGTGGTTGATCCTCGCAGCGGTCGTCACCGTCTACATCGTTCTAGGCGTGCTCTACGAGAGCTACATCCATCCTATCACCATATTGTCGACGTTACCGTCGGCCGGTGTTGGGGCGATTCTAGCGCTTTTGGTCTGCCGCAGCGATCTCGGCGTAGTCGCCTTGATCGGAATCATTCTCCTCATCGGCATCGTGAAGAAGAACGCGATCATGATGATCGACTTCGCGCTGGATGCGGAGCGGCACGAAAACAAAAAACCACTCGATGCGATCTATCAGGCGTGCTTGCTGCGCTTTCGGCCAATCATGATGACCACCTTCGCCGCCCTCTTTGGCGGCCTACCACTCGCGCTCGGTAATGGCGTCGGCGCTGAGTTACGTCGCCCACTTGGTATCACCGTAGTAGGCGGTCTACTGGTTAGTCAGGTCCTGACGCTTTATACAACGCCAGTTATCTACCTCTTCTTTGATCGACTGGCCGCGAAGTTCTCCCACTCGCGCGCCGCGGAACAAAGCACGGGCGGCCTTCCTGAAGCGGCACTGGCATGAATCCGCGTTCGCCAGGTGCCAGTCCGGCACGGGCCAGCGGCGAGGAAGGCATTTCCGCGCCATTCATTCGCCGACCGATTGCGACAGCATTGCTGACCGCAGCGATCGCCCTCGCGGGATTTGTAGCTTTCTTACAACTGCCGACGGCACCGTTGCCGCAGGTAGACTTCCCGACAATTAACGTCTCGGCAAACTTGCCGGGCGCCAGTCCGGACATTATGGCAAGTGCGGTGGCCGCGCCGCTGGAGCGTCAGTTCGCGCATATCGCCGGTCTTAGCGAGATGACATCGGCAAGTTATCTAGGTTCGACATCGATTACGCTCCAGTTCGATTTGAATCGCAACATCGACGGCGCGGCGCGCGATGTGCAGGCGGCGATCAACGCGGCACGCGCAAATCTTCCCTCGAACCTCCCGCAAAACCCGACTTATCGGAAAGTTAATCCGGCCGACGCGCCGATTATCATCGTAGCGCTTACCTCGGACATCTACAGCCGCGGCCAGCTTTACGACGCGGCATCCACCATCATGCAACAGCGACTGCTTCAAATTGAAGGTGTTGGTCAGGTCAATGTCGGAGGCGGCGCGTTGCCGGGCGTCCGAGTGGATATCAATCCAACCCAATTGAACAACACCGGGCTGACTCTGGAAGATGTGCGCGCGATGTTGAGCCAGCAAAACGCGAACATCCCCAAAGGACAACTCGCCGACGAGCGAAAGACCGCGGATATTCTAGCTAACGATCAGTTGCTCAAAGCGAAGGACTATGAGCCACTGATCGTCGCGTATCGAAACGGCGCGCCCGTCACCTTATCGGATATCGCAAGCGTGCGGGATTCGGTCGAAAACATTCGCGCAGCCGGTTACCTCAACGGCAAAGCTGCCATTCCGCTGGTCATCTTTCGCCAACCTGGCGCAAACATCATCCAAACTGTCGATCGCGTGAAAGCAGCGCTGCCCTCGCTCAAAGGGTCCATGCCTGCTGCTATCAACATGCAAGTAGTTCTCGATCGGACGCAAACTATTCGGGCATCGGTGTTCGAAGTGGAGCGAACGCTTGTCATCGCCATTCTTCTGGTGGTCCTCGTCGTCTTTCTCTTTCTGCGAAACGGGCGTGCAACACTGATTCCGGCCGTTGTTGTTCCGACATCACTGATCGGCACGTTCGGCGTGATGTATTTGTGTGGCTACAGCCTGGACAACCTTTCTTTGATGGCGCTCACCATTTCGACCGGGTTTGTGGTCGATGACGCAATCGTGGTGATCGAAAATGTTACACGCCATCTCGAGCAGGGGGTGCGGCCGATGCAAGCTGCACTTAAAGGCGCACGCGAGGTCGGGTTCACTGTTCTTTCGATCAGTCTTTCACTGGTTGCAGTGTTTACGCCGATCCTCCTCATGGGCGGCATCGTCGGACGATTGTTCCGTGAGTTCGCGGTCACTCTCTCGACCGCCATTCTCGTCTCGTTAGTCATCTCGTTAACTACAACGCCGATGATGTGCGCGCGGTTACTTCGCCAAGATCGGCAGGCGAAAGCGCCCGGCCCGATTTCCCGGGTAACCGAAAATGTCTTCGCGTGGATTTCCAATCGCTACCGAGGAAGCCTGCAGGCTGTTTTGCAGCATCCGGCGATCACGCTGGGCGTGTTGATCGCTACCATCGCGGCGACTGGCTACCTCTTCATGGTCGTGCCGAAGGGGTTCTTCCCACAGCAGGATAACGGAACCGTGTTCGGTGGTATGCAAGGCTCGCAGGACACGTCATTTCAAGCGATGCAAGACGCGGCACTGCGGGTGAATAATGCGATCAAAATTGATCCAGCGGTCGCGGCGGTGATCAACTTTGTCGGCGGCAATAGTGCGACCAACAGCGGTTTTGTTTATGTCGCGCTGAAACCGCTGAATGAACGGAAAGTCAGCTCGAGTGAAGTGATCAACCGCGTTCGACCGAAGCTCGGTGCTATCCCTGGCGCGATGACATTTCTGCAAGCGGGGCAGGACGTGCGCATCGGCGGGCGACAGAGCAACGCCCAATACCAATACACGATTCAAAGCGAAAACCTGCAAGACCTCGTAAAATGGGGACCCATCGTGCTCGCAGAAGTGCGGAAGCTGCGCGGGTTCACCGATGTGAACAGCGACCAGCAAAATGCCGGTCTACAAGCGTCACTGACTTACGACCGGCAGACCGCAGCACGCTTAGGTATCTCAGCGCAACTAATCGACGACACGCTCTACGACGCGTTTGGACAGCGGCAGGTCTCAACCATGTTTACTTCGCTCAACCAATACCATGTCGTGATGGAAGTTGACCCGCAGTATTGGCAAAGTCCGACCGGACTGGATTCAATCTACATTCGGCCAAACACGACAGCGGCGAACGTAGCACCTAGTCCAAGTCCAACGCCGACCGGTGCTGCTAGTTCCGCAATCACGGTTCCCACTTCTCAGTATGCTGCGCCACCCACGCCCATTCCTACGCCCGCGATTGCCAACCCATCGCTGACTGCTGCACCAATTGTCGCTCCTACTCCGCTGACGCTATTTCCTGGCTTTGTAGCGCTTCCTACACCGGCCGCCATTGCTACGCCATCGACGACGCCCACGGCGCCAGTGTCGACCACAGTTGCTAGTGCTCAGCCGAGCCCTGCGTCGATCACAACAGCTACTTCATCGTCGACGTTCACATCGACAGCAGCTGGCACATCCTCGCTCACACTTACTACTTCTCAGCCAACTCCAACTGTGAGCATCGCCCCTATGTCACCGCCCACAGTAACTCCAACTCCTGCACCAGGGGTCCTTCCCACACCTGGCACCCTTCTGCTGGTCCCGACAACGTCGCCGACTCCTGCACCAGGGAGCTTTGTTCCCGCTCCCCAGGCTACTCCTGCTTCGAATGCCGTTGCGTCAACCTCGGATTCGGGTGGTGGTTCCACGCCGACTCCCTCGCCAACGCCGGTTGTGCCTTTGAGCGCTATCGCGAGTTACCAACCGACGACTGCGCCAATCGCTGTTAATCACCAAGGCCAATTCCCGTCAGTTACAATTTCGTTCAACCTTGCGGGAGGCATGGCGCTGAGCGATGCAGTGGCTGCGATTCAGCAGATGCAGCAACGAATCGCGATGCCCGGCACCGTGCATGGAAGCTTTTCCGGAACAGCTCAGGCTTTCCAAACTTCGTTAGCCGGCGAACCGTTCCTCATTGTCGCAGCGCTCGTTGCCGTCTACATCGTGTTAGGCATTCTTTACGAGAGCTATATTCATCCGATCACGATTTTGTCCACGCTGCCATCCGCCGGTGTCGGAGCAGTCCTGGCCCTAATGATATCTCACACCGATCTCAGCGTGATCGGCATTATTGGTATCCTTCTGCTCATCGGTATCGTCAAGAAGAACGCCATCCTGATGGTGGACTTCGCGCTGGAAGCGGAACGCGCGCAAGGCATGCGGCCGCGCGACGCTATTTATCAAGCGTGCTTGCTGCGTCTCCGCCCTATCTTAATGACAACAACGGCGGCCTTGTTCGGTGCGTTGCCATTGATCATATCTACCGGGATGGGTTCCGAGCTCCGGCGACCGCTCGGCATAACGATAGTCGGCGGCCTCATCTTTAGCCAGGCGCTTACTCTCTACACCACGCCGGTTGTTTACCTCTACTTCGACCGCCTTCGCGAATGGTGGGCAAGGCGGAAACGGCAGACCTTTGCTCGGCCGAAGGCGGCTCTTGGTGTTCCCGACGCAATCTGACCAGGCGTAACGCGAGCGCGTTTAACAAACTTAATCGGGTGCAGAACCTACTTCGGTAAACTATCTCGAAAGAGGCAGCGAACATCACCTCGGCGGTGAGACAGCAAAGCCCTCCGCATGCGCCATCGCAATCGCGCTCACTCATCGCCAAGTTTACGTGTGCAAACTTCGCAAAAGGTCGCCCTATTCATTTGTACCTGGGTCGCAGCTATTGGATTAGTTGCGGCCGCGGCAACTGCGCAAGACCGATTACTTCCGGACCTGCCGGAAGCAAAGTCTCCCATCACGCTAATTGCAGCGACGCATTCAGTCACCGGCAAATCCGAATTTCGTTACGGAGATAACAACACGTCGCCGGTGATTCGTGTCGAGCCCGGAACTGTTTTGAATGTGGAATACAAGAATGAGCTCGCCCCTCAATCAAAAGAGGATTGCTTCGGTCATCCGTGTATGCAGATGACCAATCTTCACTTTCACGGACTGCACGTCTCGCCTAACGCACCACAAGACGATGTCCTCGACATGATGGCTTCGCCGGGAGAGACGTTGCATTACTCGGTGCAGGTTCCGCTGCAGCAACCGCCGGGACTCTACTGGTATCATACTCACTCGCATGGCGAGAGTTACGTTCAAGATTTGGATGGAATGTCTGGGGCCATCGTCATTGAAGGAATCGAGCGTTACGTGCCCGAGGTGGCGAAAATGCGTGAGCGAATCCTGATGCTGCGCGATTTGGTCCTGCCTGACGACCCCGCCGAGCGCAAAACGGTAATGGCGTCTGTCGCGATGCAAACAGCGCACTGCGGCAGCGCCAAAGAGGACCCGGAACGAGCCTTCACCATCAACGGAAGTGTCCGTCCCCAGATCGATATTCCCCCCGGAGAGCGGCAGTTTTGGCGAATCGTGAACGCCAGCCCTGATCTCTACGCCGATTTGGAATTAGATTCGGGATCATTCGAAGTAGTAGCTCTCGATGGAATGCCTTTGGCCTACCACGACCCTTCCATTCGCAAGCGATCAATGAGCCATATCCTGGTTCCACCGGCTGGGAGAGTGGAAGCCATAGTTACGGGACCATCAGCGGATTCGCATGCTGCTTTGCGTTCGCGCTGCTTCGATACCGGGCCGGACGGGGATTCCAACCCCGCAATGGTTTTGGCCGATGTCGTTTCGGTGAAGCCATCAAGTCTAGAAGCCCGGCCTGCACTCGGCGGATCACCGGTTTACGCAACCTTTTCGCCGACCACCCTCAAACGCGTCGAAGCCCGCGACCCACAATTCGTTGTTACCTTCACTGAAGACAAACAGGGTTTCTATATAAACGGCCAGAAATTCGAGATGAATTCCGGTCCCATGCTGACAGTGGATGTCGGTTCGCTGCAGCGCTGGCGCGTAATGAACTCAACCAAAGAAGTGCATCCATTTCACATCCATCAAGTCCACTTCCTCCCTTATGCGGCCGACGGAAATCCAGTGAAAGATCCGGCATGGGTCGATACCGTGAATGTCCCCTATGGTAGTTCTGTGGATTTAGTGATGGATTTTACCGATCCGATTATTCGCGGCATGTCGCTCTTTCATTGTCATCTGCTAAAGCACGAAGATAAGGGCATGATGGCGAAGATCCTGTTCCGATAGGCCGGACACGAGTCGTTAAGTCAGTGCCACTTGGCATGACGCCCGCTATAACGGCCTGCTCGCGAAAATAGGCTTGCCCGTTCGGTTATGAGTGCAACTACCTAACTGAGCTAGCTGCAGTTGCGATTCGGAATGCCTTCGAGCTCGCTGTTTCGCGCGACGACGCAAGACGTGAGGCCCCGAATCGTTTCAATCTTCCATCTCAAAGGAGAAGTGAGGATCACTCTTAAGCAGGACCGCAAAATCCCGCGGATGCGCCGTGGCTGTAAAACCGCAGCATAACGATCTTAGAATATGAAAAAGTTCAAATTGGTGAGCTTAATAGGTATAACCTCGATCGCGCTCGCTCACGCAGGATTGGCAGCTGGCCACGGCGGGGGCGGAGGCGGCCATGGCGGTGGCGGTGGTGGTTTCCACGGAGGAGGCTTCGGCGGTGGCGCTTTCCACGGCGGTGGTGGTTTCCGTGGGGGACGTTTCGGCGGTGGCGCTTTCCACGGCGGTGGCTTTCGTGGTGGCCGTTTTGGTGGGCGGAACTGGGGTGGCAACTGGCGCCATCACGGATTCTCTAATGATGTCTTCATCGGCGGCTACGGTTATCCGGGGTGGTGGGGCTGGGGCTATCCGTACGGATATTACGGTTACGACTATTACCCGTACGATTACTATGGATACGGTGGGTACCCATACGGCTACTATGGATACGGCAGAGGCGGTTACTATGGCCGATCCGGTTACGGATACCGCTATGGCAGCCGATCAACGCATTTCCGGAGTTCGCGGAGTCGGTGACAAGCATGGCTAGGGCTCTTTGAAATATCGCCGGCCTGTTGGCGTGTGACGATCGAATCGTAAGTGATGTTCGCGACGACGACTCACCTGAGTCGCTCGTCGCGCAACTCGAGGTAAATAAGAATAGGGAGCCAGTTAAATTATGAGAAAAAATCCGCTGAACAAAGGTATCATAATGGAGAACGCTGCTGGCATCGGGACGGTGACGTCTGAGATGGTTGAAGCCCGTGCGCGCGAGTTAGCCGCGATTGACGGTCGTCCTTCTTCCGAACCGACCGAAGCCGACTATCAACAAGCCAAACGTGAGCTGACAGGAGAAGCGGAAATGGATCCGCAGGAAGAGACTAGTGAATCCGTACCCGAATCGGAGGGTTGGGATCCCGTGCCGGGCTCGACCGGACGGCAAGCAGCAGACTCCCTCGGAGAAGATGAAGATGCCGAGGGACGAAGCGAGAGTGCGCAGATGTTCGAGGAAGGCATCAGCGAAGCGGAACACGATCAAATGCGTCAGGCATCCCGGGCGGACGAGAGTACCGACGACCTAGGACCATAACTCCCGCGAGAGTGTGACGGTGGTTCCAACTGCGCTAGCTTCGACATCTAATAAGACGATGTCGTCCGCTCGCTACAGCAAAGGCTACTCGAACCATCTCATCAGAGATAGGTTCCCACCGCCGGTAGTGATAATCACGAGATTCATTACGAGAAGCATCGCCTCGTAGCTCCATCCATTTGTCCCTGATTTACCCCAGAACCCTGTTCGCCAAACGAAAATCTTCTTCTGGATCGCGCCGAGCATTATCAATATCAAACCAATGGCAGCGGGTTGCACGAGAACGCCAAAAATCACTCCGAGACTTCCAGCGAACTCAACCGCGCCCAGAAAAATCGTCAAGCCTTTACTCATTCCAATCGCCTTGCTCCGTCCCTCCGGATCTAGGAAATGTTTCCATCCACTCGTTATGAATACGATTCCAACCATGATGCGCAAAAGAAGAAGCGCGACATCAGTGAAACGAGCCAACTGCGGAAATATCATGTCCTGATCATACAGCCCGTCGTGAACCGCCGGTATCAAGAGCAATAGCTCCCGCAACCGAAGACGCAGGATGGAGTTCTCTACCTGCAACGAGGGAGTGAGAATTATCCCGCAAGTGGTACCAGAGAATCCGTCTGACGCGTCGTGGCCGCGAGCTGTCGATCACTCATATCATCGGACATGAAAAGGAACAGGCCTGCGAACAGCGCTGGCGAAGTTCACTCTTACGTTCAGCTTCAGCACGAGATTCACGACGCCCTGCGCCAGCAGCATCCCGAATGGATTGAGCGAAACGGAGATTGCCCTACCTGCGATTCGTACGAGTCCCGCCTCGCAGAACTGCTCGACATTTTTCAATCGCACGAACACAAGTCGGCTGCTTGATGACAACACTGCGACTATGATCCCTCAGACGAATCGATCTGTCCTTGGCGCAGGTAGGCAGGCCCCTGAATTTACGCTCCAGTGCACGCCAGACCAAACCGTGTCACTGAGCAAGTTCCGCGGGCGACCAGTTGTGCTCGCATTTTATCCAGCCGACGTTAGTCCAGTGTGTGGCGATCAGATGGCACTCTACAATGAAATGCTGAATGAGTTTCAGGAGTTTGAAGCGGAACTCGTTGGCTTATCGGTTGATGGCGCGTGGTGCCACGCGGCCTTCGCCAAGCAGAACAAACTGCACTTCCCGCTTCTAGCTGATTTTGAGCCGAAAGGAGCGGTCTCGCGCTCTTACGGCGTTTACCACGAAAAAGAGGGCACCTGCGAACGCGCCCTATTTGTCATTGATCGCGACGGAGTCATTCGCTGGAGCTATGTCTCGCCGATCGGCGTCAACCCCGGCGCCAACGGAATCTTGTCGGCACTGGAAGATCTTCAGACGAAAAGCGAAACGACTGATGCAGCAAAATGACCAAATCGCTGACGCTACCTGACACCGAACGCGACCATGTTTCTGGGTCCGTTAAGGGAGCGATCAAATTGTTGGAGTATGGCGATTATGAATGCCCGTTCTGCGCTGACGCCCAACCGATCGTCAAAGAGATCCAGAGACGATTGGGTGATGATTTACTTTTCGCCTTTCGCCACTTTCCTCTAATAAATATTCATCCGCACTCCGAGCATGCGGCCGAGGCAGCAGAGGCAGCCGGCGCCCAGGAAAACTTTTGGGGCATGCACGATCTGCTTTTCGAAAATCAGAGCGCGCTTGAAGACCAGGATCTTGTGGCCTATGCAGGCGAACTCAGCCTCGATGAGACACGACTAATTCGGGAAGTCACGTCGAGCGTTTACGCACTCCCGATTCGAGAGGATTTCAAGAGCGGCGTAAGAGGCGGCGTAAACGGGACGCCGACGTTCTTTATCAATGGCGAGCGTTACGATGGGCCGCGTGATGTAGGACATTTTTTGGAGGCCCTGTCCAAGCAGACCGTGGAGAAGTAATTGAAACCGAAGTCCGGACTTTAAGAACAAGCTTGCTTCGGACGGCAAGGATGGCTCAATTTCGGTGGAAAGGAGGTTTGGATGTCCGATCGAAGCGAGCGTGACCAAAAGCCTGAAGCGGTAAGGCGCTACGAATTCGCGAAGTCTACGCGTCGCACCTTTATTTCACGCTTAGGCATGGCGGGCTTGTTGGCCACGACGGCTCGTGTTACGACGGCCTTCGGTCAATCTTCCGTGAAAGAGCAGTCAGGATCAGCGGAGTCGAAGGATGCAATCCCGGTAACGCTTACGGTTAACGGAAAAAAGCACAATCTGCGGATCGATCCGCGCACGAGTCTCCTCGATTGTCTCCGCGAACATCTGCATCTCACTGGTTCGAAGAAGGGATGCGATCACGGTCAGTGCGGCGCGTGCACGGTGCACGTTAATGGCAAGCGCCAGCTTTCGTGTCTCGCTTTCGCCGCTCTGCACGAGGGCGATGAGATCACGACCATCGAAGGCATCGGTCAGCCGGAAAAAATGCATCCGATGCAAGCGGCGTTTGTCGAAACGGATGCCTACCAATGCGGCTATTGCACATCGGGACAGATCATGTCGGCGGTGGCGCTTTTGAAAGAACCATGCGGCGCAGACGACGCCGAGGTGAAGGAATTCATGAGCGGCAATATCTGCCGCTGCGGCGCCTATCAGAACATCGTGGCCGCGATTCAAAAGGTGCGCGAAGGCGCGAAGCCGCAGAAGGTGGGATGAAAGCGTTTCAGCTCACCCGGCCAAAAGACAGCGCGCAAGCAATTGCAACGGCGGGAAAAACGAAAACGGCGCAACAGGGAGCGGACATCCGCTTCATCGCGGGCGGGACAACGCTGATCGATTTGATGAAGCTGAACGTCGAACAGCCGCAAAACTTGGTCGATGTGAACCGGCTGCCGCTCGATAAAATCGAAGCGACTTCGGATGGCGGCCTAATGATCGGTGCCACGGTGCGCAATTCAGAGCTCGCCTGGCACCCGCTCGTGCGAAAGAACTACCGTGTCCTTTCCGAAGCGATCTTGAGCGGAGCAACCGTGCAGATTCGCAACATGGCAACGACTGCCGGCAACCTGTTGCAGCGGACGCGTTGCGTGTATTTCCGCGACACCGCGATGCCGTGTAATAAGCGCGAGCCTGGCTCCGGTTGCGGCGCGATCAATGGCTTCAATCGGAACCTCGCGATCCTCGGCACGAGCGAGCAATGCATCGCGACGAATCCATCCGACATGAACGTGGCCATGGCTGCGCTCGAGGCCACCGTTCATCTCCGCGGAGCGAAAGGCGAGCGCGCGATTCCGATCGGCGACTTCCACGTCCTGCCCGGCGACACGCCGCAACGCGAGACCGTGCTCGAGCCGGGCGACTTGATCACGCACGTCACGCTTCCGCCGCCTGCGCCGGGAAATCGCTCACTCTATTTGAAACTGCGTGATCGCATGTCGTACGAATTTGCACTCGCTTCCGCGGCAGTCGTGATCACGGCGGCGAACGGAAAGATCACGCGCGCTCGAATTGCAATGGGTGGAGTTGGGACAAAGCCGTGGCGCTCGACCGAGGCCGAGGGCGAATTAACAAATCAACAAGCGACGCAAGCCGTTTTCCAGAAAGCGGCTGAGGCGGCGTTGCGCGGCGCGAAACCGCAAAGCCAAAATGGTTTTAAGGTCGAATTGGCCAAACGCTGTCTCGTCCACGCCCTGAAACTGGTGACGCAACCCGCCTAACGAGTAATCAAACGATGCCCACAACGAAGGAAGCTCCAACGACATCGCCGATCGGTCGCGACACTCCGCGCGTCGATGGGCCGTTGAAGGTGACCGGAACAGCGCATTACGCCTCCGACTTTTATTTTCCGGGATTGTTGTACGGTGTTCCGGTCGAGGCGACGATTGCCAATGGGAAGATCACGAAGCTCGACACCGCCGCCGCAGAGAAGATGCCCGGCGTCCGCGCGATTCTGCATCGTCAAAACATCGGGAAGATTTTCCGCTCGACCTTCGGGGAAGGCGTTAGCGGCATCTGCATCGAACGGCGGCCGCCGTTCGAGGACGATGTCGTGCGGTATTACGGCCAATACGTTGCGCTCGCGGTGGCGGACACTTTCGAGAGCGCCAAAGCTGCGGCCGATGCAGTTGTCGTTAGCTACGCGAAAGACAAACCGAACGTCGAAGACAAGCTTACCGCCGATGATGATCCCGACGAGGTTATGACCGCCTATGGGCCGGTGAAGCGCCTGCAAAGCGAGCGCGGCGATGCGGCCGGAGCCTTTGCCAGCGCGCCGGTCAAGCTCGATCAGACCTACGTCACGCCGGCCGAGACACACGTTCCGATCGAGCTGCAAGGAACAACCGCGATGTGGGACGGCGACAAGCTCACGATCTACGAGGAATCGCAAGCCGTCTTCAACATGCGCGGCGTGCTCGCGCAAATGTTTGGTTTGCCTAACGAGAACGTGCGCGTCATCACGAAGTTTGTCGGCTCAGGTTTCGGCAGCAAACTTTGGCCGTGGACACATTGTCCGCTGGCGGTGGCGGCGGCGCGGCAGGTCGGCAAGCCGGTTAAGCTCGTTCTCAGCCGGAAGATGACGTTCCAGGCGGCGGGCCATCGCGCCCGCACTCAACAGCACGTGCGATTGGGCGCCACACCGGAAGGCAAGCTCGTCTCGCTCCAGCATGACTATGTCTGTCACCGCTCGATCCTCGAGGACTACCACGAGAATTGCGGTGAAGCGACGTCCTTCCATTACAGCACGCCAAACCTGCGGGTGCATTTCGGTTGGGCGCGGCGCAACATCGGCACGCCGTCGGATATGCGCGGCCCGGGCGCAGTCCCCGGACTCTACGCGACTGAGTCGGCCATGAATGAGATGGCCGAGCAGCTCAAGCTCGATCCCATTCAGTTCCGCATCCTGAACGAGCCGAAGATCGACGAAGGCGAAGGCCTTCCATTTTCCTCGCGGCATTACGTCGAGTGTCTCCAGTTCGGCGGGGAAAAGTTCGATTGGTCGAAGCGAAACCCTGAGGTCGGTTCGATGAAACAGAATGGCCTAACGCTCGGCTGGGGAGTAGCCGGGGCGGCGTGGATCGCGACGCGAGATTCCGCTGCGGCCAATGTCGAACTGCGCGATGATGGCACCGCCCGCGTTGCCTGTGGCGCACAGGATATCGGCACCGGCACTTACACAGTTCTCGCCCTGCTTACTTCGGAGAAAACGGGTGTGGCAATCGAGAAAATCGAAGTAGTCCTCGGCGATACAGAACTTCCGCTCGGCCCCGTCTCGGGTGGTTCGTGGGCGACGGCATCTGTCGTTCCTGCTGTCTTTGCCGCGGCGGATAACGCGACCAATTCGTTATTGCAAGTCGCGATCGGAACGCCGGGATCGCCATTCCAAAACCGCAAGCCGAATGACCTGGCCTTCCAGGGCGGACGCGTCTTCGTGAAAGCGGATGGACCTGGCGGAGGTGTTCCGTTCGCCGATATATTGAAACGCGCCAACCTTCGTCTCGTTACCGGCAATGGCAGATCGGAAGGGATTTTCGGCAGCAAAGAGAAGCCGAAGTTCTCCATGCATTCTTTTGGCTGTCACTTCGCTGAAGTGACCTGGCAGCCCGAGATCGCGCGGCTGCGTGTCAATCGCGTCGTCACTGTGATCGACGCAGGCCGCATCATTAATCCGCTCGCGGGCCGCAACCAGATCGAAGGCGCGGTGGTGATGGGAATCGGCATGGCGCTTTTGGAACACACCACCTACGACCCGCAAAACGGCGCGCCGATTAATTCGAACCTGGCCGATTACGTCGTAGCTGTGAACGCCGACGTGCCGAAGCTGGAGGTGCACTTCCTCGATTATCCCGACCTTGAGCTCAACGCAGTCGGCGCGCGTGGCATTGGCGAAATTGGTCTCGCCGGCATCGCTGCTGCGATCACGGCGGCGACTTATCACGCCACCGGAGTTCGTGTGCGCGAATTGCCGATCAAGATTGAAGATCTGCTGACCTCTACCGTTTTAAGTTAACCATGAAAGAATTGCAGCAGATCATCCGGCAGGTCGCCGACAATCCAACTCGTTCGTGGGCGCTTGCCACGCTCGTTCAAACCGAAGGATCGACATATCGAAAACCAGGGGCGCGGCTGCTGATCGATTCGGATGGTGCAACTCTCGGTGTTCTAAGCGGCGGCTGTTTGGAAGAGGAAATCGGCCGGCTTGGACAAAAGGTGATTGCTAACGGTACGCCGATGTTGCTCTCGTTTGATACGAAACGGCTCTACGGATGCGATGGTCAGTTGAAGATTCTGGTCGAGGCGCTGCCGGCAGCAGAACCGAATGGCAATCTTATTACCAAAGTTGGGCGATTGCTGAAGAATCGAGAGGTCTGTCGCATTCGAACATGCTTTGCAGGCGGCACGCTCGGTTCCGAGTTACTGCCCCCTGATATCCTTCTGGCCGAGCGGCGCGGTACCTTAATAGATACGGTGCCGCTTCCGATCCGCCTTTTACTCTTCGGCACCGGACCCGAGATCGAGCCGATCACTCACCTCGCTGGAAATCTGGGCTGGGTTATCGAGCGCTTCGATCACCCGTCAGAGCTCCCCGAATATTTTCATCCGGACACTCAGACCGCCGCGCTAGTCATGAATCACAATTTCGGTCGGGATCTCCTCGCGCTTGATCGCGTTTTGCCACTCCAACTCCGATATATCGGATTGCTGGGACCACGAAAACGTTACGCTGAATTGTTGGCGAGACTGAGCGAATATCGACCGCTTGATTTCGAAGCCGGGACCAGAAACCTATACGCTCCGTCGGGACTCGACATCGGCAGCGAGGCCCCTGAAGAAATCGCACTCGCGATTGTTTCCGAAGTTGCCGCAGTTCTTTCGGATCGTTGCGGTGGCTTCCTCCGCGAGCGTGGGAGTGATATTCACGCAACCATCGCTGCAACGGGCGGAGCAGCCGCCTAGCCCGGATATTTCATTTTCGCTCAGCTGGGAAGCCGAGCAGCCTCTTCAGGGCGAATGAGTGCTAGCATGTTCTGAAGCAATTCTAGGAGTTACAATTTGGATCGAAGCTAAACTAGGATCGAGAAGGGGCTGGGCTATCCAGCTATTTCTGAAGAAGTAGCTGCCCTATCGGGCGTATATTTCGCCGGGCCAGCGAAAAATACGGGTTAGTTCAAGTCTGCACTCTTGGACGTGTCGGAATAATTCGTCGATTCCAGTCGCGCGAAATCACCGGGTGTGTCCACGTCGATCTCGCCTTCGGAGAACAGCAGCAGCTGAACTTTTTCGAGATGCTTTTGGATGACCTGTTTCGCGCCGGCTGCGCCTTGAAGCTTCGAAAGTTCGGTGAAATGGGCTTTACCGAACAACGCTGGCACGCCGTAACTTCCGCCGTACCGCGAAGCGACGATGGAACAACCCGTTTCATAATGAGCCTTAACAAGCCCAACAATCACATCCCGAGTGACGAAAGGCTGATCACATAACGTCAGGACGACTGCGGCGATTCGGGGATTCGGCGTGACAATTGCTTCGATGCCGACGCGCACGGACGAGCTGATACCGAATTCCCATTGCTGATTCTCGGCCTCGAGCACGTCGAGTCCTCGCAAACTTTCCCGGCATGCCGCCGCGTTCGCGCCCGTCACCACTACAACCGGCCGGCACCCTGCCTCAAGTGCAACGGACGCGGCGCGCCTAAGAAATGTCTGACCACGGAACTGGAGTAATTGCTTCGGTATGCCAATTCGTGTCGAGGCGCCTGCCGCCAGAACCACTGCGCCGATGCCTGTCAGGTCACAAACGCCAGCGATTCGCTTAGACGATTCAGGCATAATTTGAATTCTTTCTCTCTTCACAGTCAGCTCGAGCTTGGATTCTGGCACATTGGAACGGGACGTATGATTTGGAACATCTGCTCAACGCTCTGACTTCGCAGAGCGCGTAGTGTTCAGCTTCCCGAAGAGCGCATTCCCTTATTTCGTTCGAATGCCTCGAGCAACCATTCGCAATTGCTCGCGAAACCACGCGTGCGCGGGTTCCTCGGAAAGTCGCGGATGCCAGGCCATGAAATACGGGAAGGCTTTGATCTCACGAGGCGGTTCCACTATGCGCAGACCAGCCATCGCAGCGATCTTTGCCAGTTTGCGGGGCACAGTGAGAATCAAGTCGGTCCGCGCAATCGCAAAGATCGCTGGAATAAAGAACGGAATGCGCAGGGCGACGCGCCGCTTCACGCCGAGCTGCGCCAGAGGGCGATCCACCATGGTTTGTTGACCATCAAGGGTTTCGACCAGTGCGTGCGGCAGCCGCAGATATTGCTTGAGTGTAAAGCGACGGGTTCGAACCGGCTGAGCGGAGCCAACAAGACAAACGAAATCCAAATTGAAAATCAACTCGTATTCCAGCGTGGGAGGGACCGCTTCTGCACTAAGAGCGACCTCGATACGGCCTGCCGCAACATCCTCATAGGCTTGAGTTCGCCAGGCGGATACTTCGAGTCGTGCATCAGGCGCCGCCTTGCGTATCCGCTGGAGCAGCACCGGCAAAAGAATGGTGGATCCGTGGTCGGTCATGGCCACGCGGAAACGTTCCTGGCTTCGCGCCGGAGAGAATTCCTCTCCGTGCACCATGGTTTCCAGCCGACGCATGATCGATTCCAGTTCGCGCAACACACGTTCTCCGCGCGGCGTCCTCTCATAAACGCGTCCTGTGCGAACGAGGAGAGGATCTCCGAATGTTTCGCGTAGCCGGTCCAGTGCTCGGCTCATCGCGGGTTGACTCAAAAAACAGCGTTTGGCGGCGCGGGTGACGTGCCGTTCTTCCAAGAGCGCGTGGAGGGCGTGCAACAGATTCAAGTCAACATTTCGTAAATGCACCTCAGGCATAGTAAGCATTACAATAATGCATTTTTCGAATGATAAGCACAGCGTATTTTTGAATCATGAAAACATCACTAACAAAAAGTGCGATCGTCACCGGCGGGTCTGGTGGAATCGGAGGCTCGATCGCAAAACGACTGGCTAAAGATGGATTTTCGGTGGTCGTGAACTACGCGGGAAAACCGGCCCCAGCACAAGCAGTTGTCGCAGATCTCAAGGCTGCAGGCGCACAGGGCATCGCTGTGCAAGCAGATGTGGCAAATGCCGAAGACGTGGAGCGGCTTTTCAAAGAGTCGATGGACGCTTTCGGCAGACCCGATGTGGTGGTTCACTGTGCGGGCATCATGCCGCTCTTTCCGATTGCCAGC
>Ga0209474_10002084_pt1 | contig 18773 bp, 23 predicted proteins | sample GraSoiAngelo_145_FD_185902 | JGI IMG/M metagenome (GOLD analysis project Ga0209474, IMG submission 185902) | Grasslands soil microbial communities from the Angelo Coastal Reserve, California, USA - 14_1009_05_20cm (SPAdes) (version 2) | ecosystem: Environmental > Terrestrial > Soil > Grasslands... | reverse complement strand
GAGCTCGTCGAAGGATGCCAGGAAGGCCCAGGCGTTCTACGGCGAGGTGCTGGGGATGGAAGGTCCAGCCGTTCCCGATGGGCGACTCCACCTATGAGATGATCTACGCCGCTTCAGGAGCAACGAGGGTGATCCCCCCGACGCGCTGGCGCCCCGCGGTGGCTGGTGCTGGAATGAGCTGCACACCAGCGATCCGAAGAAAGCGCTCGCGTTCTACGAGAAGGTCTTCGGGTTCGCGCACCGCTCTCTGGTCGGGCCGGACGTCACGTACCACATCATCTCGCAGGGCGGCGTCGACCGCGGCGGAGTGACGGATGTGGGCGGCGAGCGGCCGAACTGGCTGCCTTATGTCGCCCTCGACGACGCCGACGCGACGCTCGCCCGCGCGAGGAAGCTCGGCGGAACAATCTGCGCGGGTCCCGAGGACATCCCGAACGTCGGCCGACGTTCGGCGTTCTGCAGGATCCCACCGGCGCGGCGATCGCGATCCTCAAGCCGTTCCCAATGCAGAAGCAGCGCCAACCAGCCCGCCACAGAGGCACTCGGTTCTCGAGGTGGCGCGCGATTGGAAGCGCAGAACGCGCGGTTACCGGTTAAGATCGGTTCGACGTCCGTCTTGCTTCTTCGGCTTGCGCTGAAACGGCGGCCGCCATGGAGGAGCCATGCGACGGATCATCACGATCGTAGACTTGAAGACGGGCGCGGTCTCGGCGCGGGCGAGCGACACGCGCACGCTGGATCTCCCTGTGGACTTCGATCTCGAGTCTGCGGTGGCCGCGCTCGATGCGCGGTCGCATGTGCGCTATCGCTCGACGCGGGGCAAGGACATCAGCATCCTCGTGCATCCACGTCCGCTGTCCTGGCGCGTGCGCGGGGAGGAGTGTCTCATCGCGGACGACGGAGCGGCGTCCGCCTACTCGCTCTGCGCCGTCGAGCCGACTGCCGACTGAGCGCCCGGACGTAAACCGGTTCGCGTCCAAATGCCGCAGCGCGGCGTGCAGTGACCATCGCGTGACATGCGACATGCGGAATGGAAGGAGCCAAGGAGGCTCTGCATGCTCTACGTGTTCTTCTTCGGACATTGGCTGGCCAGCGTGTTCTTTCAGAGCCTGTTCCAGCACCGGTACGCCGCACACCGGATGTACACGATGAAGCCCCGGACCGAACGCGGGCTCCATCTGCTCACCTACCTGGTCCAGGGCCCGTCGTATCTATCGCCGCGCGGGTACGCGATCCTGCACCGCCAGCATCATGCCTTTTCCGATACCGAGCGCGACCCTCACTCACCCCGGTTCTTCCGCAACGCCCTGCAGATGATGCTTCACACCAAGGGCCGCTATGACGCCTATGCCTACCGGCGCGAAGAGCCCGAGCCGCGGTTTGCAGGCGGATACCCGGAGTGGAAGCTGATCGACGAGACGCTCGGACAGTCGTGGTTGATGCGCGTCGCCTGGGGCGCGCTGTACGCCGTCCCGTACTTCTTCCTCGCGACGCATTGGTGGCAGTGGACCTTGTTGCCCGTGCAGTGGGTGCTGGGTCCCATCCACGGGGCGATCGTCAACTGGTGCGGTCACAGGTACGGCTACCGCAGCTTCGACAACGGCGACGGCTCGCGCAACACGCTGCCGCTCGACGTCGTGACCATGGGCGAGCTCTTCCAGAACAATCACCACAAGTACCCGATGAGCCCGAACTTCGCGGCGAGGTGGTTCGAGATCGACCCGACCTGGCAGGTCATGAAGCTCCTCGCCTGGGCGGGGGTGATCGAGATCGCGACGCCGCAGAAGGCCATCTATCCGGCACCCGCACCAACAGCGTCCTTCCAGGCTACGAGAATCTCGGCGGCATGACGAGACAGCACCGGATCACGATCGAGCCCAACCCGAAGCGTGTGCGCGTCGTCTTCAACGGGCGCGTCGTCGCCGACACGACGCGGGCGCTCACGCTCAGGGAGGCGACCCTGCCGCCGGTCCAATACGTCCCGCGCGACGACGCCGACATGTCGCTGCTGGAGCGGACCGACCACAGGACTCACTGCCCTTTCAAGAGCGACGCTTCCTACTTCACGATCCGGGCGGACGGGCGCGTGGCGGAGAACGCCGTCTGGACCTACGAGGAACCGTATCCAGGCGTCGCGGCGATCAAGGATCACCTCGCCTTCTACCCGGACCGCGTCGACCGCATCGAGGAGCTGTGAAGAAGCTCCACTCCCGCTTCGATCGGCGTATGTTGCCCGTCGGGATGCAGGAGGTGCCACATGGCGACGTACGTGACGCTGCTGAAGTACACGGATCAGGGGATCAAGGCGATCAAGGAGGGCCCTAGCCGGCTCGAGAAGGCCAGGCAAGCCTTGAAGTCGATGGGCGGCGAAGTGAGGTCGTTCCATCTCGTGCAGGGCCGGTACGATGCAATCGCGTTCGTCGAGGCGCCGAACGACGAGGTGGTGGCGAAGTTCGCGCTCGCCGTCGGCTCTCAAGGCAACGTGCGCAGCGAGACGATGCGGGCGTTCAACGAGGAGGAGTACCGCAGGATCGTCTCCGGGCTGCCGTGAGGAGATCGACGCAGGGACCTTGCTTTTGACGAAGCGAGATCATGCACAGCCGGCGCCGTGGAAGCCTTCGCTGAATCCCGGCGTCGATCTGCGCAGCCTGCCGCTCACGCCGGAAGAGGGTTTCATCGCGTCCCGGCTCGATGGACTGACGGACCTTCATGGAATCTCGGTCGGCACGGGTCTGTCGCCGGAGCGCGTCGAGGAGGCGCTCGAGAGACTCGTGACGCTCGGTGCGGTGTCGCCGCCCGAGGTCCCCGACGAGGACGAGCCTGTGGCAGCGGACGAGCCGGCCGGCGTCCACCGCGAGGTCTACCAATCATCCCTGCGCCAACTTCCTCCAGAAGAACGCGCCACGCGGGCGAAGCTCGCGGACGAGCCTGAGTTGTCGGCGCTCTGCTTCGATCCGCTGCCGGCCGTCATCCACGCGTTGATCGACAACCCGCGCTTCGGTCTGCCGCAGGCGCGGCTCGTGGCGAGCCATCACCGGACCCCGGCAGGTCTCGAAGCCCTCGCTGCGCGCGCCGCCATCGCCGCGGACGCGGGCGTGCGCCGGGCCCTCCTGCGCAATCCACAGCTCTCGATCGCCTTGCTGCGCCGCCTCCACGGCGGCCGGCGACTCCTCGAGCAGCACAAGCTGGTCGTGTCGCGCGACGTGCCCGAGCAGACCCGGCGGGCTGCGCGAGAGCTCCTGCGCGCGCGGTTTTCGACGGCTGAAGGCGAGGAGCGCGTCGAGGTGATCGTCAAGACCGAGGGCCGCTGCCTCACATCGCTTGCCGGTTTGCCCGTCGACGGCAAGACCGCGGCGCTCCTCTGCGGCCGCATATACAGCTCGACACTGCTGGTGCAGAACATCTCCCGCTGGGCGGCGTGTCCGCCTGCGCTGATTTCACATTTGCTGAAGCAGGAGCTCGTCCGCCGCTCGCCGGCGTTGAAGCTCGCTCTGCAACGGCACCCGAACGCGCCCGCCGACTCGCGCCGCTAAGGCTTATCGCTTTGGCGCAGCCCGACCGGCGGCTGCGTCATTCTTCTTGCCGCCGAGAATCCCGCTGACCTCTCCCTGGAGCGCTTTGCCGGGATCCTTCGCCAGCGCCGCCGGGTCCGCCGCTACCTTGGAAAGCCGGTTGCCCAACTCGCCCGGGATGGCGGCGGCAATCTGCTTCTGCGCTTCGGCCCCAAGCTTTCCGGCGACCTGCCCGACGTTCAGGGCGAGGAGCGCCTTCAGCTCGGGTGGAAGCGAACCGGACTCCGCCGCTTTTGCGGCGAGCGCCGTGATCACCACCATCGTCACGTCCTTGATCGCCGCCCCGTTCTGCGAGCCCCGGCCGCTTCCGACGTTCTTCATCGCGAGCGACGGCACCGCCACATTGATCTCCTGCCGCACGCCGGGCAGACCGGGGTGGATCACTACCTGCGCGTCCTGCACCTGGAGGTCGTCGATGATGAGCTTCACCGGTTTTTCCGACGAGCTCTCGTGCGCCGGCAGCCGATCCATTGCCGTCTTGAAGTTCAGCGCCCCGTTGTGCTGCTCGATGACCAGCCTGGGCTGACGGAGAGTCAGCGATTGCACACGGATGGGATCCTTGCGCAGCTCCCCGTATCTGACTGCCAGATCGACGTCGCCCATCTCGAACATCTGCGCTGCGGAGAAGCCGGACGGCGAGGCGATGCCGAGCCGGTTCAGGTTGAGCTTGCCGCCCAGGATCGACAGATGCGCGCGGTTCAGCGTCGTGGTCAGCTTGAGGGAGGTGGTGCTCTGCTTCTCGACGGTGCTCTTGATCATTCCGTCGATGGCGAGGTACCCGATCACTCCGGCAACGATCAGAAGCGAGACGAGGACGAGGACGGTGCGCCGCACTGGTTTCATCGGATTCTCCGGCATCTCAGTATGCGCACGGACCCGCCCAGCGCCACGCGACGTGCGCCGCTTGCCTGCTCGGCGAACGGCCCTCACGCCTCGCGCGTGAAGAGGATCAGCTCCCAGCGTTGCGACTCATGGTCATGACGCAGGATGTACTGCGCGCCGTCGTCGCCTCGAACCTTGAAGTACCGATGGTCCGGGCCGAACCATCGATCGATGACTTCCGTCACCTCGACGCGGCGCTCGCCGAGCGTGAAGTGGCGCGGCGTCTCTTCGCCGCGGTAGCCTGAGTAACATTCGACCCGCAGGTCCATCGGCTCACCCAGGCATCCAACCGTTCATACCAGCATCCCACGTCGCATGGCCCGGCACCCCAGCGAACGCACAGTCATCTTTCTCATCGGCGCCGTCCAGTTCGTCAACATCCTCGACTTCATGATGGTGCTGCCGCTGGGACCGTTCTTCGCCGGACCGCTGGGCATTCCTGCGTCGCGAATCGGCGTCATCGGCGGGAGCTACACCGCCGCGGCGGCGATCTCGGGCATCGCCTGCTCGTTCTTCCTCGATCGATTCGATCGCAGAAAGGCCCTCGGCGTCGCGGTCGCCGGACTCGTCATGGCCACCGCGCTCGGCGGTTTCTCGGTGGGGTTCGGGAGCATCGTCTTCGCCCGCATTCTGGCCGGTTTTTTCGGCGGGCCGGCGACCTCGCTGTCGCTCTCGATCGTCGCCGACGTCATCCCGGCGGAGCGCCGCGGCAAGGCGCTCGGCGCCGTGATGGGGTCCTTCTCCGTCGCGGCCGTGCTCGGCGTCCCCGTCGGCCTCGAGCTGGCGCGCTGGGGCGGGTGGCGGCTGCCGTTCTTTTCCGTCGCGGGACTGGGCCTCGTTCTCCTGCCCATCGCAATCGCGTTGCTGCCGCCCCTGAGAGGTCACCTCGCCATCGGGGACAGCGCACGCCGCACCGGGTTTCTCGGCCTGCTCTCGCGCCGGACCGTGCAGCTCTCGATCGTCGCGACGATGGTGGTGATGTCGTCGGCGTTCCTCGTCATCCCTGTCATCACGCCATACCTGGTCTTCAACCTGCGCTTCCCGGCCAGGGACCTGAAGTGGATCTACATGATCGGAGGCGCGCTCTCGTTCGTGGTCCTGCGGATCATCGGCGCCCTTGTCGATCGGTACGGGTCTACCCGGCTGGCGACCCTCGGCACCGCCATGTTCCTGCTCGTCTCCTGGCTGTCGTTCGTCAGCTACGACGTGAGAGTCCCCATCACCCCGCTGTTCGTCCTCTTCATGGTGGGGATGAACTTCCGCATGGCGCCATACCAGACCCTGATCAGCAAGGTGCCCGTGCCCCAGGAGCGGGCGAGCTTCATGTCGCTGATGAGCGCGATCCAGCACCTCTCGACGTCGGCCGGAGCGGTGTTCTCGAGCGTCGTGCTCTCCACCGGAGAGGACGGTACGCTCGTGGGGATGCCGGCGCTGGGGATCCTCGCGATGGCCGTCGCTGCGCTCGTGCCGCCCCTCTTCTGGCTGGTGGAGCGCCGGGTGGCGCGTGCCGCGCCGATGCCGACGGCGCCGGTCGTGGTGGAAGCGAGCTCGACGGGCTGACGCCGGCACAGTCCACCCGTGGTGGGGTTGACGGTCGAACCCCGACAGGACTAAAACGCGAATTATTCTCCGTTTGCTCCTGGGGAACGGAGACGGGTTCACGCGGGCGATTGCACCACTCGGAGCGCGCCATGCCCACACGACGTTCGCGGTCGATGCTTTTCGCTGGAAGCATCTCGCCAGCCTTCGTTCTCACGACTCTGCTCTCGCTCCCGGCGGCGGCGTACGAGTCGGTGCAGGTGACCGAAGGCGGCACGATCAACGGGAAGGTCGTCTACCAGGGTGACATCGCAACCCGGAAGATCATTCCGACCAAGGATCCCGAGACGTGCGGGGGCATCCGCGAGGAGCCGTTGATCGTCGTAGGGGGCGGCAAAGGCGTCCAGGGCGCGGTCGTGTACCTGAAGGACAGCCAGAAAGGGAAGGGGCTCGCGAAGCCGCCCAAGAACCCGGAGATCAACAACCTCAACTGCCAGTTCGACCCGCACGTACAGGCGATTCCGGTGGGATCGATCGTCGTCGTCAACTCAGACCCCGTCATGCACAACACGCATGGCTTCCTCGGCAAGCAGACGGTCTTCAACCAGGCGATGCCGACCAAGGGAATGCGGATCGAGAAACCGATCCGGAAGGCGGGGATGATGCGGATCGAGTGCGACGTGCACGGCTGGATGCTCGCCTGGGTGTATGCAGCCGAGCACCCGTACCACGCCGTGACAGGGAAGGACGGCAGCTTTTCCATCCCGGACGTGCCGCCGGGCTCGTACACACTCGTCGCCTGGCAGGAGGCGGCGGACGTGACCGAAGTGCCGGTGACGGTGAAGCCGAAGGAAGCCACGCAGCAGACCATCGAGCTGAAGAACGCGACGGAGCAGAATATCGAGCTGAAGAGGAAGTGAGGCTGTCGAGCTCGGTGCCCGTGCCCGCAAGGCGTGGGGAGGGAAGACCATGGACGAGAATCAGCGAGAGAGGATCGAGCTGCACAAGACGCTACAAGGCACGGGCGAGCGACCGGGCGGATCGCTGCGGATCACGCGCCGGACTTTCCTCCACAAGTCGCTGCTCACGGGTGCCGCCGGAGCGGCCACCTACGGGTGGTTCCCGCTCATCGGCACGCTCGATTTTACGCTGGCCCAAGCGGGAGGACAGGCGACATCGTTCAAGTTCGCCTGGATCTCGGACAACCACCTCTACCCGAAGGAGGTCAACCAACGCTTCGTGGACAAGGCGGTGCGGGCCGTGAAGGAGGTCCAGGCCATGAATCCGCCCGCGGACTTCCTCATCCACGGAGGTGACCTCGCCCAGCTCGGCGATCCTGTCGAGCTCGACCTCGGAAACGAGATCCTGAAGGAGGTGAAGATCAAGAAGGTCTTCATCCCCGGCGAGCACGACTGGTACCTCGACCTGGGCCAGAAGTGGACCAACCTGTTCGGCCAGCCCAACTGGACGTTCGATCACAAGGGCGTGCGGTTCGTCGGGCTCGACACGGTGAGCAGGGGCCCGGACTACTGGACGGCGAAGAAGATGAGCCCCAAGGAGCGCATGGGGCACATGGCGACGCTCGACGGCAGCGTCGCCGGGGCCTGGGCTGGCGTGGGGCGGGACCAGCTCCAGTGGCTGAACCAGACGCTCTCCAGCTGGGACAAGAGCAAGCCAATCGTGATCTTCAGCCACAACCCGCTCTATGAGTACTACCCGCCGTGGAACTTCTGGGTCCGCGACTGGCGGGAGGTCCACGAGGTGCTCAGGCCCTACGCGAACGTGACCAACGTCCATGGCCACACGCACCAGGTGCTCTACAACGAGCTCGGCAAGATGCGGTCCATCGGAATGCTCGCCACCTCCTGGACCTGGCCCTACGCGCCCGAGGGCGTCCCGGCGCTCACCAAGTGCAAGGTCCGCGTGGACCCCGGCGACCACTTCGACGGCGTCGGCTGGGGGCGGCTCACGCTGACCGCCGCGAACAGGGTCGAGAACGAATACATGATGTGGCGGAAGGACATCTTCGCCGATGCCGCCGTCGACTCGGGGTGCGGGGACAACGGCAACCAGATCGTTCACCCCCGCATCGCGGACCAGGAATGGCCCTACTACGGCGCGTACAAGTAGCCCACGCGAGAGGAGACGGCCATGAAGAAAATGATCCGAAACGGTCTCGTCGCGGCGGGCATCCTCGTCGGCTCGCTCCTGATCGTCACGTCTGCTCGTGCTCACAAGGCCAAGCACACTCCCCAGCAGCTCAAGGCATTCGAGGAAGTGTTCATGGAACAGGTGCGCGTCGGGGACCTGCTCTTCCACGGAGACGACGGCGCGCAGAAGAAGCTGAACGTGAGGCTCAGCAGGACGGGGACGGCATGCGCCATGTGCCATCCATTCGCGACCGATACGCACCCCTACGAGTTCCCGAAGTTTCAGGAGCAGGTCGGGCAGTTCGCCACCCTGCGCGACATGATCAACTGGTGCATCGAGAAGCCCGCCGAGGGAGAGAAGCTGGATACGGACTCGGCCGCGATGAAGGCGCTCGAGGCGTACATCTACTGGTCGAACCGCGGCTCCAAACTGGATCCTGGCAGGCACTGAACGGCCAACGATGGCTCGCCAGCCCATCTTTCGCGCGCGCGTTCTTTCCAGGCGAGACGTCCTCGGGCTCGCCTCGGTCGCCGGCCTCTGCATCGGCGGGGCGCGGGCGGCATCGTCCGGGAGGCGCTTGCTCGGCGGGGACCCGGCGCTCCTCTCACCGCTCGAGCGCGAGCACCTTCCCTTGCTTCGCATCCCGGCGAAAACCCGCAACGCGCACAAGGTCCCGATCGTCGTCGAGATGTCGCATCCCATGACGGCCGACCATCACGTGACGAAGGTGGAAGTGGTGAACGACAGGGAACCGGTCCCCTCGATGGGGACGTTCCGGTTCACGCCCGCCAACGGTGTCGTCTACGTCGGCTTCCAGGCCCGCATGGACGACGGGGACTCCGAGGTGACCGTCACGGCAGAGTGCAACCGCCATGGCGCGTGGGCGATCCGCCGGCGCATCACCATCGCGGAGGATCCCGAGGGCTGCTCCGCTACCGCCCCTCCGCGCGCACGCACGGCCGGAAATGACATCCACCCGCCGGAGATCCGTATCCCCGAACTGGTCGAGCGCGGCCGGATCCGCCGCGGCGAGGTCATCCACCCGCAGCTCAAGATCCGGCACCCGAACCGCACCGGGACGTCCGAGCCGCTCCACCTCAAAGACCTCGAGGTGTGGTTCGCCGGACAGCGCGTCAGCCGGTTCGAGCTCACCCCGGCGCTGAGCGACGACCCGTTCATCAGCTTCGCGCTGCTCGCCAGCCGCGAGGGGCTTCTCGAGGTCCGCCTCGCGAACAACCGCGGCCAGCGCTTCGAGGCGGCGCATGAGATCGGTTTTTCGTGAGTGTAGGAGGTGGCGACGATGCGCAATCTCGCCGTGATCCTGGGAGCACTCGGGCTGGTGTGCGGCGCTCTCGCCGACGAGCCCGGTTCGCCTGCAGGCGCTCCACCGGGCGGTGCCGATGCCCGCAAGCACCTCGCGGACTTCTTCCTGCGCACCAAGGGAATGACCCGCGTCGTCTCTGCCTCCGAGGTATCCGAGGGCATCCGGACGGGGAAGAGCAAGTATCGCGTGGTTGATGTCCGGCCCCCTGACGAATACGAAAAGGGCCACGTGCCCGGGGCGATGAACATCCCGCTCGACGTTCTCTTCCGCCCGGCGAGCCTGGAGAAGCTGCCCGCGGCCGGGGATCCGATCCTCCTCGTCTGCCCGTCCGGGCACATGGAGTCGATGGCGCTGGGCGGGCTCGCCGCGCTCGGCTACGAGCCCTACGTCCTGCGCTTCGGAATGATCGGCTGGAATGCCGAGACCAAAGTGAAAGTGGCAGGCGCGCCGGGTCAGGCGCCCGAGGTGGTCCACGGCCTCGGCGGACCGATCGAGAGGTAGGCAAGATCGAAGAAGGAGCCGCGTGCGATGTCCCCCGATGCGCTGCACTCACCCGCGGTTCACCAGCAAGGCGGCATCGCGCACCACGCGCTCCACCGAGCCGGCGTCTTCCGGGTCATAGCGCGCCCGGATTCGCCCTTGACTGTCCACGAGCACCAGATCCGTTCCTCGGGAAACGGCGTCGCGGACGGTATCGACCGGTCCGGTGAGGAAGGTCCACATCCGGGGACTGGCGCGATGCTCACGCGCGTAGGCAGCGAGCCGGGAGGGATCGTCGAACCCGGGATCGACGGTGATCGACACGAGGTGGAAGGCAGGCTCGAGGTTCCGCGTGCGGGCCTGGATCCGCGCCATCTGCCGGGTGATGACGGGGCAGACGGTCTGACACCGCGTAAAAATGAAGCTCGCCAGCCAGACGCGCCCGATGAGGTCCTTGGAGCCGAACCGGCCGCCGTTCGCCGCAGTGAGCTCGAAAGGCGGGACGGTCCCGAGGACGGGCAGCCTGGGAGGCACCGGCGTACGGAGAGCCCAGGAGATCGGCCACGCGGCGATGAGCGCGATGAGCACGACCCAGGTGAGCGGGCGCCCGACCGCAGCGCCTACCCATGCCTGGATGCGATCGCGAAACCCGGATCGGGCGGCGGTTGGCATTGCACCCATCGCTTTCGAAACCGACGATCAGATACCGGAAGCCTCGAGGGCAGGGAAGTCGGAGGTGAGGCTTGAGCAGCACGGTCGCCCACGAGCACGGGCACCCGACGGCGGCGTGGCCGCCGGATGCCCAATACGGCACCGCGACACCCGGGAAGATCGGGATGTGGATCTTCCTCATCTCCGATGCCTTTTCTTTTGGCGGCCTGCTCATCGCCGAAGGCATCCTCTACGCGGGCCACCGCCCGTGGCGGCAGGCCGGGGAGCCGGAGCTCGGGATCCTGTTCACCGCGGCGCTGACCTTCATCCTCGTCTGCACGAGCCTGACGAACGTCCTCGGCTGGGCGGCGGCCGCCGACCGGAAGCGCAGACAGGCAGCCATCCTGCTCGGTCTGACGGCGTTCGGCGGCGCCCTTTTCCTCGTCGGTCAGTTCCAGGAGTGGTTCGGGATCTGGGCGCCCGGGCTCCTGCGCGAGGGGCTGGTCTTCGGCCAGTCGCCTCGGGCGAGCACGTTCTACGTCATCACCGGCTACCACGGTCTCCACGTCCTGATCGGCGTCGCCTACATCCTCGCGATCCTCGTCGGGTACCTTCGCGGCCGCGTCAATGAACGTCAGATCGAGCTTCTCGGTTTGTACTGGTGCTTCGTCGACTTCGTCTGGGTGTTCGTGTTCTCGTTCGTCTATCTCCTCCCTTCGTTGAGCGGCGCATGACCGAAAAGGAGATCCTCCAGCCCGAGGTTTCCTCGGTGACCCACGTTCCGGAGGCGAGGCAGCGGACCCCGTACCTCGCCGCGTTCGGCGTGCTCGTCGCGCTCACGCTGGTGGAGATCGGTGTGGTGCGGAGCGCGGGGATCCCTCACCGGGCGGCAATCGTCGCGCTGATCGCGATTGCCTTGGCGAAGGCCGCGCTCATCGCGCTCTTCTACATGCACCTGCGCTACGAGACCCGGATCCTGAAAGTCACGGTGCTCGGCCCGCTCATTGCGCCAGCGGTCTATGGGCTGCTCTTGATGCTCGATTCCGCCGCGAGGCACATGCCATGACCCTCGCCCTTCTTTTCGCCATCGCAAGCGTCCCGGCCGTCGCTCTCGCCTGCCCGGCCTGCTCGCGGGACGGGACGCCTCAGCTCGCGCTGCTGCTCGGCGCGATGATCGCCGTCCCGTACGCCGTCGTCGCGCTGGCCGTGTACGCAATCCGGGGAGGCGGGCGGTGACCGCGGCGCCCGTACCGGAGCACGGCTATGGACTGCCGCACGACGTGTCGGTGGACGGCTTCCGCGTCGACGAGCTCATCCATTTCACGCTTGCCGCCATCACGGTGATCTTCGCCGTAGTCGCGGCGGCGATGATCTGGTCGTTCGTGAAACACCGGGGCGGTCCCGCGCTGTACTCGCACGGGACCCGCGGCTCCATCGCGTTGGTGGTGGGTGCCGTTGCCGTGGTCCTGTTCGGGGTGGACGGGAACCTTTTCGTCCACACGCTCGCCGACATGCACCGGTACTTCTGGAACTTCAAACGTGCCGAGGCGTCGCCGGGCGCCGTCCGCATCGAGGTGAACGCGCATCAGTGGTCGTGGGACGCCCGCTACCCCGGCGCCGACGGAAGATTTGGAACGCAGGATGACGTCGTGACGACCGACGACATCCGGGTTCCCGTCGGAGTCCCCGTGATCCTCCAGCTCGCCTCCACCGACGTGATTCACTCGCTGTACCTGCCGAATTTGCGGGTGAAGCAGGACGCGGTGCCCGGGACGATCACCCGTCTGACCTTCCAGGCGAAGACCCCCGGGGAGTACGAGATTGCCTGCGCGCAGCACTGCGGGCCCAACCACTACAAGATGCGCGCCGTCCTCACCGTGCTCGCTGCTGACGCCTTTCGCGAGTGGCTCGCCGCGGCGGCGGAAGACGCTCGCCGCGCGTACGACCCGGAGGACAAGGAGGCCCAGTGGGGCTGGGAATGGAGGAGGTTCGAGCCGTGAGCACGCGCGCACAAGCGCTCGCCGAGGCGGCGCAGCCGATCCATCCGCCGCCTACGTCCTTCTGGCGCCAGTACGTGTTCTCCATCGATCACAAGGTGATCGCGAAGCAATTCCTCTGGGCAGGTCTCCTCTTCCTGCTCCTTGGCGGGACCCTCGCGATGCTGATCCGCTGGCAATGGGCGTTCCCGTACCGTCCGGTGCCGGTGCTCGGCCAGCTTTTCCTCCGCGAGAACGGCGGGGTCATCGGCCCGGCGACCTACCAGCAGATCTTCACGACCCATGGCCTGATCATGATCTTCTTCGCCGTCACGCCGGTGCTCATCGGCTGCTTCGGCAACTTCCTCATCCCGCTCATGATCGGCGCGCGGGACATGGCGTTCCCGAAGCTCAACATGTACTCGTTCTGGACCTTCCTCCTCTCGCAGTTGCTCGTCCTCGGCTCCTTCCTCGCCGATCTCGGCTCGGCGGGCGCGGGCTGGACCACCTATCCGCCTCTCTCGACCAACGTCGGCACGCCCGGTCTCGGTCAGACGCTGGTCGTTGCGGCGATCTTCGTTACCGGCGTTTCCTCGACGATGGGCGCGATCAACTACGTCACCACGGTGATTCGCATGCGCGCGCCCGGAATGGGGTACATGCGGCTGCCGCTCACGATGTGGGGCCTCTGGCTCACCGCGATCCTCAACGCGCTCTTCGTGCCGGTGCTCGGATCCGCGGCCCTGCTCCTGCTCCTCGACCGGAATTTCGGGACCCAGTTCTTCGTCGCGGGCGCGTCGGCGGTGCGTGGAGGCGGCGACCCCATCCTTTTCCAGCACCTGTTCTGGATCTTCGGCCACCCCGAGGTCTACATCCTCATCCTCCCCGCCTGGGGCATCCTCGGCGACGTCATCCCCTTCTTCGCCCGCAAGCCGCACCATTGGTACAAGGGGACGGTCTGGGCGATGGTGATCGTGACCGTCCTCTCCGCGATGGTCTACGGTCACCACATGTTCATGACCGGGATGAGCCCGCTGCTCGGCGAAGGGTTCATGCTCTTTACGCTGCTCATCAGCGCGCCATCGATGTTGATCGTCCTGAACTGGGTGATGACGTTGTGGCGCGCGTCGATCCGGTTCGACACGCCCATGCTCTTCGCGCTCGCGACAGTGTTCGTCTTCGGGGTGGGCGGCCTCACCGGGCTGTTCCTGGCCGACATCTCGATGGACCTGTACCTGCACGACACGATGTTCGTGGTGGGCCACTTCCACTTCACCATGGCCGCCGCCTCGTTCATCGCGGCGATGACCGGGGTCTACTTCTGGTTCCCGAAGATCTTCGGCAAAAAGCTCGACGAGCGGCTGGGGAAGGCCCACTTCTGGTTCACGTTCATCGGCATCACGCTCGTCTTCGCCGGCCAGCTCGTCGCCGGCTATGCCGGCCAGCAGCGGCGCCTGTTCGATCCGTTCCAGTACACCTTCATCCAGGGGCTCCGGGGACTGAACCGGTGGACGAGCTTCTTCGCGTTCGCGCTCTTCGCAGGCCAGTTCATCTTCGTCTGGAACTTCTTCAAGACGCTCTTCGGCAAGACGGTTCGTGCCGGCGAGAACCCCTGGCAGGTGACGACGCTCGAGTGGACGGCGACCGGCTCGCCTCCGCCATTCCATAACTTCGATCGCATCCCCGAGGTCGTCCGCGGCCCGCACGAGTTCTCGAACCCTGAAGTGCGGCGCCTCACCGGCCGCGATTTCGCCGGGCAGTCGGAGGTGCTCCCGGGGAGCGGCGAGCCCGCGCTGGCCGCCGCGCGAGGCTGAGCGTGCTGGGCACGAATCTCGAGCGCAGTCCCGCCGCCGACCTGCCGGCGTCCGAGGTCCCCGAGCTGCGGCGCTACCGGCTGCGCCGGAGCGAGGACGAGATCACTTCCTATGTCGGGATGATCATCTTTCTCGGTTCCTGGGCGATGATGTTCGCGGCGCTGTTCTTCGCATATGCCGTGGTGCGGGTCCGCGCGCCGATGTGGCCGCCGCCCGACCAGCCGGCGCTTCCGATCCTCATCCCGGGTTTGAACACGGTGGTGATCGCCGGCTCGAGTGCGGCGGTCGCGGTCGCCGTTCGAGCTCATGCGCTCGGGCGGCAGCGCCGGGCTGCGATCGGCCTTGGCCTGGGCGCCGCTTTCGGCGCTCTTTTTCTCGCGCTGCAGGCGGTGGTCTGGGTCGGACTCTGGCGCGCCGGGCTCCTCCCGACCGGTGGTCCATACGCGTCAGTGTTCTATGCCCTCACTGCCTTTCACGCGCTGCACGTCGTCGTCGGCCTCGTCGCGCTCGGTGCGCTCGCGATCCGCGCCCAGCCGCCGCGAGGGACGACGCGGAGCGCCGTGCGGCTCTGGGGCATGTTCTGGCACTTCGTGGGCGTGGTCTGGGTGGCGCTCTACGTTGCGGTTTATCTGCTTTGACCACCGGAGGATCGGACATGTCATGCAAGGCCCTCCTCCTCGTTGGCTGTGCGGTCGCCAGCGCCGTCCTCGCGGGATGCAAGGGGTACAGAACGCAGGGATTCAAGGAGCCGATGAAGCTGGGGGGAAAGACAATCCCCGCCTCGGTGCTCACCGAGGGCGAACGCGCCTACGTTCTCCACTGCCGGGCCTGCCATGGCGACAAGGGCGACGGCAAGGGCCCCGCCGCGCTTGGAGTACGGCCTCCGCCACGCGATTTCACCCTCGGATCCTTCAAGTTCGGCGCCGTCCCCGGCGGCACGCTGCCGAACGACGACGATCTGGTGCGCGTCGTCCGCTTCGGTCTGCACGGGACCGCGATGCGCGCATGGGACGGGGTCCCCGAGAAGAACCTCCTCGCCATCATCCAGTATGTGAAGACCTTCTCGCCGCGGTGGAAGGACGAGGAGCCCGGCGAGCCAATCGTCCCGACGCCAGACCCTTGGCAGAACCAGGCAGCGGCCGTCGACCGGGGGCGGGCCGTGTACCACGGGGTGGCCCAGTGCCTCTCGTGCCACCCCTCGTTCGCTCCCAAGCGGTACATCTACGAAATCTCGAAGCAGCTCACGGGAAAGGGCAACACGCAGTTCCGCACGGACATGTACGGGTCCGAGCTGACGAAGAGCGAGTACGGGGTAAAGCTGCTCCCGCCCGACTTTTCGCGCACCGAGCTGCGCTCGGTACGGCCCGATCACCAGCTCGAAGACCTCTACCGCGTGATCGTGTCCGGCGTGGGCGGCACCGCGATGCCCACCTGGCGGGGCGCGCTGCCCGAGGAGGATCTCTGGGCGCTCGTCCACTTCGTCGACTCGCTCGTCAAACTGAAGGGGACGGATGCGCCACGCCGACTACGGGCGGATTGGCAGGCGAGCGACGCCACGTGGAACCCACCGCCGAATTGACGTACCTCACGACGGGATCGGACGGCCGCTAGGGCCTGCCCAGATGTGAAACCTTCGTTCTGGTCGGGCATCCTTCTGGTTTGCGAGGTTGTACATACAACCTAGTGTGGCCGGAGCGAGATCCGGCAGGAGACGCCCGATGACTGTCGGGTCCGCAGCGCTTCTCGGCATTTCCCTCTTCGGTGCGGCATGCTCGACCGCGCACAGGCCTCCACCGCTGCTTGCCCAAAATCGCGAGCTGGGATCGTTCGCCCAGGCAGCCGCCTGGCCGAACGCGGAGCCACTGATCGCGATCATTGCCGCGCAGGAATTCGTCGCTGCGCGCCACGAGCGGGACGGGTACGAGTACTTCCAGAAGCTGGCGCGTGAACAGCCGCATCGCCCCATCCTCCTTTCGCTGGAAGGTCTTCTCCAGGCACGGTCCGCAGGACAGATCCCCCTGCTCAGCCGCGTCTCCTGGGTCGAGGACGCGATCCGCAAGCTCGACCGCGGAGCGAGCGCCGATCCCGGCGCCGGGCGTCTCTTGCGCGGCCTGGTCTTCGCCGATCTGCCCGAGCGCTTCGGCAAGGCAAAGCAGGCGGTGGCTGATTTGGAAGCATCGCTCGACATCCGCGAGAGCTTCCCCGGCGATCTCGATCGGGCGATCTACCGTGGATTGGCGCGGGCGTACCGTACCGAAGGCGAGGAAGGCCGTTCTCGAGAGATGCAGCAACGAGCGGGACTCCGTTCCCTCGAAGACGGCGAGGTCGCGAGCAACTTCTCCGTCGGATCCGAAGAGGGATTCCGATTCACGAATCCCAGGCTCCTGCGCGAGGCGGATGGCGTCTATATCGCCGAAGGATTCGATTTCGGGAACATCGCCTTCCTCGTCGATGGGGCCGGGGTCATCGCCATCGACACGGGGACGACGGCGGAGACTGCCGCTGCCGCGAAGAAGGCGCTGCGCCAGGTGACGGACGCGCCGATCCGCTTCGTCGTCCTGACGCACTCCCACTGGGACCACGTCGGAGGCGTGGCTGCGATCCGCGAGCCCGGCACGGTCGTGATCGCGCGGGCGAATTCCGTAGACGAGCTGAAGCGGATGCGCAGCTCGCAGCGGACCTTCAGCTGGTTCTTCGGCAGCCGGGCCGTTCCCCTGGACATCCGCGTGGACCGGACCGTTTCGTCGAACGAATCGCTGCGGCTTGGAAATCTCGAGATTCAGCTCATTCCCGTCAGCGGTGGCGAGACGAGCGATGCGCTCTTCGTCCATCTTGCCCGGCAAGGGTTGCTTTTCGTCGGTGACGCCTTCATGCCTTACGTCGGGCCGCCCTTCCTCTCGGAAGGCTCGCCGGATGGGTATCTCGAAGCGCTCGCGAAGGTGCGCGCGCTCGCGCCGCGCAGGTTGATCCATGGGCATCCACCGCTGACGCGGTATTTCAACATGGAGGCCGCGCCAGGCCTGGAGACGGCGCTACGCGATCTTCATGATCGCTACCTTCCAGACGTTCTCCGCAGCCGCCCGATCGCGGACATCCTGCACGACAATTACCTGCCGCTCTCGCTGCGCGAGACGCCGAAGGCGGTGCTGCCCTATCTGCTCGTTCGGGACCATTTCCTCGAGCGGCTCCATCAGCAGAACGCCGGCTACTGGCAGGCCGACGGCGAGGGAATGGAGTCCGTCACGCGCTCGGAGTGGGCCGCGTTGCTCGACGAGATGGGCCAGCGCAGCGAAGCTCCATTCGTGCGCGTCGTCGAAGACCTGCTGGGGCGCGGCGATGGGCCCCTGGGACTGAAGGTCGCCGAGATGGGGTTGCTTCGTCATCCCTCCAGCGAAAAACTCCAACGCGCGCGCACGAAAGCGCTCTCGATGCTCATCGAACGATACAGTCCGGTCGACCCGTTCCGGTTCATCATCTATTCGCAGTGGGCGAATGCCCCTCTGCCACCGGTTGCCGGTCCGGCGGGGGAGGCGCGATGAAGAAGGTGGATGCCGGGCAGATTGGGCGACTGATCGCGTCGGAGTGCCTGTCGGTGCGCGTCCGCCGTCTCGGGCGCGTGATCACCCGCATCTACGACGCGGCGCTCGCCCCTCATGGCGTCAGCGCGGCCCAGCTCAATCTGCTCTCCGCGATTGCGGCAACCGGCGGCGCGCGGGCGGTCGACCTCGCGCGCGTGCTCGAGGCGGAAAAGTCGACGCTCAGCCGCGACTTGAAAAGAATGGAGCAGATCGGCTGGGTGCGCGCCGGCCGCGCGGCTGGCAACGCTGGACGCCTGGTGACCCTCACGCCTGCGGGGTCGCGGCTGCTGCTCGAAGTACGTGAGGCCTGGGAGAAGGCGCAAGCGGCAGCGGAAGAGGAGCTGGGGAAGACGACCTTCGCCCAGCTCCGGAACGCGCTGCCGTCACCATTGAAGTGTCGGGCGAGATGACCGCCCGCTTCCGCAGCGCCTCACAACCCGATCGGCTGACCGTCGCGAAACAGTCCGCCCGTCGGTCCGTCCGCGGCCAGGCGGCAAGCCCAGAGCACCGAAGCCGCCCCTTGCTCCACCGAGCGAGGCGCGCCGGGGCCGCCCATGTCCGTCCGCACCCAGCCAGGGCAGGCGGCGTTCACGCGCGGGCCGGGAAGCTCGCGGGCAAACAGCCGCGTCAACGCGTTCAATGCGGCTTTGCTCGGTCCATATCCGCCGGGTGGCCGCTCGCAGAGAGCGAGGATGTCCTCGATCGTCAGCTGCGGATCCTGCAGCTTGTGCCGCAGCGACTCGGCCTGCTTCGAGAGGCCGCCGAGCCCACTCGTCACCATCACGACCCGCGCGCCTTTCGCCAGC